>OJGX01001202.1_pt1 | contig 11044 bp, 10 predicted proteins | sample 1594661 | NCBI WGS metagenome assembly OJGX01 (sample SAMN05416839, study PRJEB24817) | seawater metagenome | isolation source: Sea water | place: Canada:Atlantic | collected 2013-07 | reverse complement strand
CGGCAGCGTCAGATGTGTATAAGAGACAGCTTGCACATTTTATGGCGTCATTTGAGCGTTTAGAAAATCCTGTCGAAAAAGTACTAGGAACATATTTTCATCATTGTTCAATTTCGATGACCACGGAACAACTCGCCAAAGCCGGCTTATTTCTAGTCTCTAACGGCACAAATCAAAGTACTGATAGTCGTGTTGTGCCTGAACACCGGGCCCGGCGCATAAATTCACTGATGTTAATGTGCGGTCATTATGATGGTTCTGGGGAATTTGCCTATCGCGTTGGATTGCCCGGTAAAAGTGGTGTTGGTGGGGGGATCCTTGCTATCGCCCCAGGCAAAGCGTCAATTGCAGTCTGGTCGCCGGGTTTAGACAAAATAGGTAATAGTAAATTGGGCACCGAGGCCCTCGAAATGTTGGTGCATGAAACTGGTTGGTCCATTTTTGGCCATTAAATCATTAAGTTTTATAAAAATAGTAGATAAAATAACAAGATACGGGGTTTAGTAATAAACATGCTAACCCGTTGCAGGTTTTATTATGTGTAAGGAATTTCCCATGCCCCATCAACGTTACTTTTATCAGCCTCATCTAGGGCATAAGCTTAAACATAATCCTTTTAATGCCATTATCGCTCCTCGACCGATTGGTTGGATATCCACCAAATCCTTATCTGGTGACTTAAATTTAGCGCCTTATAGTTTTTTTAATGCCTTTAACTACCACCCACCGATAATCGGTTTTTCCAGCATCGGCTATAAAGATACTGTGAAAAATATTCAAGAAAGTGGCGTGTTCTGTTGGAATTTAGTCTCTGAGTCGCTTGTAGATGCGATGAATCAAACCAGCGCGACGTTACCAAGCACACAAAGTGAATTTGATTTTGCTGGTTTAGCAATCGGTAAATCGAACGTAGTTGATGTCCCACATGTCGCTAACAGTCTTTGCGTGTTCGAGTGTAAAAAGACACAAATTATGCAACTGACTGAAGCAGACGGAAAATTGGTCGATACATGGATGGTAATGGGGGAAGTTGTGGGGGTCCATATAGATAACTCACTAATAGAAGAAGGTATCTACAACACCGCATTAGCAAAGCCCGTATTGCGCGCTGGCGGAGCAGGAGATTATTTTAAAGTGAACTCTGAGCAGAAATTTACCTTAAATAGACCATAATAAAGAAGCTAAGGCAGAAAATTGATATAGAGGAATATATGGAAATTATCAGAAGTAAAAAATTTACCGCATCACTTCCTTGGGGATCAATGAAAATCGCTAATATGAACGGCATTACCACCAAGCTGCATTGGACAAACGAACCTTATCGCTGGCATGTAAACGAGGGGCAAGAGGTTTTTGCCGTGCTCGATGGCATGGTCGAAATGCAGTACATGAAAAATGGCATCGTTCACACCAGCTTGCTCAATCAAGGTGATGTGTTTTATGCAGATGAGGGAACTGAGCACGTTGCAAGCCCTGTGGGTGAGGCCCGTATTTTAGTGATTGAAAGCGAAGGCAGTATATAACCATTCCAACCTATATTGCCCGGTTCGACTCACCGATCCGGGCAATACTTACCTAAACATATTCTTTTAAAAAGGCGAACATCACTTTTAGTGCTGCTTCTATATCCGGTACATCTATCGCTTCTGCTGGGTGATGACTTAAGCCTTTTTCACAGCGCATAAACATCATGGCCACAGGGCAAACTGCTGCCATTGCCATAGTGTCGTGTCCTGCGCCTGACGCAAGCGTGAAAGGCGGTGTGTCCGTCGCCTCAAATGCGTTTATCAATTGCTGTTGTAAATTTTCGTCGCATTTTACAGCAGGCGCTTGGTGTGTGGGCGTAATATCCATTTGGATACGTCGTGTCTCAGCGATACCCTTTAATTCATCGATGATAAGCTTAAGCGTCTCATCACGTAGGGCATCATCAATACTACGAATATCCAGACTGAAGGTGGTCGCCCCTGAAATAACGTTAACCGCCCCGGATAAACACTTAAAATGCCCGACAGTAGCAACAATACCTTTTTCTGTGGCTAAACGTTCAATCGCTAAAATCATTTCGCTTGCAGCCGCTACGGCATCTTGGCGCATCGGCATAGGTACTGTGCCTGCATGCCCTGCTAAGCCTTGCAAGGTGATAGAAAAGCGTTTTGCTCCGGCAATACCATTGACCACACCAACAGCGAGATCGTTTTGCTCTAGCACTGGGCCCTGTTCAATATGGAACTCGAAAAAATCATCAACATTGGTTTCTTGGCGAGACGCTTTTTTCACTTCACTGATATCAAGCCCAGCATCGATAAATGCTTGCCTAAGTGTTATGCCATTTTCATCCGCTAAATCATTCCATTTTTCTTGCCACGTGCCTGCAACCGCGCAACTGCCTAGCAATGTTGCGCCAAAGCGCGTGCCTTCTTCATCGCCAAAACCGACTAACTCGAGATGAAAAGGCAGCTCGATGTGATGATCATGCAAGTAGTGAATTAAGCTTAACGGGGCTAACACGCCTAAGATCCCATCGTACTTACCGCTGTTAGGCACTGTGTCTAAGTGGCTGCCAATAACGAGCGTTTTCGCGTTTGGAGCTTTACTTGGATAACGACCCCATTGGTTGGCAGCTGCATCTTGCCATGTTTCCATGCCTGCTTGCTCCATCCACTGGGCAACTTGGCGGTTGGCCTGTAAATGTTCAGGTGTAAGATACTGCCGATTAATACAATCAGGATCTTGACTAAAATGTGCGAGCACATCACAGCGCTCGTATGTTTGAATAGCGTAGGGGGCTAATGTGGTCATTAACCTTTCCCGTTGTACACAGTAAATGCACTGTCAATTGCTTGGCCAGGTTGTAGCGTATGGCCTGCTCGGCGAAGCAAGGTCTCAAGTGACTGCAAGGTATGCAGTACCGTGTCTTGGCGAGCGTTGTAGCCCATGGTACCAATGCGCCAAATTTTACCGTGCAGTGGGCCAAAACTCGTGCCGATTTCAATATTGAAATCATGAAGCAATTGCTGGCGTATCTGCTCACCATCGACACCATCTGGTATATAGACACCCACAACATTGTTCATCTTATGTTTTAAATCACCAAAGGGTTTCAAGTTCATCCCTTGAATACCGGCTAACATGGCATTGCCGTGTAACTCATGGCGTGCAATAGAGGCATTAACGCCTTCTTCGAGTAAATTAATTGCGCACTCGCGCGCACAATAAAGCATAGACGTGGCTTCTGTGTGATGGTTTAAACGTTCCTCGCCCCAATAATCCAGGATCATGGGGATATCGAAGTAATTAGAACGAATGCGGCTTCCTGCACCAGCATTATGGTGCTCTGCTTTGATACCGGCTTCAATATGTTGACGCCCGCGAACTAACTCCACGTAGCGCTCACTGAGGGTGATAGGTGCACTGCCACTGGGCCCGCCTAAACACTTTTGCAAACCAACCGACACTGCATCGAGTTGCCATTTATCGGTCTCAAACGGATTCCCGCCAATGGAGGCCGTTGCGTCTGAATAAAAAATTACATCATGACGTCGGCAGATTTCTCCAATATGTTCAAGAGGCTGCAACATCGTGGTAGAGGTGTCGCCCTGAACTAAAGCAAGTACTTTAGGCTGCACGCGCTTAATCGCGTCTTCAATTTGCTCTGGTTCGAATACTTCACCCCAGGTGGCTTCAATGCAATGCACGTCAGCCCCAGCTCGCTCAGCAATTTCTTTGAGCAAATGGCCAAAACGACCAAAAATAGGCACGAGCACTTTATCGCCAGGTTCAATACAAGAAACCAAAACCGCCTCTATCCCGGCGCGCGATGTTCCATCGATTAACAGCGTTGCCTGATTTTTAGTGACAAATACATCTCGATATAAACTCATCACTTCGTTCATGTAGCCCGTCATCACAGGATCGTATTGGCCAATCAGTTGCGTTGACATGGCGCTCAATACCCGGGGATAACAGTTAATTGGTCCGGGGCCCATTAAAAGGCGCGGAGGGGGAGTAAGGTGTTTCACTATGCGTTGCGCTCCAAGGTATTAAAAAGAAAAATTAAACTAAAAATAGGGCATGTACACACAGCTAAATAAATAGCTGAGCTAACATGCGAGTGCCGGTGATAAGCAACACGACGGCGAATATTTTTTTCAACATATTGGCATCGAGTCTAGAAGCAATTCCGGCACCAATAGGCGCACAAAGAACCGTTAAGGGCACGATGCAAACAAAACCAACTAGATTGATATAACCATAAGTGCCGAGCGGGGCATCTTGTGGCGTTTGACCAAACATGAGTAGGTATAAAGCAGCTGGCAATGAAATAATTAGCCCAATGGCTGCCGCTGTGCCCACGGCCTTATGCGCTGGGTAATTAAAAGCGGTTAAGATTGGAACGGATAATGTTCCACCACCAATCCCCACCATAGAGCTAAAAAAGCCAATACAAGCTGCCATGATGGATTGTCCCACACGACCAGGTAGGCTCTCAGCGAGTGCCGATTTACCTGTTCTAAATAACATATTCAATGCAGATAACGTGGCAACAATTCCAAAAAGTGTTGTTAGGTATCGACCGTCAACTTTCGTCACTAACCAACTTCCTACCAGCACCCCTACTAATATCAACGCACCCCATTGTTTTAAAAGTGCTGCATCCACATTGCCTTTTTTACGATGCGAGCGAATAGAGCTAATAGACGTGGGGATAATCGTGGCTAATGAGGTACCAGTTGCAATGTACATTGCGCTTTGTGGGCTCACGCCAAAGGATTGGAAGAGAAAAAACAACACAGGCACAATCACAATGCCCCCGCCTACGCCAAGCAGTCCTGCTAGTAAACCCGCGAATATTCCTGTGCCAACCAACGCGGCAATTGTGGGCAGGTTATTTAACACTAGTTCCATCATTTTATTTTTCGTCTCATTAAGGTGTTTAAGTTATTCGTTATCTATGGGTATTTTTCACCCGTTTAGGGTCATTAATCTAATGTGTGTGCGGCAAAAGCATTGCCATCACTTCTTGGGTCTGTAGCCGCTGTGACAGTGCCATCAGCGCGTTTAACCACCGCGCCTGCGTGGCCCATTAATTCGTTGCATGATTCAACCAGGGCGATATCGTGTCCTTTTGCGGTCAGCTCTTGCTGTATGTCCTGAGCTAAATCTTGTTCAATTTTCAAGTTATGACTTTCATCGCCCCACGTTCTACCGAGTAACCAACGACCTAGGCGAATAGATTCAGCAAGCGATTTTTGCTGATAGATATAGCGCGCGAAGAGGGCTGCTTGGGTTTGTGGCTGTCCTTCGCCGCCCATAGTGCCATAGCTTAAGCGACTGCCATCTTTTAGCTCTGCAAATGCAGGGTTTAAGGTGTGAAAGGGTTTCATGCCTGGCGCAAGCTCTTGCAAACTGCCTGGTGTTAAAGAAAAGGAGGTACCGCGATTGTTCCATACAATACCCGTTTGCGGTGAGACAACACCGCTGCCAAATTCCCAATAAATACTCTGAATGTAGCTGACCATGCGCCCTTCGCTGTCACAAGCTCCCATCCATATTGTGTCGCCAGGCTTAGCTTCATGAGGCCAAGACAATGCGCGCTCTAGGCTAATATCAGCGGCCATAGCGTCAATAGATTGCGGCGTCAAAAGGGACTGTAAATCAATCGCTAAGCGACTAGCATCGCCAACAAACTGATTACGTTTTATAAAGGCCTGCTTGGTGCACTCTACTAATAAATGCACAAATTCTGCTTCGGTAGTGGCTAAATGTTGTACTTTATCAAATAGCGCTAAAATCAGTAGTGAAGCAATGCCTTGGGTAGGTGCAGGGAGGTTGTACAAAGTAGCAACTGATGTATCAACCGATAGCGGCGTGACTAATTTCGCTTCATATGCATTGATGTCTTCAAGAGTGATAGGAGAGCCGGCAGCATGCAAATCATCCGCTAATGCCTGGGCTATTTCACCTTGATAGAAATCCTGCAAACCATTTTCGGCTAACGTATTTAGTGTTTTGGCAATGGCTGGCAGTTTAAGTATTTTGCCTTTTTGTAAACGTTTCCCTTTAATGAGGAATTGCTCAAAATGAGGGATAGTTGATAAATCATCAAAGGTCTTCTCACTAGCGTCTTGCAAGCTTTGCGTAACTTCAATTCCCCATTCTGCTTGGCCTATTGCTGGGGCTAATAACTCACTTAGGGGCAGGGGGGATTGCCAGGTTTTACTGATATCTAACGCTTTTTGCCAGCCTGAAACAGCACCAGCCATCGTTAATGCGGCTTTGGGACCCCGAGAAGGAATAGCGGATAGACCGTTGTAGTAGCTAAGATCTGCGTTTTTACAGGCGTAGCCGCTGGCATCAATCGCAATGGGTGTTTTACCGGGCTCACTGATCAACCAAAATCCGTCGCCGCCCATGCTATTCATATGCGGGTAAACAACCGATATAGATGCTGCGGCCGCCACCATTGCTTCAATGGCCGTGCCACCGTGTTGTAATACATTCTGGCCAACTTGGCTGGCGGCGTAGTGGGGCGCAGTAAACGCCACAGGACGTGAAGTCTGACTCATTATTATGTCTCTAATAACATGCGAGCGATTTCAATTAATTGTTTGTCATGATTTTTTTGGCCAATTAATGAAAATCCCATAGGCGCATGGGGGTTAATGGGTAACGGAACATGTAATTGAGGTAAGCCACATAAGCCTGCAATGCAGGTGAGCTTCATCAGTGTATTCCGATAGGTTGCTAGTACGTCACTCGGCGTATCAATAAATGGAGCTGGGCCGGGTGTTGTCGGTAAAAATATCACATCACATTGGGTAAATAGATGATTAATATGTGAAATAAACTTAGCTTGTTTTTCTAGCGCTTGCTGACGCTGTTGATTATCAATCGTTGCACACCATGCGAAGCGCTGTTGTATGTCAGGCGCAAATGTGGGTGCTTGCTGCGTGATCCATTCTCCATGGGTCTGCCATATTTCATAGCCTTGTAAGATACGAAATGTTTCGCTGGCCTCGATCAAACTGCCTGACGACAAGCCAGATTCTAAAATACAAGGGGCTTCGACCATTGAGTGATAGGCAGCCGTTAACGCCTCGGAGTATTCGCATTGTTGTGCTAGTTCCTGGGCAAAACCGATTTTGCTGTTTTGCGCAATGTCTTGTGAATTGCTGGCATCGTCGATGTGCTTATCACCAAAGAAAACTGACGCGACTTTCGCAAGCACGTCTAAATCTCGGGTTATCCAGCCTACTGTATCGAAACTAGGAGCAAGGCTAACCATGTGCTCGCTACTGATCCGCCCGTGGGTAGGGCGAAGACCAAATAAGCCATTGTAACTGGCAGGTACACGAATAGAGCCACCCGTGTCTGTGCCTAAGCCGACTTGCGCACTACCTTCACGCACCGCAACCGCTGAGCCGCTTGATGAGCCACCTGGTATTCTGTCCGGCGCAGATATATTGAATGGCGTACCATAATGAATATTTTGTCCGTTCAGGCTATACGCTAATTCATCCGTAATTGTTTTTCCGACCAACTGTGCTCCGTTCTCTAAAAGCGTTTCTACAGCCGGCGCAGTATGTAAAGGGGTCGGATGACTTGCCAACCAATCAGGGTTACCTGCCGTTGTAGGTAAGCCTTTAATATGAAATAGGTCTTTAACCGCAAGGGTTACGCCAGATAACATTAGGTTATCCGCCTGCTTGGCGGGGTATTCTTTTTCAGTAACGCTTAAAACGTACGGAGTTTGACTGCTGAAATGCGCTGCGCTGGGGCTCATAACTCTTAAAAACTTGACCAAATGGTCCTATATGAAACAAATGTTTCACTGAATAGTCAAGAGAAACATTATGAATTGCCGCTATATATTTTTAATTTAAGACTTAATAGCGTTGAAGCAGCGAGAATAATGCGTTAACAACTATTTAACACTATGGCAATTCCTTTTGCCAGATGAAACAAATATGCCTGTAGCAACGACTTTTTAGCGAGTTTTTGTGCTGCTAATGTTGCTCAGTTGCTCAGTTGCTTATTTGCTTATTTGCTTATTTGCTCAATATACAGTTATGTCATAGAGGATGGATCAAGCAATTCACGTAATTCATCTATCGGGATATCAGTCATTTCTGCTGCTACCTCAATAACAGGCCGCTTCTCTTCATATGCCGCTTTGGCAATCAAAGCGCCTTTTTCATAACCAACCTTATTATTTAGCGCAGTAACTAATATAGGGTTTTTACTTAAATATTCGGACATACGCTCACTATTGGCCTGCATAGTCACTATGGCTTTATGTGTTAGCGCACTTATGCCGTTGCTAAGGATAGAAATACTGGTTAAAAGGTTAAAACCGATCAATGGCAACATGGTGTTAAGCTGAAAATTGCCAGATTGGCCAGCAATAGTAATGCTTTGGTGATAGCCCATAACTTGCGCGCACACCATGGCTACCGCCTCAGGAATAACAGGGTTCACTTTGCCTGGCATGATGCTGCTACCGGCTTGTAACTTATCAAGGCTAATCTCACCTAAACCGGCAAGGGGGCCGCTATTCATCCAGCGCAGATCGTTGCAAATTTTCATTAAACTGACAGCGAGCGTATTCAATTGTCCACTGACTTCAACCGCAGTATCTTGGCTACTGATGGCCGCGAAATAATTATCTGCGGGGTTAAAGCGCAATCCTGTTAACTGACTTAGGTGCTGGCAGGTCGTTTGGGCGAATTTCGGGTGGGTATTAATGCCTGTGCCAACCGCGGTGCCACCAAGTGCCAATGTTGAAATTCGAGGTAGTACCTCTATCAGCCGGCTGATTGAAAACTGAATTTGTTTACTCCAGCCACTAAGCTCTTGTCCTAAGGTGATCGGCATTGCATCCATTAAATGAGTACGCCCAGTTTTCACCGTCTCTCGATACAATACACTTTTAGCATCAATAGCTGACATTAAACTCTGTAATGCAGGAAGCAAGTTTTGACTCAACGCCAAGGTAGCACTGAGGTGGATCGCGCTTGGAATAACATCGTTTGAACTTTGCCCCATATTGACATGGTCGTTCGGGTGTACTTGTCTTCCTAATTTCGAACTTGCTAACGTCGCAATCACTTCGTTGGCATTCATATTGGTGCTGGTGCCTGAACCCGTTTGATACACATCTACTTGAAACGCACCGTCGTGATCGCCTTGTGCTACCTCCATGGCAGCGCGCTGAATATCAATGGCGATTTCACTGTCTAGTCCTGCTACTTCAGCGTTCGCTTTTGCGGCGCTGGCCTTAATTAAGGCCAAAGCATGAATAAACTCACTAGGCATTGGGGTGCCACTAATCTGAAAGTTCTCTAGCGCTAGCGAAGTTTGTTCTTTATAAAGTGGGGTGTGATTATCGTCAGAAGTAGGCATTGGACTTCCTTATTGTAAAATAGCGAATTAAAAGTTGGGGCAAGATCAGGTAATAAAATCTCTCTAGGATAGACTTTGGTGTGAATAGTTATTTTTCAAGGGGAAAGTAAGGCTTTAGGCGTACAAGCATTGAGCACGACAGCGCCGAGATTATTTTTCTAGCTCATCAAGCTCTTCGTATAAAGAGGATATTTCACTAATGCGACGATCAGCGGTTTTATCCAATTGGCTAAACACCTGATTGCAAATTATAGAAATAACACTCATTGGCGCTGCATAACTATCAAGAGCTTGCTCTTGTCCTAATTGGCAAATAATGAGTTGTTTTACTTGCTCGGCGTAAATTTGTCCTGATGGGTCAGCTAATAGTGCAACGTTATGATGTTGCAGTTTTTCGAGCAATGGTTTGAATATTTTTGGTCTGCGGCGAAAACCGATCAGTATCACCAGTTCGTCGTCGCTAATATCTCTTAGTTCTTCACTCAATGTTTGCCCTGGCTGCGGAAGTAAACGCACTTTACTGCGAATTTGCAGCAACTGCTGCCTGAAGTGCAGGGCAACGGGATAACTATTTCTAAAACCAATCAAGGTAATGCGAGACGCTTCACAAATAGATTTAATTAATCCACTTAACTGGTCTTGATCTAAATTGCTCCAGGTTTGTTCGATCCGTTGAATTTCTCTATTTAGCGCCCCGCTTTGATCCGATTCCATATACATTGGATAACCGTTGGCACGAAAGGCATTGAGTTCAGTCTTTGCATCGTGATGGGATTGATAACCCAATTGTCGAAAAAAACGACTGACGGTCGCTTTTGATGTTTGGGTTTTCTGAGCGATCTCGGCAACTGAGCAACTCAGTACGTCCAACGGGGTATGTTGCAAGTGGTCAGCAATTAATCGAGCGTTCGGAGAAAGCCCTTGGTACTGCTGTTCAATTCGTACAATAAATGGAATTTTTGCCAAGGTAGAATGATCATTATAAAAAACGGGTATATAGCTTATACCAACTTAACGGTATAAAGGAACTGTTAGGCGCATTGGTTAAGCGTTATTACCATCTGCCTTGGGTAAACTGTTATCTAGATTAGGACAATGGTAGCATGCGCTGTTTTTTGGCAAACAGCGGTGCGATAGGGGGCGGCATTCGTTTACGTTCCTGCGTTTAAGTTTCTCCGTATGTGTTTATAAAAAGAATGATGGTTCAAAAAGAATGAAAGAGAGCAATTGTGTCGAGAAAACCAACACCTCAGATTAGCCCTAGTCATACTGACACTTCAAGTGACAGCCAATGGCCTAACATTGTTATTTTGACGGGGGCAGGGATCTCTGCCGAATCGGGCTTGAAAACGTTTCGCGACAATGATGGTTTATGGGAAGAGCATGCGGTAGAAGAGGTAGCAACGCCTGAGGCATTTACTCGTAACCCTGAATTGGTCTATCGCTTTTATAATCAGCGCCGTGAACAATTGCAAAGTGACGATGTACAGCCAAACGCCGCGCATATTGCACTAGCGCAGCTTGAGGCCGCACTCCCTGAACACGTACTGGTTATTACCCAGAATGTCGACGATTTACACGAACGAGCAGGCAGTAAAAACGTACTACATATGCACCTGTCTCTTATACACATCTGACG
>OJGX01001197.1_pt1 | contig 11060 bp, 7 predicted proteins | sample 1594661 | NCBI WGS metagenome assembly OJGX01 (sample SAMN05416839, study PRJEB24817) | seawater metagenome | isolation source: Sea water | place: Canada:Atlantic | collected 2013-07 | reverse complement strand
GTAAGGAGTCGTCGGCAGCGTCAGATGTGTATAAGAGACAGCTTCATGACCACCATCACCGAAGAAGCCCCGACGAGTTCGCCAACGAATGCACCAAACCGGGTCCAATATTCGCGAAGATTCCCTTCCCACCGAGACAGGTCAGCCAGTTCCTTGGGGACAGAATGAAACAGGTCTCCGTCTGGCGACGAAGAGTGTGGTATATCAGATTCAGCCACCTTATCCCTTTGATTGAATCAGAATCGCACCCGTGACTCCGGGACGAATGCCATGAACGTCGTTGGCTAATTCTACTTTAATGCGAATGAGGCCACTCGCGGCGTCAACGATGGGAGAAACGAACACCACCTTGCCATCGAACGTGACCTGATCAGCGAAACCTGAGACACGGGCCTTTAACACCTCACCAAGTTTCACGCGGCTACCGACTTCTGCCGGCAGATTGCAAACGAGAAGCACCTTTCCAATATTGACCAGTCGCACGAGCGGATCTCCAACCTTTGTTCCTTCCCCCACCTCATGTTCCAAGAGATCTGCAATCACCCCATCGAAAGGAGCAATGACCTGCCGATCCCTCAAACGGGCCATCGCTAATTCTAAGTCCGCGGCGGCGATTTGAAAATTCGCGTCGGCGGTTTCAAGTCGTTCACTGCTCACCGAACTGGTTTTCGTTGCCAACTGGCGCAATCGATCCAGTTCGTTTTCCGCTAGTCTGAGGGCCACCTTTCGACGAGCCACGTCGACGCGTTCAGTGTCTGTTCGCAGGGCAAGAATGATATCACTCGACTTGACGCGGTCCCCTTCATTGAAGAATCGCTCGCCGATGACTCCATCACTGGGAGCTCCTAAGATTGAGTCTAATACGGGATGGGTCAGCCCCTCAAACCAAGTTGCTTCCTGACCGGTCAGAACTTGCGTCATGAGCAAGATTCCAAGAAGAAGTCCCCGCCGCACACACTTTAAGCCATGTCGCTGTGTCATCATAACATTTGCAACTCGAAAAATTGAGGGGAATCAAAGAGCCTAGTCTCTTGCACTTCGCGGTGAGTAGCGGAATTCGTGACGGAGGCTTTGTCGAAAGTTTTCGTAGGCGGCCGAATCAACGCCATCGGAAGCAAGAAGGAGTCGTGTTTTGTCTGCTAACTCGCTTCTCGAAATCTCAATTCCCCGATCCGATAGCAATTTTCCAGATAAAATCTGTATTTGCAGAATGGCACGCCGGAAAAGAACCTTCGCCAAGAGTGACTGAATCTTCGCTTCTAACAATTCCTCCTCTGTTTCCAACACCTCCTGATTATCAATCGACCCCACTTCGAAACGTTCCAATTGAGTACTCAATAGATTCTGATAGAAACCGACTACTTTCTCATGATTGGAAACACTCGCATGGGTACTCTTAATGCTATGAAGGGCGGTCTTGATTCCGTTCGAAATCTCAGTCTTCATGGATTTTAGCCCCAGTTCCGCTTGACGGTGTTCGAGCTTGACCGCTTCATACTCGTACCGAGCCCGACTCGAACCAAGGAAGGGAATCCTTAATTCCAAGCCCACCGCCCAAGAGGCGAAATCGCCGCGTTCAATGTCCTCATTCGACGATCCAGGAGTAGAGCCAATTCCATTCAACCCATAGTCCGCACTGAGATCCAACTGGGGCATTCGTTGATTCTTCGCATAATACATACGGATCTTCTGCCGGATCACTTCCACCCGCTGTGCCAAGAGATCCGGATTCGCCTCCTCAGCAGCCATTCGAAACGTGATGTAATTGTAGCCTGCAACATCTGAGAGCGAAGGACTGTCAACTGCCTGAATACGAAGATTCAGATCGGACTCCGTGTCGCTAGAGCTCAAACTGAGCAATCGATTGGCATTTTCAACGACCGCTTGTTCCGCATCCTGTAGTTGAGTCCTTCTCTGAGCGAGAGCCGATTCCACCTCAAGAATATCGAGCTCTGAGGCAGATCCCACAGTTTGCTTGACTCGGGTATCATTGAGTAAGTTTTCGGTCACAGAAACGCTCTCAGAGAGAAACTTTGTCTGTTGTTGAGCGTAATAGAGATCCCAATACAACGTTTCTGCTCGGGAAACGACTCGCATCATTTCGCGGCGATAGTCCTGAAACGCAAGATTGGAGTCTTGGGCCGCCAGCCGCGTCTGCGTCATTGAGGCTCCCCAAGCCCCCTTCAACAAGGGCTGCACGATGGAAAGTCCGGCGAAGGTCACATATTCCGCCCCCGGATTAGTCCCGCCACCAAACAGTGAAGGCGCTCCTTGCAGATTATTGTCCAATCGACTTAATGAATAGCCCAGCCTCACGCGCCCTCCACCAGGAACCAAGGATTCAATCGCACTCGATGAAACATGGTTCTCTTGATCGAACTGCGCCAGATTAGAGAGAGCCCGAGCCTGTTGAACCGTATTTGGTCGATCGCGGTCCTCAAATTGATAGTTAGCTACGAACTCAGGATTAAAAATACTCTTCGCCCCTTTGAGGCGTTGTTCACTCGCTTCGGTCTGCAGCACCGCGATCTGGAGCCGCTCATTGTGATCTAAAACTCGTTGAAGATAGTCATCGAGAGACAACAACTCCATGGCTCCGGGTTCGGCAGCACGCAGATGAGCCTTAGAGCACACCAACAGTAGCAAGAGAACAAATCCGAAAGATGGGATCGACTGGGTTCCGTAATACATTCCAGCCCTTCGATGTTTTGCCATAAATTCAATTCTAACTTTGGTCGCTCCGAGACGATTTGCTTTATCCTCTAACCTGAGTTCGATCCTGAATCACTTGGTTATCTAGAAAAAACTAACCGATCCACTGATAAAATCTTGAAAAGACATCTACCAACCAACAATAAGCGACATAAATAAACCCTTAAACGACAGGAAAGATCACAGAAATCACGCATCAGTTCAAGCGCAATCAGTTCATTTTGAATCAGTGTCTGATTTTAGACACCCTATACTACGTAAGCTTAGAAGCGCCGCGGCCAACAATCAGCGAGAACAGAGACCAGCAAGAGAAAACAAAACTCCAATCCCAGCGCCTAAAGAAGGCAAAGACAGGCATTTGAGAAACAACCCCGGGGAAGGTTTGGTGGAGCCGAGGGGAATCGAACCCCTGACCCCCACAATGCCATTGTGGTGCTCTACCAATTGAGCTACGACCCCAAACCAACCATTTCACGGGAACAACCGAAGGTCTCCCCTCAAACCAACCCCGTGAGCGCTACCCGCACGGAGTGCGAGAAGGAACGCGAAAGTTACAGAAACCCAAAAATATGACAACCCAAAAAATCAAGAGAGCTCGAATCAGCTAATCAACAGTAATACCGAGAAAAAATGGAGCGGAATCGGCATCGCCGCTATCAAGATCAATTGACTTCAGTCCTTTCACGCCCTCAGGCAGTCCAACAGTCATTATAAAAAGACGAATCAAACGATTCGGGGCAGTTCTCTGACTCCAGACAATTGTCGTTCCTTCATCACGTTCTGCACCCTCTCTCGTAAACCACCAATCGCTCAAATCGACCCCGTAGGCAATTGCTCGTTCAAGTGACTTACCGTCCGAAAGGTTAAAGGTAACAGTGCCAACAATCTCGCCTTCAGCTGAAGGATAGGCAGCAGCGAGCAGAAAGTGCACACGCTCACATGTTTGTCCGATCTCAATACCGCTGATCGACTTTGGAAATTGCCGCCTTGAATTTTGGTCCAAGCGGCGACTAGAAAGCTGTACGACGCCTCGCACATCAAAATCAACCCCGCCTAGCCGATTCAGCCCGGCTGAGATCTGTTCTAGATTATTCTTTGCGTTGCCGGTGAGCTGCCAAGAATCTTCAAGATGTCCGTTGTAGAAATGAGACAAGTCAACCAACCTTGCACTCATCCCTTCGGCACGCTTGGGCAACCGTTTCCCCAGTCTCGACATGTAGCCAACCTCTACGAGTCTTACGCCAGCCTTCCCTTCCTCGGACCCTGCAAGTCTCGAAACGAGTTGCATTTGCTGATCGATCAATAACTCCCTTTCATTGGCAAACTTATCACCGAACGCCTCCATCGCTACAAGATGAAAGCCTGAGCCGAATACATCCTGTCGCTTGATCGCAGCTCTAAAGCCGTGAGCGTGCCAGTCAAACCGTTGCTCATCATTCACCGAGAATAGTTCAGGATGCGAACTCTCTAGGATCGCCCATGAATCCAACAAATTTGTCGAACTCATTCCCATCAATTCGCCCGTCATGTCACGGCGTCTCCCAGACAGCAATTCCGCCTCTCGCAGCAGGACAGGTTTAGCGCGTTGCTCAGCAGAGAGGCCCCATTGAATCACCCGGTTACTGCTGACTGTAAGAAGGCTCTGCGACAGCGGATCAAGACTGGCGAGAGACACCGGCCGGGAGTGCCGCAGCGCTGGCGCCAAAGGAGCCCCATTCCGCACTGACCAAAGCCTCACCGTCTCATCTGACCCAACAGTCAATAATTGATGGTCATTCCCGCTGAACTCCGCCCGCAAGACGGGCCCCCGATGTTTGAGGGGCGGAGAGATGGGATTCCCCTCCCACGCATCCCAGATACGGGCGGTGTAGTCATCGCTCGTGGTAACAATTCGTCGTCCTTCTGAGTCAAAGCTCACGTACCGAATAGGAGCCCGATGTACGATCTCTTGAGAAAGGGGCCGACCATCAGCTAAGCTATAAACACGTGCCACCGACTCCGCTGAAAGAGCCACAAAACGTTCGCCACTCTTATCCATAGCCGGCTTCCCTAAGGAATATCCCGTTCGAAAAGGCCCCCGAACTCGCTTCCCTGACAGAGTGCTCCAAACGTAAACGGAGTTATCAGCACTCGCCGTGACAAACTCCCGTCCCCCGGTGGTGAAGCCGGCATTCACCACAGAGTAGTCATGCTCGACGGGAGGAATCGAAGCCTTGCCCGTCTGCACATTCCAGACGATCGCCTTTCGGTCACGGCTCGTTGTGATGAGCCGATTCCCCATCCCATTAAAACAAGCGAAGTTTATCGAATCCTCATGATGAAACTCGTGCCTCTGCTCGCCAGACTCCATGTCCCAAAGACGCGCCTTCCCTCCAAAGCCGGTAGAAAGCAGCGTATTCGAGTCCGGAGCAAACGTAAGAAAGACCACTTCACCGCCGTGCTGAAGCCCCCCAGTGAACCGTTCTGCCCCAGAATTCGCATTGCGAACAGCAACCTTTCCGTTTCTTAACCCGTAGGCAACGAACTCTCCATTCGGAGAATAAGCAACGGCACGAACCTCCGAGGTCTCAGTCCATTCACTTGCTCGAGCACTGACGCCGGCGAGGTCCCAAATCTTCGCCAGATTGTCTGCACCGGCGGTAGCGACTCGTCGTCCCGTCTCATCAAAACTCGCATCATAAATATGATCGAGATGCCGGAACGGCGGCGACACCGGACGTCCACTTGCCACATCCCAAACACGCGCCTCATTTCCCGCGGTCACTGAAAGGAGAAGGTCACCCGCAGGGCTGAAGACAACCCGCACTAATTGGTCTCGGTGAAGCAGTGGCAAGGCCTGCATTTGGCGAGTCTCGAGATCGACAATCCTCACCAAACCATCAAGCCCTCCCGTCGCCAGAACAGTTCCACTCGGACTGAAATTGAGCGACTTCACTGCCGCCGGATGAGAAAGGGTAAAATCGACTTCACCAGATTCTAAGGACCAAAGACGAAGGTTGCCATCGTCAGAACCGGTCGCTACAAAGCGCCCGTCCGGGCTAAACTTGGCAGCATTGACTGGATCGTCATGCTCTAAGACGCGGTAAGGTGTCGCCGTCCCAGCATCCGTCGACCACACCTGTGCGGTTCCGTCCTTACTCGCACTAACAAGATACTTGCCGTCGGGGCTAAAGGCGATCTGATTTACCGCATAACGATGCTTCAGCGGCTCACTCACTGGCAGACCACTGTCCGCACTCCATAGTCGTGCCGTATCATCGAAGCTCGCCGTGGCAACGTTCGCTCCGTCTGGACTAAAAATCGCCTGAACCACCTCGTAGTCGTGATGCATGGCTACACCGATCATTGCCCCTGTGCCCATGTCAAAGACTCGAGCAGACTGATCCGAGCTAGCGGTTACCAAGCGCGCTCCATCTGGACTAAACTCACTGTAGACAACGCTGCTCCCATGCGACAAAGGCGGGAACTTCAGAGTCCCAGTGGATAGGTCCCAAACACGAGCAGCTTGATCGTCACTCGAAGTCACTAAGTACCTCCCGTCCGGGCTAAAGCCAAGATGCCTGACTGCACTATCGTGGGGCAGTACCTCCACCAATCGCGGACTATGCCTCAAGACGGCGGCAAATTGCTGTCGCCCAAGTACCTCATCTACTGAACCCTCTTTTGTGAGTTTGAGATTTTCAGCGAACCAAGCAAGCGCATCGTAATTGTCCCCCTCCGCCAGGAGGCGAGATCCATTGTCAGTATTTTGAGCGATCAGACGCGCCTGCGCTCGTTGACTCTGAATATAGGCCATCCCAGCAAGATAAACCATTAGAACGACTACAACCGTAGCCAACGCCGTTGTCCTGATGACACCTCGACGATACGCCTCTTTCTGTCGCCGTTTCTCAGCATCCGGCATGGTCGCTCGAATCCAAGCAGGACTAAAGACATGCCGGTAAATCCTGTTTCTAACCCTCAGCTTTCCTTTGTCGATTTGAGTGACCCCAGACAAGTGAAGGGTACCAATCAAGGGATTCGTTTCATCATCAACCACGGGCGTGCCCGAACGAACTTTCCGGTAAAGATCCAGGACAGCAGCCCGGTCATGATCACTTCGCAACAGACGCTCTCGTACGAAGATGAGATTATCATCGCGTTCCTTCGCTCTATTGCTAAGGAAAAGACGATGACAGATACCGTCAACGGTCCCGGGTTGCAACACCGACGCTGCGTCCTCACTCCGGTTTTGTTCCGCGACTGCCCGGCACAAGCGTTGGGTTAGATAGGGGTGCCCGTTGGTCCATCCGAAGATTCTCTCCAACAAGATCTCGCCACGATCATCAGCTTCAAGTCCAGCAACGAGTTTTGCGACTTCATCCTTCTTGAAATCTTCGAGAACGATACGACGACCGATATTGAAGGGGGAAATATGAGGATCCTTAATCAGGTCCGACGGAGTTGCAACCCCCAGCAAGCAAAAGCTCAACTGCTTCCAAACCGGGTCTTGCGAGCGCTCATTAAAGCATTGCCGAATCGCGGCAAAGAATTCGTCACTCGAGAAAGGCAGACTTCGTACGGTATCTAATTCATCCACAAAGAGAATCAATCGCCGCTGTCTCTTGACCAGGACCACTTGATAGAGGGCCTCAAAAAATCGCTGCACTGGACCGAGACGAGGGTTATCCAACCAGAAATCATCAAATTCGTCCTCGACTCCCAACTGCCTGCCCAAACGGAGCAACATCCCATCATACCATTGCTCCGGATTCAAATTCTGTCCCACCGCAGCCAAATCCAGGACCGCCACGTCACATTCATCCTCTCCCCGCAGGCGACTCGCGGTTCGAATCATCAGGGACGACTTGCCCATCTGGCGAGATGTCAGAATGTAGCAGTACTCCCCTCGCTCTAGTCCGTCCAAGAGAGCACGATCAGCCTGCCGTTCCACGTAGGACGGGGCATTCTGGCTCAAGGTGCCACCTGTTGTATAAAAACGATCCGACACTGCGATCAGTCCTCTAAACAATGATTCCCGAGATCCTGCCGCCTCCTCTGATTCCGATCAATCAGGAAGACACGGGAAAACGAACAAAAATGTTCCAACAATCAGATCCCTCTCGGAAAAGCAGCTCCCAGGTCAGACCAAAGAATTCATTGATTCGGTAAGATATAAACACCGGTCTCCCCCAATTTCCACTTTGGCCGCTCTGATGAAAAGAAACCAACGCCCCCTGGTCACAAACAACACTAGTGATCAAAACTAACCACTTTCTCTAGCTCAAATCAGCCTCATGATTAAAAGTTACCAACCTTAAACCACTTACTATAAACACCTTACGCACCCACCCCTTCGATTAACCAAGCATCTTGGCACGGCTGGTGCAACATGCATGGAAACGATGAAAAATCATCATCATTCGAATCACGAACGGTAACGGTTTCTTCCGTGCATCGCGAAATCGATAGCTCGGAATTCGTCACCAGATCACCCTCTGGAGACTTCGTGCCTCAGGATACAACGAGAAAAGCAACTAAACTACGGTCCAAACAGAACATGAACAAATCGATACTCAGCTTCATCATTATGGCTTGCCTGCTCCTAGGGACAGGATTTTGGGAAGCCCACGCTCAGGCACCTGAAGCACCAACCGCAATTGAAGCGGTTGAAGAAGCGGCTCCCGAAATCAACTCCGGCGATACCGCCTGGATGATTGTAGCAACGGCCTTAGTCCTTTTCATGACCCTCCCCGGCTTAGCGCTCTTCTACGGTGGCCTCGTCCGCAGCAAGAACATCCTTTCAATCCTAATGCAATGCTACGCCATGGCAGGGATCATGACCCTTCTCTGGGTCATTTATGGTTACAGTATGGCATTCAATACCGATGGAATGGTCGCCGGAGAATTCAATCTGAATTCCCTCGTCGGCGGCCTTGGGACGGCATTTCTCAGTGGACTGACACCTGAAAGTGTCTCAGGAAGCATTCCGGAGGCCGTGTTCGTCACCTTTCAGATGACCTTTGTTATCATTACGCCAGCGCTGATGGTTGGAGCCTTCGCAGAACGCATGAAGTTTAGCGCGATGGTGATCTTTAGCATCGTTTGGGTCACCCTCTCCTACCTCCCAATCTGTCACATGGCTTGGTCCGGTGACGGCGCCCTTTTTTGGGATTGGGGCGTCCTCGACTTTGCAGGTGGCACAGTGGTTCACATCAACGCCGGAATCGCAGGCCTCATCGCCTGTATCATGATCGGTAAACGACGCGGTTTCGGTTCCAGCGCAATGCACCCTCACAACGTCCCAATGACCGTCATTGGTGCTTCTATGCTCTGGGTGGGTTGGTTCGGATTCAACGCCGGAAGCGAGCTTGCCGCAGACGGAACCGCTGGGATGGCTCTCCTCGTCACCCAGATCGCAACCGCAACGGCCGTTGTCGTTTGGGCATTGATCGAATGGATTGCACGCGGCAAGCCAACGGCTGTTGGAGCCGCAACAGGAGCTGTTGCCGGTTTGGTTGCCATCACACCAGCCTCAGGAACCGCAGGACCGCTCGGAGCAATCATCATTGGTTTGGCATCTGCAATCATATGTTACATCGCGGCCACCACAATAAAATCCGCGCTCGGCTATGACGATAGCTTGGATGTGTTTGGAGTTCATGGAGTAGGCGGAATTGTAGGAGCTATCCTCACCGGCGTGTGTGCTGCCCCAGCCTTCGGTGGTGCAGGTCTTGAGCTCGAATCAATCGGCGCACAGGTCATGGCTCAATTCAAGAGCGTCGTGGTGACGATGGTCTGGAGTGGCGTGGTGTCTGTAATCGCTCTCTTCGTCATCGACAAGATTATCGGTCTCCGAGTCGATGAAGAGGAAGAAGAAGCCGGACTCGACCTCAGTAGCCACGGCGAAACCGGTTATACGAGCTAAGGAAACCTTTTGTCAGAGGAACCGCTCGCCGCAGGGCGGTTCCTTCTTCAACAAATGCCACCAAGAAATTAAAGATTGCCGACAAAAAACGTTTCGTGGCAAGGTCTATCAGCTCCGAAGCACTTTATTGGGCACGGCCTCGTCACCTGTAGCTCGGCAAGCAACTAGTAGATTTAGAATCGATGAAAAAAATAGAAGCCATAATCAAGCCATTCAAATTAGAGGACGTAAAAGAGAGCTTAGGCGAAGTTGGTATTGAAGGAATGACCGTCAGCGAGGTCAAAGGATTTGGCCGACAGAAGGGTCACACCGAGATCTACCGTGGCAGTGAGTACACCGTAGACTTCTTGCCTAAGATCAAGATCGAGATTGTCGTCGGAGATGATCAGGTCGACGCCGCCGCAGGAGCCATCGTTAAAGCCGCCAAGACCGGTAAAATCGGTGACGGCAAAGTGTTTGTCTCAAACGTCGAAGAAGCCATCCGCATTCGAACGGACGAACGCGGCGAAGAGGCCGTTTAAACGACTCTAAGCGAGATTCACATCATTCATGAAAGAGCCTTCCACCTTCGCGTGGAGGGCTCTTTTTTTCTCGATAATTCAAATGAAAAGCATTGTCTGTTTCGGCGATTCAAATACCTGGGGATATAATCCAAAAGACGGAACGCGCTATCCTGAGTCGATTCGATGGACAGGCATCTTGCAGTCCGAACTCGGCAGCAACATAAAGGTTATCGAAGAAGGGCTGAATGGCCGGACAAGTGTTTGGGTCGATCCCATCGAAGCGTATCCCAATGGCAAAGACGCCCTGATTCCGTGCCTCGACTCGCATTGCCCGATTGATCTCATCATACTCCTTTTAGGAACAAACGATCTCAAAGCCCACTTTGATAAATCACCCAAAGCCATTGCCGGCGGTATACGGCTACTGGGAGAACTGATACAGTCAAGCGCAAGCGGCCCTGATGGAGCGCCCCCTCGCCTCTTACTCCTCGCCCCTCCACCCCTGGGACACTTAGGCAGCCTTGCCGAACGATTCAAGGGGGGAACGGAAAAATCAAATCAGTTAGGGGCTCACTACCAACAGGTGGCCCGTGAGCTCAATTGTGCCTTCACAGACCTCGGCGGCAAGATTCAAAGCAGCGACCAGGACGGCATCCATTGGGAGCCTGAGGCTCATCAAACGCTTGGCCAGCACTTAGCGGAAAAAATCATCAGAAACGATCTACTAACCTAAGCCCCCGCCTGCCGTAAGAAGCCGCAACAACCGAGTCCACGCTCAAATAGAGACGTGCCTCGGGGGCAAGATATCTTAATGGGCAAGCGCTTTGGAGATCGCGGCATCAATCTCAGCCACCTTCGTTTCAGCGTCCCCCAATGGAAGTCCAGGCTCCCCGCCTGGACGCTGTCTCTTATACACATCTCCGAGCCCACGAGACTAG
>OJGX01001196.1_pt1 | contig 11070 bp, 8 predicted proteins | sample 1594661 | NCBI WGS metagenome assembly OJGX01 (sample SAMN05416839, study PRJEB24817) | seawater metagenome | isolation source: Sea water | place: Canada:Atlantic | collected 2013-07 | reverse complement strand
GAGATCATGCCTAGTCTCGTGGGCTCGGAGATGTGTATAAGAGACAGCTATAGTTTAAGAGTCGCAGGTAAGGAGAGTGTGTGGGTGTTTTTCTCTGTGTTTTCATCGTTATTTACTCGTGCCGCTAAAATTTGGAAGAGTTCTAGCGTCGCCGACGTGATCCTCGATCGGTTGTAACCCCTTGAGAACGACCGGCAATCTGGTCTCCAATGGACGCTTGGCGGCGGGGGATGAACATCTTGATTGGTTTTGTTTCAATGAGCCGACTGCGTCCGCCGGTCATTATGGTTGTGATTGTTTCTCCGGAAGCTGCTTTGTTGAGTTCGGCAAGTCGATCGGCGGACTCTTCACCAACGGGTTCGCCTAGGATATTCGCGAGTTCTCTGATGAGCTGCGAGATTTGATCGGCTTGAACGATCGTTTCGTTGATGTCTTTTAGCGCCGCGAGATATCGTGACTTAAAGGGCTTCACCTCGAACATCTTTTCAAAAAACGGATTACTTTCGTTCCATGGCTTGTGGATGCTCAGCTGCTCGCGTTGCTCCTGGGAGCCGCGAGGGAACTGTCCGAAGCTCTGGTCCTGATCCCATGGGATAAACATGAATTTGTTCGAAGTGGGATGTAGGTAGATGTAGTAGTTTTGACCGGGGCCAAGGATGCCGTCCATGTCACTCAGCCAGACGGTGATGGCCAGGTAGCGGGCAAAGTTGTCCAAATCAACGTAGTCGCTAACTCTGGCTGCGAAGTCAGCATCACTCGATTCGCTGAAAAACTTGCATGTCGCAATCAGCCGGTTCGCTTGTTCCTCTGAAAGCTTCCCTTTCGGATCGTAGGTTTGCTTGTAGTCTGACCACTCACTCCCCATGTCGGAGAAGAGATTGGAAGTGACTGGTTTGAACAGCGCCCCGTCTGACGCTTCAAAATTGGCTTTAACGAAGGGAGGGCCTACATCCTCTACCATATTGAATAGTCCAAAGTATTTGCGATCGTATTTGCCCGGAACCGTGATGTACAGTCTTGCGTAGGCGGTTCGGGGGGATGGGATTCTGGCGTCCCTGTAGAGTTTATAGGCAAGCGGCTCGTTCATATGGCTCGGGTCACGAACGGAATTGTGAAGATTGATTTGGCTGATCCCCGCTAGCCTCTGACCTTTCACATAGTCATTGAGATCAATTTTGAACGATCGTTTCAGGCTTTCGCGCGAGCTAAGAAACGTGCCGTTTCCCTTGTAGCGCACTGATACGTCATGAAAGTGATGGTCGTCGAATTCCAAAGTAGCGTGCACTTCTGGGAACTCATAGCCGAGTACGGCCGCGATTCCGTTTCGGCCGCCTTCTGGTCCTGTGAGAAAGCTTCGGTTTGGCCGTCGGCCTAGTCTGGGCCCGGCTTTCGGCTCCATGGCCTCCCAGTTCTCCAGAGTGAAGCTGAGATGAATATTCCAAATCTTTTGAACATCGAAGATCTCCTCCTGACTCGGAGGGGGCGCGTCTGCCGTGGTGTCTGCGATGAGCGGCGTGATGCCGGACAGCGCAACCGTTAGGATGGTAATCGGAGTCTTGAACATGTTATCGAATAGGGGCTAGACACTTTTAATTGCCCGAGTTTTAGGCAACATTGGGTCGAGAGTTTTCATTTACAAGTTCACAAGCGCAGGACAGCCGCCAAATCCGCCATTTTTTTTTGAGCTCGTGAACAATTGGGTAGAACGGGTTTTCCTCGTGATCGTGGCGGAATCTCTCTCCGTCCCTCTATTCGAACAAATATTGGCGGAAGTTCAGTGGAAACTACGCTTGTAGGGATGATAATTGAGAAATGACCAAAATAAGAGAGTCATCAAACCGGCCTGAACGGGACATCTTCCTCGATGCGATCGAAATTGAGGATCCGGGAGAGCGCGAGACATTCCTCATCAGGACTTGTGGGGCTGACTCAGCCCTGCGTGCATCTGTAGACGCCCTGCTCGAGAATCATAAGGACGATGAGTTCATGCGAACCGTCGTGAGTACTGTTGCCCTATCAGGGTTCGCACCGTCGCGAGGGCAAATCTCAGAGCTTATCGGCGAAAGCATCGGGGATCGTTTGGGGGTGTATAAGCTTCTTCAGAAAATTGGGGAAGGGGGGGCAGGCATTGTTTACCTGGCGGAACAAGAGGAACCGGTTCGCCGACGGGTAGCCATCAAAGTTCTGAAACCGGGTCTCGAATCCACGTCTGTCATCGCCCGATTCCAATCCGAAAGTCAGGCACTCGCCTTGATGGATCATCCCAACATTGCCCGAGTGCTCGATGCAGGCAGCACGAAATCGGGTCGACCCTTCTTTGTGATGGATCTCGTGCGAGGAACCCGCATTACTGACTATTGTGACGAAAACGCACTTTCCACAAAGGAACGACTGTCGCTGTTCAGTCAGGTTTGTCAGGCGGTTCAGCATGCCCATCAGAAGGGTATTATTCACCGAGACATCAAACCGTCAAATGTGTTGGTGACGCTTCACGACGGGAAGCCTGTGCCAAGAGTGATCGACTTCGGGATCGCCAAGGCCATTGAGCAAAAACTGACGGATAAGACAATTCTGACCGAGTTTCATTCTTTTATGGGCACTCCGGCTTATGTGAGTCCCGAGCAGGCTGAAATGAGCGGACTCGACATCGATACTCGAGCCGACATCTACAGTTTAGGCGTGTTGCTTTACGAGTTGCTAACCGGGAAGACGCCATTTGAATCCAGTGAGTTGGTCGCTTCTGGTTTGGATGGCATGCGTCGAACGATCCGAGAGTCCGAGCCAATGAAACCGTCCACTAAGATTCGAACGATGCTGGAGGCTGATCGAACGAACGCTGCCAGGCGGCAACAATTGGAGCCGTCTAAGCTGTCGAGCCTGCTTCAAGGGGATCTCGACTGGATTATTCTTAAGGCACTGGATAAGGATCGGACACATCGATATGAGACTGCCAATGCCCTGGCAATGGACGTTGGACGCTATCTCGATAACCTTCCCGTACTCGCGCGACCGCCTAGTGCGACCTATCGGTTTCAAAAACTTGTGAGACGCAACAAGCTGGCCACGACCGGCGTGGTGGCTTTTGCCGGAGCGCTCACGATTGGCCTGTGCTTCACCACCTGGCAGTGGCTTGAGAAAAGTGAAGCCTATCGAAGGATTGCACTTTCAGAGGAAGTTGAGATCGGATTGAGGGAACAGGCATTGGCAGCCAAGCGGGTGGCGGAAACCCAGGCATCCGTGAACCGACGGCGTGCCTATGCCGCCGATATGAATTTGGCGCAGCAAGCCCTTTCGGTGAACAATCTTGGGCGCGCCAGGGAATTGCTTGAGCGCTATTTGCCTGAAACAGATTCAATAAGCAAACAGACGGCCAGACCCGATTTACGAGGATGGGAATGGCGCTATTTGTGGGAGCGCTGTAAAAGCGATGCACTTTTTGATCTGTGCCAAGTGGCGGATGGAGTGGTGTCTCTTAGTGTTAGTAACGACGGGCATTGGGTCGCCATCGGGGGGGAGTGGAACGACGAGATGACTGTGTGGGATCTCCGCTCGCGTGAACAGATTGTTCAGTTTCGCTTGGCACGATTCGCTGCGCCTTTTCTTTTCTCGCCGACAGCTCCGCTTCTCGCATTTTGCGCGAAGGATTCTGGGGCGACGACTGCTGAGGGTAAAACTGGGACCGTTGTTCGTCTTTGGGATCGGGAGAAACGGCAAGTCGTCGGCAACCTCGCACTGTCGAGCCATTGCGCGACAATGGCGTTCTCTGAGGATGGTTCGCAATTGATGACAGTCACCGACAATCTGGAGGTTACCTACTGGGATGTAAAACAAGCGGTCAGTCTCGGGAGTCGAAAGGTAGTCGATCGATCGATCCCGTCGGGGCGATTTGGATTCGGTCCAGTCACGACATCTGGTAATTTTCGTTTTCTTGCATATGCAATGGGCGAAAGGCGCCTTGGTGTCCTCGATCTATCGACCGGCGAAGCACTTTGGGAAACCCAGGCTGCCGACGAGAGAATTACAGAGCTCGCACTCTCCCCCGATGGGACGGTTCTAGCATCATGTGGGGGCTTTGTGGAATCGTCGGTTCGCCTTTGGGATGTGAAAAACGGGGTGGAAATTGCTCGCCTTCAAGGGCACAGAACCTACATCCAATCTCTGGTGTTTTGGCCAGATGGCAAGACACTTGCGTCGGCGAGTGGCGATCAGACGATCCGCCTTTGGGATGTTGGAAAACTAGATGAGATTGCCGATGCCGTGACAAGATTTACGGCTAGAGGACGTCGTTGGCGGCCATTGACGATTTCGGAGCCGATTGCCACCTATAAGGGACACCAGGATGAGGTGTGGAGTCTCGCGCTTTCTCCCGAAACAGGTACGCTGATTAGTGGCGGTAAGGATGGTGTCGTTAGCGTTTGGGATGCCGCATCACCGTCTTTCGAGCATAACCCGATTATTCTGCCAGTGGCGGTGCTTGACTGGAGCTTCGCGCCGGATAGCCGATCTGTTTTCACGTTCGATAAGCAGGGGCAATTGAGCCGCTGGCAAGGGGATCAGTTTCAAGAACAATCCTTGCTATTGAAGTTCGATGCCGACGCCAATAATGTACGGTTTTCAAGGAATGGAAAGTTCGTGGCGGTCAATCGTTCGAATGAAAGGATTGAAGTTTGGGATCTGAACAATCAGAACCTACTACAGAGCATTGGGTCGGTTGATGCACCGGAGATACCGATTGCCTTTGTTGGCTCAATGGACCATTTGATTTCACTTCGAATCGGAGTCGGCGCTTTCCGAAAATGGGACCTCGAGGCTGGAATCGTTCTTGAGGAATGGACTGCTCAAGCGCCTCAATCCAGCGCGTCAATCATGTTTTCACCGAGCGGCAAATGGTCCCTGCAACGTTACGGAAGGGAGGCCGGTAGCTTGCGAAACTCAAGGACCGGAAAGCAGACTCAATTGGACCTAGATCTTCGCCAGATAGGGAGAGGGGCATTTTCACCAGACGATCGATTTGTCACTCTGGTTAGCGCGCAGGGTGTTGCCCATGTGTGGGAAACGGAAAGTGCAAGTCGAGTCGCCACGATACGGGGCTTTCTTCAAGGGCAACACTCCGCTACTTTTTCGCCAAGTTCTGAACGAATGGCCATCGCTAGCAACGCACGAGAGGCGGTAAAGATCTGGGACACCGACAATTTTTTGGAACTATTGACGCTTGAGGGCAGGGGATCACTTTTCATGAGCGTAGGCTTTTCTCCCGACGGCAACACGCTTGCATCCTGCAATTGGGACGGTCTTCTACACCTTTGGCAAGTGCCCACGCTGGCGGATATCTCAAAGATTTGGGCTCGATGAAATCTGCGGACGGTTTTACATGCGTTTGAAAGCATTTGTTGAGGGCTTAGGGTTGGGACGATGAGCGACGTGACCGAAATGTTAAAAGCAATTGCCGAGGGTCGCGAGGAAGTCGCTGAGAAACTGCTGCCGGCAATTTATCAGGAATTGCGTCGAATCGCTGTTGCAAAAATGGCCGGTGAAGCCCCCGGACACACCCTTCAACCAACTGCGCTCGTGAATGAAGCGTGGATTCGCATGTTTGGCACTGCCGAACAGGAGATCAAGTCTCGAGCGCATTTCTTCTCAGTCGCAGCCGAGGCCATGCGTCGAATCCTCGTTGAATCGGCTCGCCGGCGGCAGGCCCTTAAGCGCGGCGCTGGTGCGCGGCCGCTTGATATCGAAGAGGTTCAATTATTCCAAACCCAAGCTTCCGAAGAGTTGCTGGCAATTGATGAAGCGCTGGATATGCTGGCAGACGAAGATCCCACTGCTGCCGACTTGGTCAAACTGAAATACATTGTCGGGATGAGTATGAAAGAGACGGCGCAAGCACTGGGTTTGTCGCTAAGGAGTGCCGAACGAACCTGGAACTATTCCAGAGCTTGGTTGCGGAGGAAGATTTCCAATTCCCAAAGATAGTCTTTTCTAGGAATCTCCGGGGCATTCGCAGCCATGTGTGACAGCTATTAAAGCGGCCTGAGTTCGGTGAAATGCGGGTTTCCTCGTTCTCGGACAAGATCACCTAAGTTTATTCCTCCTCTCTTCTCAAACACTGGATGGAATCGCAAACTCCCTCTTTAGTCGCCAGCGACGCCGGTGAATCGATATCCTTAGAATTCAGAACCTTCTCGAAAAGAGAGTTAGGTCACGACACTTCAAGGCTCCGATCGATGGATGACGGAATCACTGTACAAGGCTCCCCAATTAGGGGGACGGAACATAGATGGCACCTGTCTACAGCATCGTCATATTTGGACAGACAAGGAGGGTGAAATTGGAGTCCGCTCATTATCAGTTCGCAAGTCCGGTTTACTCTCTCAATCCCGGGGTCTATCAGGTGCAGATTGCCGGCCGATCCAAGAATTTCTTTCTGGATCGATTGGTGATCTATCCGCTCACAGGCGATAAATCGGCGAGGGATTTGTCGATGGGATCGAAGGTCTTTGTTGAGACGAACGCCGGGGAGGGTGATTATTTACTAAGTGCGATTGATGATTTTGAACCAGTTCGTGATCCTAAGATGGGGAAGGTCTATGTGGATAAAAACCGGAAAGCGATCGCTGTGAACGCGGCCAACGAGAGCTTGCGCGATGTTTTTTCGGCGGTTGCCTTGACCTTCAAGGGGCGGAGTGGCCGTTACGATGTTGAGCTCAAGACCTTGACTGAGACGGATGGTGAAAGCGTGTATCGCTTCTATTTGAATGGCCAGCGGATTGGCACTTACAAGAATCCAGCGACTGCCATTGACTACAGCCCTTCCTATAATACTTGGAAAAATCTTGCTATCAACAATGGGGATCGCTTGCGAATCGATTGCAAACCCGAGACCAATGGAAAGATTCCTGAGGGCGATGGGACGGCATGGTCGCGAGGGCGATGGGTGAGTCTAAAACTGAAAGCCGTTACGCGCTAGATCAAATATTTCGTTCGAGCGAGAGCAGCGAATGCGGGGTTCTCAGTTTGAGACTTCTTGGGCTTATCTCGATCGTTGCTACAGTCAGGCCCCTTTGAGCGGGCTAAGAGTGCTAGGATGGATTGCTAGGATCGAACCAGGGACCGTGGTGATAGCAAACGGTGATTTCTTCGCCTTCAGGGATGTCACGAAGGCAGTGATAAACGATGGTCTCATCTTCGAAGTGTTTGTCATAGGTAGCGTTGGGAGCATCACAATGATTGTAGAGCGATGAATAGCCGAGGGCGATGGCTGCTTGATCATTGTTCCATCCGAAATAGTAGTCACTAAGGACGGTGCGGGCGACTCGTTCGCGGTCTCTGGGAGAGAGCACCACTACGGGACAAATCTCAATCAGTTCACCTGCTTTGATCGGATGAGTTGCGAACACGCCTCTACCTGCGATCGCTGATTTTTTGATGACGAGATTCATGGGTGAATCGCAATGGGCTCGGACTAGAGTTTGCTAGGATTCAACACGACATGTTTAATGCCTTCACGATTGTAGGTGTAGGTAATGTGAACCATGCCATCCTCGGCTTGAATGACGGCCGGATAGGAATACTCGCCCCAATGTCGTCGGCCGGCGGGGCGCTGACCGGTTTCCAGTTCAAGGGTGAGGGAAGGTTCCCACTGTTTGCCTGTATCGGAAAGGGCAACGTTTAGCATCTGACGGCTTCGGATCTTGGTTTGGCGGGTTGTGTGGTTGTAGACCAAGAGCTGTCGGCCATCAGAAAGGGTTACGGCGTCCGTGCCGGAACTAGGATTCGGTAGGTTTATTGCTTCGAATTCGCTCCAACTTCTGCCGCCGTCCTTCGACCAGCTTTGAGCGATGACATTTTGTTTGCTGCGGCAGAGAACTTGGAGATCGCCGTTCTGATAGCTCAGGAGACTGGGTTGAATCACATCAAAACTGATTCCGTTGTTGATTGGCCCAATGATATCCCAAGTCTTGCCGCGATCACGGCTTACCTCGAAATGAACCCGCCAATACCCATCGCCCCCCGCAACGTCGACCTCCGTACTTGATGGACAGAGGATGGATCCGTCTGGAAGTTGAATAGGTTTATTCTTCACGGGACCAAGAAGATGCCCGATGGCCCAGTGTTCACCTAGTTTGGTGGGCCAGGACCATGTTTCGCCGTTATCTTCTGAGATTGTCACCATACCCCACCAAGTTGTTGGGCTGGGCCCCACCTTGTAGAAGAGCATTAAGGGACCGTGCTCCGCCTGGAAGAGAACGGGATTCCAGCAGGAGTAACGAAGCGTCTGTGATTGTACTCCGTTGACAACCTCTTGAGGTTTTGTCCATTGATCGTCCACCTGACGCGAAATCCAGATCCCAACGTCTGGATCCTTTTCTCGCGTCCCACCGAACCACGTGGCAACCAATCCCGAATCGGTTTCCGCAATCGAAGAAGCATGGCATTCCTTGGTTGGCTTAGCGGCAATTTCGAAGATTTGCTCTGATTGAACGATGGCTTCTGAACCACGCCCTCCGAGGGGCGGCGGTTCGAATTCCGCCGCACCGGCTAGTGAGCTAACGAGACACGACGCAAGTCCGTTGATTACGCGATTTGAGAATGCTTGGAATTGATTCATTGTTCCATTGTGAAATCGTTTGATTCGATAAGTTTGGAAGTTGCGTTTCTAGATTTTCGTGGTCGCTGTGATCCGTCTACCGGTCGCCTATCGTTGCTATTAAGTCGTGCCACGAATGAGGGTTGAAAAACGGGTTGGCGCGAAAAATTCCCAGATGGTCAGGTGTTGTGAATCATGGCCCTGCAGGAGGAGCCTTATGGGCGCTCTATGTCGAGCGTTTCGAGAATTGTTCGGACCTTTTCTCGATCTTCCGGGTAGAAGCGATTGAAAGGTTCGGCCATGAAATCGTCGCAAAGGCCTATGATTGAGGCGGCGCACTTCATGGCTTTGATGAACCGCGAGCTGTAGCGGCCAACTGTGTAAATTTCGCCAAAAGCGGTGATTGTTTTTTGGAGTTCGGAGCAACGTTGTGTCTCACCGGCTAGGGCCGCTTCGTAGGCGGAAACAAACAGTTTTGGATAGATGTTTGCCCCTCCGTTGACGCCGCCGTTGCTGCCGAGGGAGATCGACTCGATCATACGTTCCTCAGGACCGATAAGAATCGACCAGTCGGGACGTTGTGATTTGAGGGCGCAAATCTGTTTGAAATAGTCCATGTCACCGCTGCTGTCCTTGATCCCGATCACACGATCCAGGTCTGTGAAGGTTGTGAGCGTTTCTTGTTCAAACCAGAGCTTCGTCATAGACGGCATATTGTAAAGCATGACAGGCAGCGCGAGATCGGGGACGAGGTGATTGATGTATTGTGTCAACTCGGTCTGACCAGCCGGAAAATAGTATGGGGTTGCCAGGACCGTCGCTTGAGCTCCGGCATCGGCGGCAACTTGGGATAGGCGAACGGATTCGACGAAAGCCGTATCGGTCACTCCCACAAACACCGGTACGCGATCGTGTGTGATTCGGCAGGTGTGTTGAATGACCTCGCCCCGTAGTCGATAGCTAAGAGACGGGCCTTCTCCCGACGTTCCGAGAACGAAGAGTCCATGGACTCCACCGGAAATCATGTGTTCAATTAGTCTCTCTAGTCCGTCTATGTCTAAGGTGTCTCGATCCGACAACGGGGTGATGACGGGAGGGATGATGCCGTTATAACTCATTTCTAACTTAAAATTGCTCGCTGCCTGATTACGCCGCTTTCAAGGCGTTCAATCAAGCCTTCTTCTTCGTTGATGTTCGAGTGAGGAGTGCTGTTCTCTGAGATCTCGAACGAAGGGGCGGGCAGTGGATCAAAAGAGGATCGACGGTTAGGTGGAATCCTGATTTGAGGCGTCTTTTTCTTGGGCGTGCTTGGTGGGCATGAAACTCGAATTTCACGAGCCCTGCGTGGGCCGGAGGATTCGATTTTTCATTGAGAGCAGACGGGCGATGGGGGGGCGCTCCGTGAGACGGAGGGAGCGAGGGTGCAATACGTTCGAGCCCTTCGCGAACCTCAAGGATTCGTGTTCGCTTTGAAATCGAGAATGATGTCGTTGGTTTGTGTGTGGGTGAAACCATCGATATGAGCATCCATGAAGAGCGTGTTTGCAGATCCTAGGGGGTGTCGGAGTCCATGTCGATATCCGAGGTTGTTCGTCTGGAGGTTCACAATGGGAGGGTGGTTTCTCACGAACGCCAAATCCGATACTAAGAGGGTACGAGTCGGGTTGCGCACACTCCCAAGTTTCGCTGTATCAGCTGAGGGGAATTGGTTTCGAGTGTTGGGCCAGTTCTTTGAGGTGAATTGGTTCATGCCGTAACTGATCTTCCAGGGATTTCCGCCTGTCAGAGGTTCCTTGAGGCGAATGGGGCATTGAGAGACACCATTGGTAAAGTTTTGTCCTTGTTCGCCAGCATCAAATTTTGCTCGGCCATAGTATGAAAAGAGGAGGGCCTCGAAGTTGTTGATATTGGCGTCGTGAATGAATGAATTTGGTCCTTCACCCCAAGCATAGGGGAGTTTGTCATCGTTGTCGTCGACGTACATGAAGATCGCGATTCCCATCTGCTTGAGATTGCTTCGGCATAGCGTCGAATTTGCCTTGTCCTTTGCCTTGCTCAGGGCAGGAAGAAGCATGCCTGCAAGTATCGCGATGATGGCGATCACGACTAAGAGCTCGATCAATGTGAAGGCAAACCGAGCTCGACTAGAAACGTGGCTCTTGTAAGGGGACATGATGGGATATTAGGCAGCTCGATCGAGGAGTTGAAGAAAAAAATAGGCTCTGCGTGCAATAGGATGGCGGTATAATGGTGAGAAACTACTGGCGGGGAAAGGTATGGTTCATTTCTCTTGTTCCTGAGTCGAATGGAACGGTTTCGACCTGTCCACTCGCCCAAGTGATTTCAACGGCCTTTGCTGGTGCGCCGAATCCCAGCACGGCGCTAGTCGCATCTTGTGACCAATAACCCGAACCGAGCCCGATGGCATGTACAGGACCTGTCTCTTATACACATCTCCGAGCCCACGAGACTAGGCATGATCT
>OJGX01001195.1_pt1 | contig 11070 bp, 6 predicted proteins | sample 1594661 | NCBI WGS metagenome assembly OJGX01 (sample SAMN05416839, study PRJEB24817) | seawater metagenome | isolation source: Sea water | place: Canada:Atlantic | collected 2013-07 | reverse complement strand
GAGATCATGCCTAGTCTCGTGGGCTCGGAGATGTGTATAAGAGACAGAGCTTTAACCGTCAACGTCGCGGCATCAAGATCAACTGAAACTTCGTCACCCGTTTTGAGAATATCACAGAGACGAGTCGGTGATTGGCAGGGATAGAGCTCTCCCGTTGCCACACAATTGCGAAAGAAGATCCGCGCAAAACTCTCGGCAACGACCAAACGACAATCAGCGGAGCCCATAGCAATCGGCGCGTGTTCACGCGAGCTGCCGCAGCCAAAATTCTTCCCGCCAATAATAATCGGATATTTGCTATCTAACTCACCTTCCTCAACATAGCGAGTTGGATACAAAGAATCAGGAAGCCCGATCATGGCGTAGCTACCGAGCTTTTCATACTCTTCAGCAATCGTCGGCACCAAATTCAAATATTGGGCAGGGATGATCTGATCGGTATCAATGTTATCCTTAACAACATAAACCGGACCTTCAATCGTAGAACTCATCCCAAAAAGTCTGCGAATTTCATCCCCCCAATGCAACGGAATTATGCGCACGAGGGCCGCAAACAAGAGATTCCCTCTAAATTCATCGAGCCGAACCCGCTAAAAACGACAAAATTGCATCCCTAACCTTTCCAGTGGAACAGACACACGGATGGCGCCCAGGCGATCAGTCCTTCTTCGGCAATGCTTTAAACGGCCTCTCCTGCATTGATTGGCCTTGGATTGCTATCCTTGCCGGTATTTTCGTCCTCGAGCCGCGGTTGAGCACGGGGTTCTCTAGAGCACCCTCAAGAATACCTTCTTCGATTTCCACATCAGTGTCTTGGTTTCCACCAAGAGTCTAGCGGGTTCACAAGGGATGCACTGAGCAGGAGAAGGAATTGACATCTTAAGGACCCTCCAGAATGCGATTCCTACAAGCATTGGGCACGAATTGCACGTGTAACTAGATTGGACGAAGTTCTGTCTTCTTAAATGCGTTCAAATGAGGATTTCAAAGTGTATTTTTCGACTCGTGCTAGGAGCGATGGCTGTGGTGGTGTTAGAATCTGGCCGGCCGCTTGTTGCTGAGGGAGTCGATGAGTCAAAGCCCACCCTTCGGCGGCAACCGGGATTGTACCAAAGTTTGACCGAACCTCCATGCTCCTATGTTTCTACGGAGCATCGAAAAGGTTTCGTCAAGATTGACGATCCGGTAATCGCATGGATTCGCGGACCACACAATGGTGGAGCGGTTCCGATTCGGCATTTCTTGAGTGGACCACGGATCATCAATGATACCTATGGTCTTTTCTTCTACGATCCGGATGCCGGATTTATATCAGTCTTCGAAAAGGATTATGGCTATGAATTCGAAGGCTGGCTAAACGGGATTATGGTAGCCAAAGGGCCCGACGGTTCGCTCTATTCAACGCTTTCCGGAAGAGCCATCGCTGGACCGAGGAAAGGCGAACGCCTGAAACGCGTCCCCTCGTTTCCAACCGAGTGGGGACATTGGTCAATGCTGCATCCGGAATCTACCGCCTATAATCTGTTCGACGGTAAACGATATGCCGTCAACGCGATCCCCACGAATTCGAACACGACGAACAGTCAGGCGATCCGTCACGCCGACGACCGCTTGCCCGCCGAATCTTCAGTCATGGGAATTGAAAAAGCGAGAGGGCGAGCTTACTTGCTGGAGACGAAGAAGGAGCGTCTGGTGTACAACGACACGATTGAGGGAACGCCGGTAACGGTCTTCTGGTATGGCCCCACCCGTAGTGGTGTGGCTTTTGAGTCGGTAGTAGACGGGCAGAAGCTAACCTTTCGCGCGGATGAAATCGCTCCAGAAACAGCACCATTCATGGACAACGAAACGAATACTCGTTGGACCTTGGCAGGGCGGGCCGTCGATGGCCCCCTAAAAGGGAAGGAATTGCTTTGGATCGACTCCCTGCAGTGCAAATGGTACGCGTGGGCGCATGAGTATCCGGAGACAGAGGTCGTCAATGAGCAATAGCATGCGTATCATCATAAGATTCACTCAGGTAGCGGTTTTCAGCTTTTTTGCCCTCGGTGCCGCTTCGGTCAGTGTCTGGGGAGCGGATGTTAAGGGCGTCTTGTATCAAGGGAATCAACTTGCGGAACTGGATATCCAGGATTTGCAGGAATCTGAATTCGATACCCTGGTGTTGAACGTCACGGAAGCATGGTCTCCGACGGAAGCGGAACGAAATCAGTTAAATCAGATCGAGGCGGCGGGACTCCAGCTAGCGCTCTGGATCGAAGTGGCCCGCGATCAGACGTTAGCGGATCGCCATCCCGAGTGGATGGCCAGCATTCAAGGGCATCCCGAATGGCGAAGGTTTCATCCAACCTTCCCCAAAATAACAAAAGAGCAGATCGTTAAAGTTTACCCTTGGGTCCCGATTGCCTACCGCGCAGCCTACGAGGCGCAGCTGAGTAAGGTTGAACGAATTTTGATTCAATGGCCGGAGGCGAAACTCGTTTTTCTGAATGATATTCAAGGAGCTCCCTCGGCATGCGGCTGCGGGCATCCGCTGTGCCGTTGGACGACGGATTACGGCCCGAAGAAAACGGCTACGAGGTTGGAGAATGATTTCGCAGCCCGGTTTGTGGAATCGGTGAAGAAGATGCGTTCCGGTCTCGAAGTAGTACCCGTGTGGGCGACCGAGTGTGAGGAAGGCGACAAGCCAGGACTGTGCGCTGGAGTTGGATGCTACAATGGAGCCTGTTGGCGTGAGTGGTCCGCTCAGCTAAAACCGTTGGCCGCTGTGAGTCCCATGATTGGGGCGCTGCTCCTTGAGCAAACGTTCCAACGTAGTGAAATCGGCTCCGATTGGTTGGCGACGATTCCGGCAAGCTTCAGCAAGATGCAGAAGCGCTATGACCACCCTGAAATTGGTCCAAACCGCCTGATCGCCGTTGTCGAGGGATGGCAGTCGGGAGCCGAGTTGAAATGGCGACGAAAACGAGAGCAACTCGAGTCGGCAGGAGTCTCGTCTTTCATCGTCGCAAGGACGAGAATTGAACAGGCTTGGGAGCCAAGAGTTTTCGAACTGCCATAGTTTTCTTGAGATCGTTCAACCCGAATCGTTAAGGAGCCTTCTCACTAGAATTCTAGAAATCTTTGCATTGATCGAACCGAGTAGCAAAAACCGGGCAGATCAAGAATATCGATAGCCAGCGCCGTGAACAGTTTCAATGATAAGGGGATGCTTTGGATCTAGCTCGATTCGCTTGCGAAGCTGCGAAATATGCTGATCTAAGCTACGGCTCTGTGGAAAATAGTTTTCTCCCCAGCAACGGTCGAAAATCTGATCACGTGTGAGCACTCGACCTCGGTTTTCGGAGAAAAACTGCAAAATCTGTATATCCCTCAATCCCACCTCGATTTCGCGATCACCGCGAATGGCTTTCAATTCTCCCACAAGCACACGAAGATCCCCGATGAGAAATTCCTCAGCTGGCAGTGAGTCGCGCCCCTGTCCTCCTGCAAAACATCGTCGAGTAATCGCCCGAATTCGAGCCATGACTTCCTTGACACCGAAGGGCTTCACAATGAAATCATCCGCCCCAAGCTCCAGCCCGAGCACCTTGTCAATTTCTTCTGACTTAGCACTGATGAACAGAATCGGAACTGACGGATTCTCTGCCCGAATCGATCGGCAGACGTCATAGCCATTCTTTTTCGGCATCATCACGTCCAAACAAACGATCTGCGGACGTTCTCGTGAAAACAAGGATACCGCCTCTTCGCCATCAGAAGCGGCAGAGACCTCATAGCCCTCATCCCGAAAAACACTCACTAACCCGTTTAAGGTATTGGGATCATCTTCAGCAATTAACACCTTCATTCGACACTCGCTCCTTCCTCTACGCTCAAGCTTAATTCGAACCGAGCCCCCGTCTCAGATGGGAGCACTCGAAGATCCCCCCCATGGCTCCGTGCCAAATCTCGAGCGATCGTCAGTCCGATCCCTGTCCCAGCAACGCCATCGCTCACTCGATTACTAAGCCGATAGAAGGGTTCAAAAACTGACTCAACCCTATCACGCGGGATCCCGCTTCCCCCATCGGCAACTTCGATCACGACAAATGCTCTATCAAGACACGTTGTAATCACCAGGGTTTCACCATCCGCTGCATACTTCTCCACATTGGCAATCAAGTTGCCAAGGATTTGCTCAAGCAAATCGCGATCAATCATACATAGCGGGCCAATTCCACGATTCAATTGAGGTTGAATCCCAATCGCAGTTAACGAGGGCAAAAACCCCTCCATGACACTTTCAACGACATCATCAACATTGATCAAAACACGCTTCAACCGAACCACCCCTCTGGACTGACGGCCAAACGAAAGAACATTCTTGATCAGGCGGCTCAATCGCCGGCATTCCCCTTGGATGACACCCAAAGAATGTCTAGCACGCTCATTCTCCGCATCCAACTGCCCCTCTAAGAGCTCCGAATACAAGCGAATATTGGTGAGAGGAGTTTTCAGCTCATGAGAAACTTGATTCACAAAGGTCAAGCGGGTTGAAGCTTCACGAAGCTCCCGAAGGTATTCCCGATAGATATACACCCCAACAAAGCCAACACCGAGCCCCAGGAGCAAGAATCCCGAAATGAAATTAAACCGAACACTCTTGCCATAACTCCCCTCGACATCCTTGTCCCCAAGATACAACGCAACCTCCCAAGACGTCAGCGGCGGTGCCATGGGAAGGGACACGTAAGCCTCACCGATCAGCTCCCGATTGTCTCCCCACCGATAGATCTCTCGTTGTCGCTCGTTCCAAAGAACGAATAATTCTTCTCCAAGCCGTCCATCCAGACTGTCAGTCGCTGGCAAGGCAGCGATCAATTCAGCAAACACGGCGACCCGATCCAGCTCGACACAGAGGACATCTTGATTCTCTTGAATCTGCCAAAAAAGGAACTGCAATCCAGTGTCCCAGAACCAGGTATGCCACCCCTCTGTTTCCGCTCCCAACCTACTTGACTCATCCGAGCGGCCAAACTCAATCCCGCTATTCCAGATTGATCTCGTTCGCAGTAACGCATCCTGCTCTCGTTCCATCAGCTCCGCTGTCGGGCTCGGAAATATAAAGCGTTGATCTGTATCCAAGACGAAGACTTGCCGAATGAACCGGTTCTTCCGGGCCATCTGTCGGGCCCACTCATCAACCGGCGTCGCGAACGATTCAAGATCTCGCTTCACACGGATCCCAATCCTAGCCATCCCCTCTTGAAGGCGCTTCTCTACCTCAGTCAAGCGACTGAGTTGCAAAGATCGAAGATCCTCCTGCACGCGCCGCTGTTCATCGTTCGCCAATCGCACTCCAAACCAGAGAAGCAAACAGATAGACAACGAAACCAAGAGCGCAAATGGCGCGAGCAGGCGGAATTTCATAGCGTCCTCAGAACCTAGGGCAACTTAGGCCCCTTGGAAGAAGGGGTCGGAGGCCCATTGACTGATTGCTGACTCCCGCTGGGTCTTCCTTGCGTAAGGCCCGTTTGAGATGAGGCATTCTCATCGACTTGCCGCGCATTGATGTTCCCTGAGCTCTGTTGTTTGGCATTGATCTGCTGGCTGTAGCGCATCATCTTTCGTTGGCGTTTCCAATTCTTCTCATCAAGATTCAGGGCATCCGATTGATTCGAGAATCCGTAATTCAGCAGAAAATCTGAATTGAGCGCACGTCCGGTCTGTTGAAGATAGAGGCTATTATCCGTCAAAATTCGCCGAGCCTGTTCAACCTTACCCTCGTCACGCAATCGAGTTGCCGCCGCATTGTTAACCGTGGCAATTTGAGTGGCACAAGAAATCATAACACCTCGATTAAGCTGGTTACTAACAACCTGCTTGGATTCAGAAAAACTTAGCTCCGCAGCCCCTGAAAGTCGATCTTGAGATGCCGTCTCCATGTTCGTGTAAGCGATCTCAACCGTAGCAACATCAATTTTCTCATTGGCCCTAGTAGAAGGGACTTCGACTTCTAGAATCACATACTTCTCTTGATCACTATAGATTTGATTCATCGGCACGAGCACTTCATTCCCTGAAATATCGGCGTCCCAACCAAGGACTCGCACAGGACGAATCCCTGGAGCCGTCATGATTCGAACCGAGATCTCCTGTGCCACCACAGAAAGGATATCACCAAACTCCTCATTGAAGACGGCCACAAGCTGATTAGGATGCTCAACGAACACATGGTTACCATCACTCCGATCAGCCAGTTTTGCCATCAGATCCTCATTGTAATCCAATCCTAGGCCAATCGTCGTTACTGAAATCCCCTCCTTAATAAGAGACGCACCTAGCTCTCCCAATTCAGAGGGACTACTTGGCCCCTGGTTAGCGATGCCATCGGAAAGGAGAATCACCCTGTTCACTCGCTCGAGTTCTAAAAACTTCCGAAGTTCCGCAGCCCCTTTGCTAACCCCTGCAAACAAGGCAGTTGAATGCCCAGACCTGATCGCATCGACGCGCTTCCGCAATGATTCTTTGTCGCCCACCTTCGTAGCCGGCACAAGCACATCAACCGCCGAATCATAGACCACCAAAGAAAGAATATCCTGGCTACTCAATCGATTGATCGCTTCCTTCGCAGCATCCTTTGCACGATCAAGTTTCTCACCTGACATAGATCCAGACCGGTCCATAACGATTGCCACATTGACAGGCGGCCGGGCCTCTTTGCTAGCAAGTCGAAATCCTGTCATTCCAACCTTCAAGTAAGTTGTCTGCTTCTGGTTGGCCAAGAGGACGGGGTGAGGCATCGATACCTCAAGCGCGACCTGTTTAGCCATCAGACCAGGCGCACCTCCTGCCCACCCCAGGAGCAACACGAGCAACAGTCTCTTTAACGGCATGAATCTCATCATAAGTCTTTCCTTTATTCTTCTTCAATCGTTGAAACGGGATTATCTCCCCAAGGACCAAACTAACCGATTCTGCCAGAGACTTGGTCATTTCGAAGTAAGAGAAATGTAAGAATCCTGTCAGACAGCGTCATATCAACGGTTTCTTGAGATCTACCCGACTAAAGTCACACCAACGCCATCCGATCTAATGTTATTGAGCGATTTCGATTTCATCATTAATGTCTCCCCTTGAACGAACCGCCATTGTGAACAAATCAGCTCTCGGACTAGATCGATTCCTGTTACTTATCGTTACACTTTGTTTCTGGATCTCGACCATCGATCTCATCTTTGGGGAAGAGCCGAAGGTAATCCACCTGACGATTACAGAATTCTGTGCCTCCAACCTCAACACGATTGCCGATGATGACGGGGACTACCCGGATTGGATCGAACTGGAAAATCCGAGTAACAACCGAATCGATATTCGAAACTACTTCGTTACTGATGATCCGATCACACTCGATAAGTTTCGACTCCCGTCCTTTACCCTGGCCCCTGGAGAAAGAGTGCTTCTTTTTGCCTCTGGAAAATCAACGGAACGGTTGAACCCTCCATTCCACATCCCCTTCAAACTCGCTTCTGACGGAGAATACTTGGCACTCGTCGAACGCGACTCAGGATCGGTCGTTCAAGAATTCTCCCCGGCATATCCCAAACAAATTCCAGGGTTCAGTTTCGGACGCCCTAGAACGGCCTCGAGCATCCCCAAGCCGGAGGCAAGCCCCAGCTTTGCAATTCTTGAGTCTCCAACCCCGGGATCGCAGAACACCGCCAAAAAAACCAAAGTGATTTCCCCTTCCCTTCGCTTCAGCTTAGAACGGGGGCTCTATCAAGAGCCCATCGAGCTCTCCTTGAACTCTAGCCAGCCTGATACAACCATCCGCTATACAACCGATGGAAGTGCCCCGACTGAAAACAAAGGCACCCTCTACAGCAAGCCTATTCACATTTCGAAGCCAACAATTGTCCGAGCGCTCGCTATCAGCCAAGGCCACAGCGGACCCGTCGTAACCCATTCCTATCTCTTCCCGGACCAAGTGGGTGGGCAAAAGCAGCCTGATGGTTTCCCGAAAGAATGGGCAGACATGCCTGCGGACTATGAAATGGATCCTCGGATAACGAAAAACCCAAAGTACAAGAACCGCCTTACCCCAGCCCTTCGCTCCTTGCCCACCCTCTCGATGGCAACCGATCTAGACCTGCTCTTTGGGAAAGAAAAGGGGATCTACGCCAATCCCAATAAACACGGAAGAGAATGGGAACGCCCCATTTCGATGGAATGGATTGCCGACGGCAAAACCCATCAAATTAATGCCGGGCTAAGGATTCAGGGCGGCTGGTTTCGAAACCCGACCGTCACCAGAAAACATTCGTTTAGAATTCGATTTCGAAGAGCCTACGGAGAAACCAAACTTCGACTGGATCTCTTCAACGAATTCGGTTCGGCCAAAGAGTTCGAATCGCTCATCCTCAGAGCGGGGGGAAATGATGGCTACTCATGGGCGGATGCGAAAGGAAGCGAACAATTTATCCGCGACGAATTTGGCCGTCGTACAACCCTGGCAATGGGGCAACCGGCAGCCCGGGGACGCTTCATTCACCTCTACCTCAACGGAGCCTACTGGGGGCTCTACAATCTTTGCGAACGTCCCGATCAACATTTTTCCTCAAGCTACCGAGGAGGGTCTGCAATCGACTGGGACGCTCTGAATACCGGCGCGGCCAAAGCGGGTAGCGCAGAAGCTTGGCGGAACACGAGCACTCGGATCAGCAGAGTTAGGGACCTCCCCAGCTATTTCACCCTTCAAGGTAAGGATCCAGCAGGCGTCCGAAGCGACAAATTACCAGAAACCCTAAACATAGAACACTATATCGACTACTTATTAGTCAACATGTGGACCGGCAATGCCGATTGGCCAGACAAGAACTATTGGCAAGCATGGTATCGAGGCAAACCGTCGAAGGGTTTCCTATTCTATCCCTGGGATATGGAAATCACGATGGGCAACAATCGTTCGCGATCCCCTCTCAATTATGAGGCGCCTCATGCTGATGCCATGCGGTCCGGCGCGACCGAACCCCACTTCACACTCCGTGGCGTTCGAGAGTATCAAATAGATTTCTCAGACCGAGTCCACAAACACTTCTTCAATCAGGGCGCCCTTAGTCTTTCCGCGATGCGAGAGAGATATCACCACTGGGCAGATCAGGTGCAGTCGGCGATCATCGCTGAATCGGCCCGATGGGGAGATGATCAGTTTGAATCACCCCAAGAACTTTCGGATTGGACAAGAGAGCGCGACTGGCTTGTAGAAACTTATCTCCCACAGCGAGGCAGCATTGTTCTGGATCAACTCCGAAAGGCCAATCTCTACCCTAGAATCCCAGCTCCGCGCGTTTTCCCAATCAGTGGCTCCCTTGAGAAGGATGAACCGTTTCGCATCGCCTCCGTCGAAAACGAGGTCTACTTCACACTCGACGGAACTGATCCGAGAGAGAGAGGAGGCGCCGTCAGCTCTGCAGCCAAGAAACTCGCCTTTGAGGTTGCGATTCCGATCTTGGAAAAATACACCTTCGTTGCGCCTCAAAGTATTTGGCAATACGCATCAGACTTAGGGAAGACGCCACTCGAGAAAAGGGTATGGCACGCTGAATCGCTTGATTCTACGATCAAGTGGACCGCTGGGTTCTCACCATTCGGAGTGGCTCGGAAAGACGTTCAGACAACCATCCAGCGAACACTCCCCACACAGGAATCAAGCGCCAATCCTCCTCAGGTGCTCAAGAAACAATTCTCCATTCCAAGACCGCTACCGATTGATTCTCTTGCACTATGGATTCACTGCAGTGACGCTGTAGCGCTGTTCCTCAATGGGAAGAGACTCTATCGATCGCCGCTGCTCCCGTCATACGGAACAGACTCTCCGTACTCCTCCGCCACCTCAGAGCTCGAAGAAGCAATTGAACTAACCATCCCTGCCAACGATTTTCTTCGGGTGGGCAGAAATGAGCTCATCCTTTTTGTCCACCCTAGAGACCAATCCGACACGACAACCCTGGTGGATCTTTCACTTGCGGGGATAACAACAACCAAAGGAAAGACCTTCAGTCACACTACGCTGGAACCCCAAGCATTCGGCACCCTTAAGATTCGCGCTCGAAAAGAAGAGCGATGGAGCGCGCTTGCAGAGTTCGACTACACTCGCGGCATCCCCAGCCCAAAGCCAGGCGATCTAAGGCTTACGACGATCGCCTTCAATCCGCTCCCGGCAACAACGCCCACGGAAAAACGAGTCGCCCGTACGCCGAGTGACTTCGAATACCTAACCCTTACAAATTCAAGCCAAGGACAGCTCAATCTTTCTGGACTAAGAATCTCGGACGGTGTGGAATTCGAATTCCCGCGGCACTTCATCCTCGCTCCCCGAGAATCGATCACCGTCACACGCAATCAAATCGCCTTTCAAATACGCCACGGCAAGACAACCAACGTCATTGGTAATTTTAAAGGAAAATTAGACAACCGAGGAGACCGGATCCATTGCATCTCTCCTCAAGGAGCAACGATCGAATCCGTCACTTACCAAACACAGGCCCCATGGCCGGAGGTCACAGAAAATGAAGACTCTGTCTTGATTCGAACGAATGCATCCAGCCGTTCAAGCGGGAACGATTTCAAGAACTGGGCTCTGCGCCCAGAATCGCCGGGCAAGGAACTCTAAATCGACGTGGCTTTCACTAAGAAAGCTTTCCTCGTTCCGGCAGGGCGTGCCCTTTCATCAGATGCCCGATATACCCTCGTTCGACAAGTGTCCAGTAGGCGTCTAGCACGTCAGGAGGAATAGATTGTTCCACAGAGAAGCCAAGTTGCGGGTAAACCAACAAACGCTGAAGATCACCAACCATTTCCTCTACCATCGCCCGCAGCGTTCGCTTTTCCGTAATCTGATCACCAAGCGTAATCGGAGGGGCCGATAGATAGGCACTAACCTCGGCCCATCTCAATGGGAGCGTCGCTCGAACTCGGCGCAGCGTGTTTGGTTTGGTAACAATTGTAAGCGAAGAGACGGGGATTCCATTGGACTGAAGTCTGTCTCTTATACACATCTGACGCTGCCGACGACTCCTTACGTGTAGA
>OJGX01001194.1_pt1 | contig 11070 bp, 11 predicted proteins | sample 1594661 | NCBI WGS metagenome assembly OJGX01 (sample SAMN05416839, study PRJEB24817) | seawater metagenome | isolation source: Sea water | place: Canada:Atlantic | collected 2013-07 | reverse complement strand
ACGAGATCATGCCTAGTCTCGTGGGCTCGGAGATGTGTATAAGAGACAGGGAAGACGCCTCCTGAGCTTCCGTCCCCCAGGGTTTTCCCTCGCGGCCGTCCCACAAGCAAACGGCCATACAATCTCCACAAATTGAGAAGAGCAAGGCCCATGCCGATTCAAGAATAACAAGGCGGTTCATAGGTTCTGGCGACGATGGGAACTTAGGATTCTCCAATAAACTTCTGAAGACAGGGGACGTAACCTGGAACGAAACTCCCAGGATGCCCACCAGTTTCATCCCCTAAGGACAACGAATTTTCCATATTCCTCTCGAGAATCAGGATCTCATCTCATTCTGTTGGCCGACTCTTGACCGATGCCCCTGCCAATTTCGGAAGGAAGGTCGGAAGAATCAAATCAGGCATGCGATCAAGCTCCTTCTGTCGGCGCTCTAACTCATGTCGCCGAGTCGTCTCCCGATCCAGCATCCGTGGTCGGAAATCTCAAGACTCTACTTCGCCTCCGCTACTGTAGGCGGCCGGAATCGCAGCTTCATTGGAGGATACCGAGAGAATAAGTTACCTTATATGCGCATCAGGAGTTGGGAACACGAAGAGCAAATAGCACGCAATGAAGCTCCGAACAAAGCCTCCACGAACAATCCGTCCATTTCTCATAAACACCTTCAGAATCAGTCGTCATAACCTCTCAAGTGTTCGTTCCAAACATAATCCAGCAGTCACTTGCTACGGATGGCAGCCTCAACCTACTCTCGCAATTTTCTCCTCAGAAAACGTCAACACCCTAGCCCGGGCTTGACGAATTCTTCGGGTTCATACCCACTGACCCAAAACGAGAGAATCCGTAGGATTTACTCTCTCTCCAGAGAAAACGCATTCGATCTCAAGCCCATCAACGAACGAACATACCAACCACAGCACAAAACTGATTCCGCTCACAGCCCAACTCTACTCCCTATAAGTAATCTCAAAGAAACAATCTGACACCGATCGAGTGAGCAAAGTGTTGATCCCTGGATAGGGCTCTGGTTCACTAAAGTCTATGAGAACTCGAAGATCTGACTTCCTTGTCGCCGTTCTTGTCACCCTCCTCATTGGGACGGTGGTTCGGTTCACGAAGGAGTCCCGAATTACTCATGCGGACGCACCGAGCAACCCGGCGACCGAGCAAACGCAACACTTCGCCGCCAGGGTCAATGTGACTCAACACCATTTCGCACTCAGAAGTGACGCCCATGCCAAAACCGAACGGCGAGTGCTCTCAGTGAATCAGAGCCTGGAGCGTCAAACTAGTCGGACCGACATTCGACCCGTCGCCTATGCTCACTCAGGCATTCAAGCTTTGAGATCGCTCCCAACCGGGAACTTAGTTCAGGCACCGGAAATCCCAGCCGCCCCCACTCCTCCCACGCTCCCCGACGCAACGATTTCAGAACCAGGAAGATTCACAGTTTCGGGCACAATTTCAATCAGTGGCGATCTTCCAAGCGAGAGAGCTCTCCCCCTCGATTCCGTCTGTGCTGCCAACTACGCACGCCGATTTCCAGGAAGGGCTCCAACCACCCGTTTCTTTGTCACCGAAGACGGTGGACTCGGCGACGTTTTCGTCACGGTACTTGGTATCGAAAGCCCAGCCAACGAAGTAGAATTGCCGAAACATACAATCACCCAAGAGGGATGTTGGTTGTCCCCCTATGTCTCAGCCTGCCGAACCGGACAAACCATTCAATTCATTAGCAAAGATGATAGTCTTTTTTCACTGATGAGCCGTTCACGACCGAACTCCGGCAATCCAGCATTCCACGCAACATTTCTACCGGGCGCCCCCCCTATACGCACCTCCTTTGCTGAGCCAGAAGAGTTCCTCCGATTCAAGAGCGACATTAATCCCTGGATGTTTGCCTACGTCAGCCTTGTCGACCATCCCTATTTCGCAATCACCTCACCCAAGGGAAATTATTCGATTCCAGACCTTCCGCCAGGCACCTACCAAATCAAAGCCCGTCACCGCAAAGCCGGTGCGCTCATTCAAGACCTAACCATTACGGATTCAGATGCTACGGTGGCTTTCAACTTCGCCTACGTGGAAGAAGATTAGCCTCAATTCCTACCGCGTAAATCCCACGACACCATTCTCCAGAATCGCCCGAGAGTGTCTTGAAAGACGACTTACAGGCGCGAGCAATCAAAAGAAAGATTCCGCTTCCGAGCATAAAGCCAAGAAGCGGAGAACGGAGCGGAGCCAATTCATTGAGAGCTTTGCATCAAACCCTTGCAAGCTTAGGCGCCACCGGAAAATCAATTTCTGTTCCAGCGATGTGGTTTAGATAGTTCGTCAAAGTATTGAGCGCTACGTGCCCCAAAATCTCAACAATCTCTCGGTCCCCAAGCCCCTTGCTACGAACCTCAGCAATGTCTTGATCAGAAACTCGACCTCGTCTTTCAACGATCGTTCGAGCGAACTGAAGAATAGCCCTCGCCGTTTCACAATCCGAATCAGCGTGCCTTGCTCGTTCAATCTCATCTCGCTCAAGCCCGGCCTTACTTCCAAGAGCGCAATGGGCCGAGACACAATAGGAACAGTCATTGAACTCTCCGATGGCCAGTGCCAAACGCTCCTGTAATTTCGGATCCAAACTTCCACCGGAGAGACCTTGATTGAGCCCCAAGTAGGCTTGAGTGACCACCGGAGAATGGGCCATTGTCGCGATCACGTTCGGAACCATTCCCATGGTATTCTGAACCGAGTCCAACAAGGATTTCGTTGCATCATTAGCACTAGTATGAGTCACAGGTGCAATTCGCATAATAATTGTCGCTTTAGGTTATATATCCAGCTGTTTCAGACTACTTGGAATACTTCTTCTCAAGCTTCGGCCAGTTCTTGTTCGCCTTTGCAATGGCTCCATTAAGATCTTTATTGAAGGCTTTAAGAATCTCCTGATTGAGATTGAGATACAGTTTCCCATTCCGAATCTGCCACGTGCTAATATCTACCGGGAAAAGGGCATTGACCGAAGCACCAAAGGCGCAAAAACCTCCATACTGGGGGGCATATTTTTCAGGATTGCGATTGAAAAGTTTTCGGTTCGATTTGCTAGCGAACAAGAAACTAGCTCCGTCGTGTTTGGCCGTGATTCCCGGATCTCCATTCACCGCCTTGTGTTCAGTAAAGAAGGCAACAGGGTCATATCCGCTCAAAGCGATGCCACTCGCGCCAGCGACATTGACGAGCTCTCCACCAACAGCCGCTGAGATGAGCATTGAGGTGACAAGGGCGAGGAGTGATTTACGTATGATATTCTTCATAATATTTGCTATGTTTCGACGTTTCTCTGACCGACAGAACTGACGGTTAATGTCTAGACACAGCGAAGCGCCGGATTCTTACCCCTCTCTTGAAAAAACATTTTTCACCGTTAGAATATCGAAGCGAGTGGAATGAAATCGCGACTCTTGAGGGATCACAAGAAAGCGGTATCTGCTCGAAATAGAGAAGGACGACTCAGGAGCCGTTCTAGTCGAAGAATAAGAAATCAGCAAAACGAGACTCCCCCTCCCTGGCGAGCATGAAAAGATCGAGACGAATCAGGGACAATTCCGCTTGTTGAAACAACATCAGCCCAAGTAGCTTTCCCTATGCCCTTTTCGTTCACTCAATCGAGGAATAGCCGGGCCTTTGACCAAAAGATTCATGGACCATTGGCATCAAGACCTTAGTGGAAGTGCTGAAGAGCAATCTCTGGCCTTGGAAGGATTGCGTGCCTATTTAACACGAGTCTTGCCAGCCGCACTCTCAGGGCGGGCCTCTACTGATCACAGCTTCATCTCGGATATCGTGCAAATGACGCTGATTCGAGCGTCAGAACGAAAAGATAGCTTTCAAGGCCGAAGTCGGTTCACCTCCTGGGTCATGGCAATTGCACTTCGGATCGCATTCAACGAAATACGTCGAAAGGAGTGGAACAATGTGTCACTTGACCAGCTCCGAGAACAACAAGGCACCTTTGAAGGTGAACAAGATCCGCTAGATGGCCCCGGGGAACGATCAGAACAGCGTGACCTGGCAAGGATGATCCGAGAAGTGATTATGACTGATCTAACGGCCAAACAACGAGACGTCTTGCTATGTGAGCTCAGCGGGATGCCGCAAGATGAGATCGCTCGCCAGCTTTCCACGACGCGGAACAACATCTACAAATTGTTTCACGATGCTCGCAAAGCGCTTCGGCGAGCCCTGGAAGCACGAGGTTTTAGTGGAAACGATTTTACAACATCAGAGCGAGGTATGACGGTATGAAGCTCTCGAACGATCAATTGAAGAGCCTCTCTACAGTGCTCGATAAAACACGCGAATTCGAGCTGAACTGCAATGAGTGTCTCGACCTTGTGAGTGAATTTGCTGAACTAGAACTTGCAAAGCAATCGATTCCGACGGCGCTCCAAGCCGTTGCGCATCATCTCGACCTTTGCCAAGAATGCCGCGAAGAATACGACACGCTCCTCAAAGCCATTCAAGAATTTGGAGACCTTGCTCCCTAAGGCACTTTCCTTCACTCCCAAAGAATACCGAACCGCACTTTAGATCTCTCCTTTCGATGGAAAAACACTCCATCCTGCCCACACAGTTCAAAGCAGCGAACCGGCTTTCTATCGATCGATCTCAATCCCCAACCAACTTGAGCTATGGAGATAGGGATTGAATCCTAGATTTCCCAAGTTCGCCTAACGGAATCCGTTGAAAGGTCATATGCGCCTGACTGCCTTCGTAGAGTATGCCAACCGTTTCCCGATCGATCATAGAGAGGCAGGAGTATCCAGCACTATCCCCCTCATCGAGTAATAGCCGATGCTCCATGGGCCATGTCAGTCCTCGGTCAAATGACGCCTTAATCATCATTCGGTTTCTATCGGATTGACTATCCGGATTTGAAAAGAGTAGGCGATCTCCCCAATCGCTACCAAGCTCCCGATCAACATGAATTAGGCTCGCCATGCAGGCACGCGGTTCAATCAGCGACCGTTCTGAACTTGGGTGCTTCTGCCACGTTTTCCCCAAGTCTCGTGTTGTCATCACCACGCGAAGCGATTGACGATTATACCGACAGTTGAGCATTAGCACCGAAGGTTCGATTTCAACAATCTGTGCTTCCGTCGTATCATCAAGTGCACCCGTTCCAACCTCCCAGGTATCACCGTGATCTTTCGAAAAGATAATGGTTGAATGAGGAAGTCGCTCCTTCTCGGGCGGATCCTGATACTGCGCCGCAAATACAATCGTACCATCAGCCATGCTGATCCCCTTGCCTGGACCTTGAAGAATGAAGCACCACTCCGGCTTCTTCACCTGGGAAGTGATATTGATCGGATCCGACCACGACTCACCATCGTCATCGCTTCGTACCAACATCAACTGTCCCGTTTCACCTGGACTCAATCCTGGCCCCGACCCTCGCCAAGAACGGTCACCGTGGCTCCACGTCGCAGCCACCCAAATCGTGCCAGTTTTCCGATCGACCAAAACCGCCGGATCCCCAACGCCATCATAGCGCCACATCGGATCATCCCCCATGTCCATGATTAGCTTCATCGGTTCCCATGATCGCCCACCATCGGTTGATCGAGACATGCCAACATCAATATCACCGGGTAGATCCCCACCGGAACGACGGCGAACATCATAGACACCAATCAGCGTGCCTTGTTTGGTTGTGGCCAAACCAGGAATCCGATAGGTATGAACCTCGTCATCGCCCGACTTCCGAAGAGCAATCCCCATCCGCTGAACAGAAGGCGCGGCATCGAGAGCAACCGTCTCTCCATCCGAGAACAATACCTCTTGGCAAATCGCTCCGACGCGATGATCAATGTCAGCATTCTCACTGAGCCGCCCCGTGAGCCAAAGATAGTTACTCCCTTCTGAAAGAACACAGGCACCGTCCGACCAACGAAAAACCAACCTTCTCTCCTCTAATTCACTTCCGCCCAGAGTGGCCAATGCAGATCCAGTAGGCCCTTCAGAATCGCCACGATAGACTGACACAAGCTCAACATCCTTTAAATCCGTGCCCTCGGTCAGCCTCGCCCGTATCTCCGTCATCGCCACGGGTGCCAAATTCCCCTGGGTTTCCACTCTAAGCTTCAGGAGTGGACTCACCTCCACGCCACGAAGGGCTGGAAGTGTCACCGGGACAAGGTCAACGTCAACAATCTCTTGAGGGCGAGCGGGAGCAAAGCGGATATCATCGATCAGTATCCCAGTATCGGGCGGGCTGGTCACCGTAAAACGCAATCCATGAATCCTGCCATCCCCAAGTGGCACCCGGATCTGCGACAAGAACGAACGTCCTACCCTGATCTCATCGTCCCCGTTGAAAATCTCTGCCCACTCATCACCAATGAGCGTTTCGACGCGAAAGGTAAAGGGCGCCCGTTTCGTCCAGCGCTCTGCCCAAAAAGTCAATTCGCCGCTCGTATCGACGTCCTCAGCTAATGCAAGAGAGACACTGCTTTCATCTCCACCGGTCAACCGCAGACAATGAAGACCACTCTTCGCATGTTCATCATCAATAACGCTCTTTCCGACCAAGGCCTTCCATTGACCGATCCCTGAATAGAACGTCTTGAAGCGGCCAGCTTGAACCTCTTCAAAACCAAACATCGACGTAGCGGATTCTCTCGCCACCTCAGGAACAGGCGGCGCCACCTTCTTAGGATTCGAGACTTTAGAAACCTGCCACAGCTTATCGGACAGTTCCCGAACCAGATCCGGAGCAACCGCTGCGATATTCGCGGTTTCCAGCACTTCCCCATTGTAATCATAGAGTTCCGTGGCCCGGATTTCGCCGGACGAAGTATCAACCCACTGAGTAAGCCAATGCTGCATGGTCCTAACCGAGTATCCCATCAAGCCACCAGCCCGAGGATACTGACTGAACGCCACCTCCATGGTAATACTTGTCGCATCATTGAGAACCGAAACAAAGCGCTTGCCCTCTAACTTTTCAGAAACTGGGAGGCCTACCAAATCGGCTAGCGTAGGGTAAAGATCGACGAGTTCCACCAGCGAATCGGTCGATTCACTCGGCATCTCCATACCTGGCACGCTCACAATCAATGGAAGCCGAGTATCAAGCTCGAAGTTTGTCGTCTTCCCCCCCAAGCCATGCTCACCAAGGTGATAGCCATGATCGCCATAAAGGATGACAATTGTATTCTCTCGTAAGCCCGTCTCATCATGCTCATTCAATACGCGGCCAATCTGTGCATCAATGTTTGGACTATAGATATGGGAAGCCCCGTAGCATCCCAGTTCTGGGCGCAGATCATCGACAGCGATCATCAACACATTCGGGCTTGAGCCGAGGAGCCCCTGTCCCAATAAACAACTGAGGAAATAGATCGAAGAGAGGCAACCGAGCCTGAAAGAATTCCGCATAATCATACCCTTAAACCACCTACCAACGTTGGCATCAAGAAAAAGAATGAGTCAAATTCGCTGCTAACAGTGAAACCAAGGGATGAACGATCTATTCACGGATCGACGAGCGCGGTTCTTCCACGTTCCCAGTGGAATGAAACACTTGCGAAGATCTATCTCCCGAGGTGGGGCGAGCGTACTCGCGAGCCGCCGGCTCGCGAAGCGGGACGGAATCCCTATCACGCTCAACTAGGAAAAGGGCCTATTTTTCCGATGTTTTCGCTCTCGGCTAGAACGGCTCGCGAGGACGCTCTCCCCACCTCTAAAAAACTCCTATCCTCTTGCTCCTATCATGAGTTGCAATCTGGTTCCACTCGTCTTTTTGAAGAACCACGAGCGCAATCCGAAGTCATTCTAGCTGAGAAACAAGCGTCCACGACAAGAGCCGGGGAAACCAATAAAGAGAGTGCTTCCCGCGCCCCCCAAATTCTAGTAATCGTTCCGCCTAAGCAATGAAGAGACAAGTACTCACGACAGATCTCGCGAAGGAGGCTCCGAGATCCCCGATTGTCATCGGGGTCGTTCTGCTCGTGATGGTTATAGTGGCGACCGCCCTACTGACGAACGCCCCCAAAAAAAACGTTCAGCTTCTAGCCGATGGCTCCCAGCTAATGCTCAATCGCGTCATGGTAGCGAATAAGAACGAATTCATCCATGGCCGTTTCTTGGAGAAACTGGTAGACGGTCTAATTCCAACTAATGGGGCGCAGCTGTTCAGTCTAAAACTGAACAAACCAACTCGGTTAAATTTTACGGCCCCTTTAGGAAAAACGTGGTTAGCTGCTGAATTCAATTTGATAGGCACCAATATAACGAGTCACCCCCTGACGAAGCGCACATTCTATCGACAATTCCGCTGTATGATTCGAGGTGACGAAGGAATAGAATACGCCCAGCGATTTCAGGCACGCGGATTTCAATCCTACGCCGACGGATACCATGGTTATATACTCACGAGTCGATTCCCGCGTGATTCGGAGTGGCTTTGGTTCCGGATCGAACGCCGTGAAAGTGAAGATCAAGGCAGTCCGTGGATCTCTGTGGCAGAATTCAAAACAAGAAACACCACACGCCCGACGATCAAACCGTGGCTAGCCGATCCGATCCCCATGACCAAATCCGTCAAAGGGATGGATGTTACCTTGGGTGAGATAACCGTCTTGACGCAGCCTGACAGTCCTAGGGACATCTCGAACTATCGCGTTAATCTGCCGCTTTCAGTAAGCAGCAATGGCGTCACTTTCACGAACTGGGGCGCTCCCTACATTCGGGTAGAAGATGCCAGTGGGAACTGGGACAACAACTTCGCAAGCCACCGAAGCCTGGATCCAGGCCACGTTTGGAAGCTTGATATGGATTTCCAACCGGATTCGGCATTGCCACCTCACTGGGTGGCCACAATCAACCTTCCCCCACCCAATACCACGATCACCAACACACACAGGGGCCAATCGATAAGCTTAGCCTCTGACGGCTCCTCCATTGATGTTGCGATGGCCACCAATCGAAATGATCTCGCCCTGAGGTTCATCAACGCAACCGATGCCGATGGGTTCAGCACCACTCATGCCGACGGCAATTGGAACCAATATCGTTTTCGCAAACGAGGTTTTAGGGTCTTGAGGGATGGAGTGTTTCATGTGGGCTCATTCAAACCGGTAACAGTCACTTTCGCCATCGTGCCCAACGTACGTGTCGAGTTTCTGGCTCAACCTAGACTGCTCACCGGACAACCGGACAATTAACTCTGAGCACCACTCGCTCACTGAAAAAAGGCTACTTTGAACAAGTGCTACAATCCATTGCCATTGTTCTCTAGGCGTCTCAATTCAAGGTTCTTCAACGTTTCCAGTGGAGAGCGGTAGGTTCAAGCGCAGCCCTTCTCAAAGTGGCTGTGGCATCTTGCCGCAGCTTCCTCATTAGGGAGCAGAAACGAGACGTTTCAGCCGCTCTTGAGGGAACTCTTTCACAGCTATCAGCGGTCGAGGGCGATGAAACTCTTTGAGTATCTACTCGAAACGTTGAGGAACCCAATTCAACAGCCCATATGCCCAATCCAATCGTTCCCTATGTTCTCGGATTATCTGTCCCCCGTGGAACCGGACCATACCCTCTGGAGATCCTGGAACAAGTGTTTGAGGCTGCCTCCAAGCTTCCAAGACGGCGGCTGCAAATCATTGATTTCGTCAAACTCTCTATCTGAGAACGACAGACACTAGCACGGACTAGACCCTACAATGTCCATTGGATCAACTTCAGTTTGGGCACTCGGATGAAATGATCGTCCCTTGTAACCAAGGTCATCCCAGCTTGTAGAGCCATCGCAGCGATCCATTCGTTGCCTAAAGAGGATGCGGCAAGCTTCACAGATCCTTGCCGCCATCGGCATGGGGCCGGCCCGCTGCATCGTCCGGCAGGCCTTCGACATAAATTGCCTCACCGGTGTGATCGACATAAGCCTGAAAGACATACTCCAGCCAATAATGGGGAAACGCCCCGTGCTTCAAGTATTCCACCACGTCAAAGGAAGCGTCCTTTGATGAACAGCGACGGAAAAAGGTTTCGACTGACTCACGGCTTTCATTTCTAAAGACGTACGGCGTACTAACCGTTACGGAGCACTTTGCCCCTTCCAAAGAAGGCGGAAGCACCCGGACATACCACAGCTCACCCGTTCTTCCAGAGTAGCCGCTAGAATTCCAGCACTGGAAGACACGTTGCTCAAGGATGTCGCGAAGCTGGACAGTTTCATCTCCACCCACACCCATTACCTCGTAAAATGAACTGTAAGTCCTATTGAGATTATCGAGAGCCTTCCACAAATATGGAAACGAGTTCTTGTCTCGAAGCCATTGGCCGAACAATTTTCCAATCGTCGGGCCGCCTGGTGCTATCGGAACATCTAGAGTCATCCACGCATGAAAGAATGAAGTCGTCACGGGACTCATTGGCGGATATCCCGGCATATACTCCTCCTGAGCATCCGCAAGGATGTTGTTAAACTCGGAAAGATGAGGCGAATCAAGGGCCTGCGTTGCGAACTCACCAACAGCGTTCAATACTGCAGCATAACAATGAAAGTTTGGATCACCAAATCCACCACTCTCAAAGGTTCCATCATGGATGGCCTTCACCGTTTCTAATTCGTCTTTAGACTCGGGGAAACGATAAGAGCGATTGAGGATCTCGTTCAATATTCTGTCCTTCATGCGTTCATTGAAAAGGCGTCACTCATTGATGTGGGCTGGAACATAGGTCACACTTGTTCAGCTTAAATAAGAGTTCTTTCGTAGCGCAAGCGCGTTTCTCCGATCTTCGAGTCTCACCTCAATTCCCAACTCTTGGGGGCAAATATTGAGGCGGACCCCGAAAATCGGTCCAGTGGGTAAGCTATGAAAATGGCGGTCTGGATGGTAAACATACCAAGACAGACTGACCTAGAATGAAAGCGAAGCGAAAACGATACGACTCGGAATTTAAATCAAGAGTAGCGCTGGAAGCGCTGAAGGGAGAACGGACGATTCAGCAGATAGCCAAAGCCCTGTCTCTTATACACATCTCCGAGCCCACGAGACTAGGCATGATCTC
>OJGX01001193.1_pt1 | contig 11077 bp, 8 predicted proteins | sample 1594661 | NCBI WGS metagenome assembly OJGX01 (sample SAMN05416839, study PRJEB24817) | seawater metagenome | isolation source: Sea water | place: Canada:Atlantic | collected 2013-07 | reverse complement strand
GTAAGGAGTCGTCGGCAGCGTCAGATGTGTATAAGAGACAGAACCAAGTCGGACACCAAACTCCAACGTTTGGGCATTGAAGAATGGTAATGTCCCAGGGTGTCCCAAGGTAATTGGACTCACCTGGTGATTAGGCATTGCCCCATAAGCTGCAGAATCACTACTGTAGGCCTTACTCTTGGTTTGCAATTGAGCATGGACCTCTAATCCTACTACGATCTCATATTGTGCATAAATGTCCTCTGAAAGCATGTGTCCAAAATTACCAATTATCGCATTGAGCAAAGGTGAAAGCTCTTATTCTTGTGCAGCGATACTTTTCACCAATTCTCTGAACAGACAACGCAACTTGGGGGCAGATTTTTGTGCAACCGATTGCACTTCATCGTGAGAAATTTCTACTACCATCCCCTCTACTCCCATATCAGCAATGACAGAAACGCCAAAGACGTTCATACCAGCATGTACTGCCACAATGGTCTCTGGTGTTGTAGACATGCCCACCGCATCTGCACCTATAAATCGAAAATATTTGTATTCTGCCTTGGTCTCGTAATTAGGGCCGGGGGTGCCTGCATAAACTCCTTTTTTTAAGTTTAAATGGTGGCGTTGGCCAATTTGCTCTGCCAATTCAATTAATTTGAAGTTGTAGGGTTGACTCATGTCAGGAAACCTTGGACCGAGCGTAGCGTCATTGACGCCACGCAATGGATTATCCGCAAACAAGTGCATATGATCTTCTAGTATCATCAAATCACCGATTTGTTGTTGAGGATTCAAGCCTCCACAAGCATTAGACAACAACAAGTTCTTTATGCCCAATTGTTGGAATACACGTATTGGGAATGTGGCTTGTTTGAGCGCATAGCCTTCATAATAATGAAAGCGACCCTTTAACACAATTACAGGAACGTCAGACAATTTACCAATCAACAATTGACCAGCATGACCCTCTACAGTAGATTGCGGGAAATAAGGAATCTCATTGTAAGACAAAGCAGTATGGACATCCATCTCTTGATCAAAGTCTCCTAAACCAGACCCTAGGACAATGGCAATGCGCACACTTGATGGCAAATACCCCTTAATGTATTCAGTTGCCGTTTGTATATGATCTAACATACTCTACTATTTCTTGGTCAAAATCAATGCCATTTTCATGGAATCTAACCTCCACCGGAAGTACATACAATGGTACGTTTTCGAAACGAGAAATATCCATTTTTACTGCATCTTTTTCTGTCACAATGATGCATTTCTTATTCCCCAGCATGAGGTCTAGTTTCTTGAACATTGAATCGTAATCCTTTGACTTAAAATAGTGATGATCTTTAAATGAAAGGGCGTTGACATTCTTTGCGTAACGTTTCAAGTACAATTCCAAATTGTTTGGATTTGCAATGGCAGTTACCATAAGCACTGCCATTTTATTGAGTGATTTCAAACTCAAATTCTGAGAACGACCAAGATCGTTTAATGGTTTTAATTCTGAATAATGGAAAGTAGAAAAGTAAACCTTCTGATAGGAAGCAGGTTTCAGGAGCGACTCAATTCTTCTAATCTCAAGGGGTGAGAGAACCGAAGGACTTTTGGTGACTACAATGATGTCTGCCCGCTTGGCTCCCTTTCTTGGCTCTCTTAAACGACCAGATGGAAGCAAAAGGTCATTGATGTATAGCTTACTGTAATCCGTAAGTAAAATCTTTAAGCCAGCATTCAGCCTTCTGTGCTGAAATGCATCGTCTAACAATATTACCTCTGGTGATTTCTCTTGTGCTTTCAATTCTTCGATACCATGGCAACGATTCTCATCAACTGCAACAGTTATATTGGGAAATTTCTGTTTGATTTGAAAGGGCTCATCGCCTAGAGTATCTGCATTGTCAATTTCAGATGCAATACGAAATCCTTTAGTTTTCCTGCCATAACCTCTACTTAGGGTAGCAATTGATTGCTTGGATTCAAGCAAACGTATTAAATATTCAATGTGTGGTGTTTTCCCAGTTCCACCAACACTTAAATTGCCAATGACAATGTTGGGAAAATGGTACGATTTTGACTCCAGGATTCCGTTTGTATAAGCGAAATTCCTGATGCTGACCACCAAATAATAAATGAACGAAAAAGGCAGTAAAAGAATTTTTAAAGCTGTGTTCAAATCCCTTCTAATCTTTAACTTTCGAAGTTACGAAACACATCTTTTATTATGGCTTAATTTTAGCAAATAAAACACCTTCTTTATAAATGATACTCAAAGAAATAATAGATGCCATTGAAACTTGGGCACCGCCATCACTGCAAGAAGCCTACGACAATTCTGGGTTGCTTTTTGGAAATTCGGGCATAGAGGTTCACCAAGCCTTAATCAGCTTGGATTGCACTGAAGATGTGGTTGAAGAAGCCATCAAGAACAACTGCCAACTAATAATTGCACATCACCCAATCGTCTTTGGTGGCATCAAGAAATTGAATGGGAAAAATTACATTGAACGTACTTTGATCAAAGCCATACAGCACAACATTGCACTCTATGCGATTCACACCAATTTAGACAACATCGCTGAAGGAGTTAATTTGAAGATAGCTGAAAAGTTAGGTTTGATGAAAGGTAAAGTACTTCGACCAAAAAAAGGACTCTTGAAAAAATTAGTTTTTTTCTGTCCTAGAGAGGCTTCAAAGCAAATTAAATCTGAAATATTTAAAGTGGGTGCTGGTGTAATTGGTGAATATGATTGTTGCAGTTTTGAGTTAGAAGGAAAAGGTAATTTTAGAGCAGGACAAAAAAGCACACCCAATCGTGGTAAAAAAGGGGAATTGCATTATGAGGACGAATTGCGGGTAGAAACTGTTTTCCCTTTTTACCTTGAAGGAAAATTACTTGAGGTTCTGAATAACTATCATCCTTACGAAGAGGTCGCCTACGACATATACACTACTGAAATTGAATGGAAACAAGTGGGAAGTGGCTGGTTAGCTGAGTACAATGAGGCCATACCCATCAAAGAGTTCATATCAATGCTCAAAAAGGAAATGAATGTTGCAGTGGTTCGTCATACAAAATTTACGAGCGACAGTGTGAAACGTGTTGCATTGTGTGGCGGTTCTGGCAGTTTTCTTTTGTCGGATGCCATAAAGGCAAAAGCTGACGTATTCATTACGGGTGATTTTAAGTATCATCAATTTTTTGATGCAGAGGATAATATCTGCATTATGGACATAGGACATTATGAAAGTGAGCAGTTTACACCACAGCTTTTGCAAGAATTTCTTCAGAAAAAAATTCCTAATTTTGCCACCTATTTGTCCAAAGTAAATACGAATCCAATTAATTACGCATAATCATGGCGAAGAAAGCAAATGCAACAGAGGCTTCTGTTGAAGAAAGATTACAAGCCCTTTACGACCTTCAAGTGATCGATTCTAAAATCGACAAAATTAGAACTGTACGTGGTGAATTGCCACTAGAAGTCCAAGACTTGGAAGATGAATTCGCAGGTTTGGAAACAAGAGTATCCAAATTGGATGAAATGACCGCCTCATTTGAGAGTGATATTTCTGCAAAGAAAAACTCAATTGAGGAAAGCAAGGCCATGATCAAAAAATATCTAGAACAACAAAACAATGTTCGCAACAATAGAGAATTTGATTCTTTGTCGAAAGAAATTGAGTTTCAAAACTTAGAAATTGAATTGGCAGAAAAACGCATCAATGAATACAAAGCCAAGATAGAAGATAAAAAGGAAGTTGCAGATGAAGCAAAAGAAAAGCTCAAAATTACTTCTGAGGAGTTGGATGTAAAGAAGAACGAATTGGATGAAATCATCGCAGAAACGGAGAAAGAAGAAAAAGAGCTGCTTAAAAAGTCAGAAAAGGCACAGAAAGTAATTGAAGACCGATTACTTGCAGCTTACAAAAGAATTAGAGACAATGCCCGCAATGGATTGGCCGTTGTTCCTGTAGAACGAAATGCATGTGGTGGTTGTTTTAACAAGATTCCACCACAACGACAATTGGACATTAACTCTCACAAAAAAGTGATTGTGTGCGAACATTGTGGTAGAATTTTAATTGACCCTAAAATGGCCGGCATAGAAGAGGTGGTTGAAGAAAAGCCAAAAAGAAGAACACGCTCTAAAGCTGCTAAATAAGATTTACACACCTATATAAAAAAAGGAGAGCAATTGCTCTCCTTTTTTGTTGATTACTTTAAAGGATGTTATTCTTTTATTCACTAATTCTTTCCTAAAAGAAATATTTACGGAGAAATAAAATTCTGGTTTTCTTCACCTCAATCCCAATAGACAAATCCTAACCATTTATTAGTGAAACTACTTTCCTCATTAAATTGTTTTGTTAATTTCATCAGTAATAATTTCTTTGATAATATTAGAATTCTAATTAGAAAATAAAGTAAATGGACTCAATAAAATTCTGGCTTCAAAGTGCAATTGCACTTTACATTGTTTTATCTCTTTTCTTGGCAATATCTAAACGAAAACAATACTTAAAAAAACTCTTCATTTATAACGTTTTGACAATGTTCGTTCTGTTTCTGAGCATTTTCAGGTTTGTAGATTTACCATGGAATTTTGAATTGGGAAGGTTGGCTGAAAGTTTTCTCATCACTTTAGCCCTTTCTATTTTCTTTCTAATCGTCAATCAGTTTTCATTGCTTCTTCTTGATTCAAAATCAAAAGACTAATTTCCTGATATAATTTCATTGAACAGCTTACTTGGTCGCATGGCTTTCTCAACTGCCACTCTATCTGGATAAAAATAGCCTTTCAAGTCAACAGGTCCTCCTTGTACATTAATCAAGGTATCCATGATTTTCTCTTCATTCTTGAGCAAGCTCTCTGCCAATGGAATAAAGGCCTTCTTGATAAACAAATCATCTGATTGCTTGGCCAATGCCTCTGCCCAGAAGAGTGCCAAATAGAAATGACTTCCACGATTATCGAGTTCGTTGACTTTTCTCGATGGAGATTTACCCTCCATCAAAAAGCGCTCTGTGGCTTCATCAAGGGCTTTAGCCAAAACTGCAGATTCCATTGTATTGGTGCTTTTTGCGAAATGTTGCAGAGAAGCTGATAAGGCCAAGAACTCTCCCAAGGAATCCCATCGCAAATGATTCTCCTCCTGAAACTGCTGCACATGTTTTGGAGCAGATCCACCAGCACCGGTTTCGAAGAGCCCTCCTCCTTTCATTAATGGCACAATGGAAAGCATCTTCGCACTTGTTCCTAACTCTAGTATTGGGAAAAGGTCTGTCAGATAATCACGCAAAACATTGCCAGTAACAGAAATGGTATTTTTCCCTTCTTTTACTCTTTCTAAGGTAAAACGCATTGCCTCAGTAGGAGCAAGAATTCTTAGATCGATATCGTTTAACTTTTTTGATGATAATACCTCTTCAACTTTTATGATGAGTTCTTTGTCGTGTGCACGATTTTCGTCCAACCAAAAAACCGCAGGCCACTGTGTTGCTCTTGCCCGTTCCATGGCCAATACAACCCAATTGACAATAGGATCTGCTTTAGTCTGGCACATGCGCCAAATGTCACCTTCATTGACAATGTGCTGCATCAATATTTTACCTTTATGATCCACAACACTTACAACACCTGCTTCCTTCATGACAAAGGTCTTGTCATGTGAGCCGTATTCTTCTGCTTTTTGAGCCATCAAGCCTATATTGGGAACAGTTCCCATTCTAGAAGGATCAAAAGCGCCGTTTTTCTTACAAAACTCTATGACTTCTTGATAAATGCCGGCATAAGTTCTATCTGGCACAATGGCTTTTGTATCCTGCGATTTACCTTCTGCGTTCCACATCTTCCCTCCATTACGAATCATGGCTGGCATTGAAGCATCGATAATGACATCACTAGGCACGTAGAGATTGTTGATTCCTTTGTCTGAATTCACCATGGCCAAATTTGGTCCATTCTTCAAACAGAGCTCAATTTCATTCAAAATAGCATTGTTCAAATTTTCATCCATTTGTGCAATGGCATTCAATACACTTCTCCAACCATTGTTCGGGTTGGCGCCAAATTTTTTCAATTCTTTCTCATATTGCTGAAAAACCTGCTGAAAGTAGACTTGAACAGCATGTCCAAACATGACTGGATCAGATACTTTCATCATGGTAGCCTTCAAATGCAAAGAGAGCAATACATCCTGCTCTTTTGCATCCTTCATCTCACGATGCATAAAATCCAAGTAGTCGTTTTTGCTTAAGTAAGTCGCATCAATCACCTCCCCTTTTTGCAATGGATTCGCACTCTTAAGCAGCGTCTCTTCTCCTTCATTTGAGGTGAAAACAATTTTTACCTCACATTCCTCAGTCGTCGTCAGCGATTTTTCGTTGGCATAAAAATCGCCTCTTTGCATACTCGATACATGTGATTTAGAATGTTTAGCCCATTTTTCCATAGGGTGTGGATACTGTCTTGCAAATTCTTTAACAGCCCTTGGAGCTCTTCTGTCTGAGTTACCCTCCCGCAATACAGGATTTACTGCACTTCCTTTAAGTTGGTCATATTTCTCACGCAATTTATAATCATCTTCAGTATTAGGAGAATCTGGATAATCAGGGAGTTGAAAGCCATTTTCTTGCAGTTCTTTTATTGTGGCCCTCAACTGAGGAAGACTTGCGCTAATGTTCGGCAATTTGATAATGTTCGCGCTTGGTTCATGGACCAAACGGCCTAATTGTTTGAGTGCATCATCTGCTTTTTGATTTGGCAACAATTCCTCTGAAAAGGCAGCGATCACCCTAGACGCCAATGAGATGTTTTTTAATTCAACCTCAATGTTTACTTCTTTCAAAAAACGCTGAACAATTGGCAAGAGTGAATAGGTAGCCAAGGCTGGCGCCTCGTCTGTCAATGTATATATAATTTTAGTCATCCAATAAAATCTGTTCAGGTCCTTGTTTGGCTGCTTAGATAGTAAAGCAATTTATTTTTAGGGAGAGCAAAGGTAACCCTTTAGAGAGAGAAGATAAAGCAATTGTTTGGTCAGAATTGACAGTATACAATGAAGCGCTGCAAATGCGTTTTTATTAAATTCGCTGTTCTAAAAAATTCGAATTATGAAGCATGCATTCCTATGGCTTGCGATGATTAGCATGAGTATTCTTGCCTGCAATTATCAAACAGCAACAGAAACCAAAGAAAAAGATACTACTATGAAGACCTTTGACGAGGAAACATTTCAAGCAAAATTGAATTATACCGATTATCATAGTTATGCTAGAATCGAAGAGGCAGTAGTTAATCATTTAAGTTGGAATGCAGAAGTAGACTTTGATCAGAAAGTCATTAATGCAACTGCTACTTATAAGATTAACAACAAGAAAGGTGTTGACACCATTTATTTAGACAGTCGAAACCTCAACATCAAGGAAGTGAGAAGAGATGATCATGAAGGCCCATTGGGATATATGGCACATGATCGCAGCAATTTCTTAGGAACAGAACTAGCTATTCCAATAAATCCTGAAACCAATACAATCAGCATTGACTATTCTACAACTAAAGGAGCAGCTGCGCTGCAATTTCTTGATCCAGTGCAAACTGCGGGGAAGAAACATCCTTTTCTTTTTACACAGTCACAAGCCATATTAGCGCGCACATGGATACCTTGTCAAGACAGTCCAGGCATACGATTTACCTATGATGCCAATGTAACAGTACCTAAAGGTATGATGGCACTGATGAGTGCTTCCAACCCCAGCGAAATAAGTGAAGACGGAATGTACAGTTTTGAAATGGACCAGGCTGTTCCTTCTTATCTCATGGCTTTGGCTGTTGGAAACATCAGCTACCAATCACTCGGAAATGAAACTGGCGTATATGCTGAACCAGAAATGATTGAAGCTGCTGCTTATGAGTTTGCCGACATGCAAAACATGGTCGACACGGCTGAATCACTCTATGGCCCTTATCGCTGGGGGAAATATGATGTGATCGTTTTGCCTCCAAGTTTTCCATTTGGCGGTATGGAAAATCCACGTTTAACCTTTGCAACTCCTACAATCATTGCTGGAGACCGCTCACTTACGGCTCTCATCGCTCATGAGTTGGCCCACTCTTGGTCTGGCAATCTTGTTACCAATGCTGCTTGGGAAGACATTTGGTTGAATGAAGGTTTTACAGTGTATTTCGAAAATAGAATCATGGAAGAAATTTTCGGAGCAGATTTCGCCAATATGCTTGCCATTCTATCTTACCAAGACTTGAACGATGAAATTGCTCGATTGACAGAGGAAGGCAAAGCTGCCGATACTAGACTGCGTGTAGAATTGAAAGATAGAGATCCAGATGAAGGATTAACGGCAATTCCTTACGACAAGGGATTTTACCTGCTGAAATTGATTGAAGAAACCGTGGGCAGAGAAAAGTGGGATGAATTTTTGAAGAGCTATTTCGAAAAGTTTGCCTTTCGCATTATGACAACAGACGCTTTTGTTTATTACATCAACAACCAACTAATCAATCAAAACGAAGCTTGGGCTGATCAAATTCGATTAGATGAATGGGTGCATGGAGAGGGTTTACCTGACAATTGCCCCATTGTAAATTCAACACGCTTTATTCAAGTAGAAGACCAATTGGCTGCATGGCAGAATGGAGCAGAGCCATCTACATTGGCATCTACGGAATGGATGACACCCGAATGGTTGCATTTCTTAAGGAATTTGCCCAACGAAATGAGCGAGGATCAAATGAAATCACTAGATGATGGCTTTGGATTTACAAATTCTGGAAATTCTGAAATTGTTTCTGCTTGGTTCGAAAAGGTCATCCCTAACAATTACCAAAAAGCTGAAGAAGCCACAGAAGAATTCCTAATTGAAGTTGGTCGAAGAAAGTTTTTAGTACCTATATATAAAGCCATTTTAAAGTCTGACAATGGCAAAACTCGTGCTAGATCCATTTATGAAAAAGCACGTCCAAACTACCATGCTGTATCTAGTGAAACTTTGGATAAGATGCTTTTGGATTAATCTTCTGATATGGCAGGTAAAAGAAAACTGCAACACTTTGCGGAAATGGCCACATTTCCACATGTTTTTCAACCTAAATTAGAGGAAGTTTTTGAAAAAGATTTTCATTTAAAAGGTAAATGGGCTTCGGATGTTTTCCAAAACAATCACCCCCTCGTTTTAGAACTAGGTTGTGGTAAGGGAGAGTATACAGTAGGCATGGCGCGTCATTTTCCCGAAAAGAACTTTATTGGAATAGACATCAAGGGAGCTAGAATGTGGCGTGGGGCAAAGACCTCACTTGAAGAAAAACTACCAAATGTTGCTTTCTTGAGAACTCGAATTGAATTCATTACTGCATGTTTTGGCCCGAATGAAATTGATGAAATATGGATCACTTTCCCAGATCCACAGATGAAGGATCGTAGAGAAAAGAAGCGCCTCACTGGTCCGCTTTTTATAGATCGTTACACCCAGTTTTTAAAAGAGGAAGGAGCGATCCATTTAAAAACAGACAGTGATTTCTTCTATCAATTTTCAATGGAAGAATGTAAAAAGCATACGTATGCAGTAGTCGAATCTTCAGAAGATCTATACGGTGAAGACATTTATAAAATGTCAGGTGAAATGAGATCTATCTTGAAGATACAAACACATTATGAGAAACTTTTCATGAAAAAGGGTCACTTGATTCATTATTTAAAATTCAAACCGCATGTTGAAGAAAGAAGCAAAACTGAGTGACAGTAATGAAGACTTTTTTGATGCGGTTTATCAAGTAGTTCGACTGATACCAAAAGGCAGAGTGACTTCTTATGGAGCAATTGCGGTATTCCTAGGCAGCAAAAAAAGTGCTCGTGCAGTGGGCTGGGCAATGAATGCTTCTCATCGACATCCTAAAAATATCCCAGCACACCGTGTGGTCAATCGAATTGGAATGCTCAGCGGGAAGCACCATTTTTCTCAAGACAATTCAATGCAAAACAGACTTAGTTCCGAAGGTGTGACAGTGATTGAAAACCAAATTCAACACTTTGATAAACTCTTCTGGGATCCATCGATAGAAATCAAAGTCGATTAGCAATTAAAACAGCGGAGATCGGAAGAACTCAATGCTTAAATTTACAAACTATGGCAGTCACACATGAAAAAATAATCGAAGCCTTAACCTTCGTTATTGAACCGGACTTAAGAAAAGACATCATTAGCCTCGACTTGGTTTCGAACATTACTTTTCAAGATGGAACCGTTTCTTTTGATCTTAAGATTTCCAATCCTGCAATGCACAATAAAAAGCGCATGGAGGAGGCTTGTATACACCAAATTAAACGCTTCTTGGGCAGTGAAATTAAAGTTGAGGCGAACATTACTGCCATGGGCAAAGCTCATGAGCGTGCACCAGAACACCGCACAATACTGCCACAAGTGAAAAACATCATAGCTGTCGCCTCGGGCAAAGGTGGCGTTGGTAAATCTACCATATCTGCTAACTTGGCTGCTGGATTCGCGAAAAAGGGATTAAAAGTAGGGCTTATTGATGCTGACATCTACGGACCTTCAGTGCCGGCTATGTTTAATGTTGATCTTGAAAAGCCAGAAACTATGGAAGTGGACGGTAAGGAATATATCAAACCGGTGGAGAATTATGGAGTAAAGATGTTATCAATAGGATTTTTTGCCTCTCCAGATCAAGCTGTGGTATGGCGCGGCCCAATGGCAACTAAAGCCTTAACGCAACTATTTAAAGACGGTTATTGGGGTGAATTGGATTACATGTTCATTGATTTACCTCCTGGCACAGGCGATGTGCATTTAACATTGGTTCAGCAAATCCCGCTAAATGGAGCAATTATCGTGAGTACGCCTCAAGAAATTGCGCTTGTGGACGTCAGAAAAGCATTGGGCATGTTCAATCTTCCACAAATCAATGTTCCAGTACTTGGATTAGTAGAAAACATGGCTTACTTCAGTCCCGCTGAATTGCCAGAAAACAAATATTACATTTTCGGAAAGCAAGGGGCGAGAGATTTAGCAGATAAAATGAAGATACCTTACCTTGCCGAAATACCTATCGTGCAGAGT
>OJGX01001192.1_pt1 | contig 11079 bp, 5 predicted proteins | sample 1594661 | NCBI WGS metagenome assembly OJGX01 (sample SAMN05416839, study PRJEB24817) | seawater metagenome | isolation source: Sea water | place: Canada:Atlantic | collected 2013-07 | reverse complement strand
TGTCAGAACTGAAAATCACCAAGGTGTTCTCGGCGATGCCCAAGTCATCGAGAGCATTCAGCACGTCCCCGATTCGATCATCGGCATGGGACAGAACAGACGCATAGATTCGATCCTCGGGGCTCTCAAGATCTCGAAAACGCCACTCGTATTTCGGCACGGTATGAAAAGGCGTGTGAGGCTCGTGAATCCAGAGATTCACATAGAACGGCTGACTGTTCTTGTGACTCTTTCGGATAAACTTAATGGCCTCCCGGGCATCTTCATGAACCGGGATTTGTTCCCCAGCACAGTTAAAGGCCCACGCGCGGTCAAATCCGTAATCCGCCGGAAGCGGCGAATCGGGAATCATATCATTCGCTAGGTGCCATTTTCCAAAGTGAGCCGTCGCATATCCCCCGCCTTGCAGGAAACGGGACAGGAGCGGTGCCTTTGGATCCAACCAATCGGGCATCCCTCGCTTCGCGTTACTTGGCACCCAGGCAAAATGCCCATTGATGTTATAACGAGCGGGGAAATGCCCCGTCATCACCGCGGTACGGCTTGGGGAACAAACGCCGCTGGCAACGGTGAAACGATGAAAGTCCGTGCCCTCCGCGGCCAAGCGATCGATGTTGGGGGTTTTCACATAGGGATGGCCATGACAGCTCAGATCCCCCCAGCCCCAATCGTCCGCGAAGATAAAGAGTATATTCGGTTTCGCCGCAGCCTCAGCAGCTCCGAGCGAAACGCTAAGGACCAGGCACAAAGCAATCCATGTTCGAGGAATCTTCATAAGATAGACGGGGACGTTTAAATTTAGTGCGATGGCGAGGATTGTAGCGCCCTCCGATCAGTTTCCAAGAAGTTCAAGCGCCAAACTCAGTGCCAACCCGTCCAATTCATAACAGCCGTTCGATTCCTTTCAGCAATCCCAAGAGAACACGAAAAAGGATGCGTCTATATCCGATGGCAATGCTGGCATTCGACATGAAGGACCGAGCATCTCTTCTACTAAGAAGCCGTTTAGCCTCCTTTTCGCCCCACTTTTCTCTTGGGCGCCGCCTTGATTTCGATAGGCTTGCTCGATGAATATTCAATTCGCATCAAACGCAGGCCTCAGCCAACGTTTTCTGCTTTCCTGCCTCGCCGCTTGGTCGTGTTCAGCCGCACCACCCGACGCACCAGGACAGGTAAGGGTGACTCCAGGCAACACCTCGAATTCAATTGCCTGGGAAGCCGTACCAAACGCCACCTCCTATCACGTCAAATACACGGACCGTCGGTCGGGGCAAGGGAGTGTGGTGGCTCAGGATATTCGTGAGACGAGTTGGACTCACGAGGGCGTTCGCAATCGACGTCGCGCCTACTACACCATCACGGCAAACAACGAAGACGGGGAAAGCGCCGATTCCGTTCGGCTTCAAGTAACACCCGGCGAGCCCCTTCTGCATTGGCTTAGCCCAGGTGCCGCGGTGGAAAAACTAGCGGACGGAATGCAGTTCACCGAGGGGCCCGTCTGGAACCCGGATGGCAACGGATTCGTCATCTTCAGTGATATCAACGCGAATCGTCTTTACCAATGGGAGTTCGAACAGGGCCTGGAGGTGTTCAGAGCGCCTAGCGAGCGAGCCAATGGAAACACCTTCGATAACGATGGTCGCTTAATCACCTGCGAACACCTCACGCGACGAATCACCCGCACCGAAGCAGACGGGAGTATTGTGCCGCTCGTAGAGACTCAGGATGGAAAACGATTCAATTCGCCGAACGATGTCGTGGTAAAATCGGATGGAACCCTTTGGTTTACCGATCCGACTTGGGGCTTAAGCGGTCGAAAAGAGCAGGACGGACAATACGTCTATCGCTTCGACCCAAGCACCAACACGACCACCCGCGTTGCCGAAGGGTTTCAACAACCCAACGGACTCTGTTTCTCCCCTGACGAATCGATCCTATACGTCGCGGAGTCGGCCGGGCCGCTCAACGTTCGAGCGTTCGATGTTCAACCCGATGGCACGCTTAGCAATGATCGCATTTTTGCCGATCCTACCGGCACCCCCGACGGCATGCGAGTGGATGACAACGGTTGGCTCTACGTTGCCGCAGACGACGTCATCATCTATGCACCGGACGGCACCCAACTGGCACGGATCGATGTTCCGGAGGTCCCGGCGAATCTCTGCTTTGGAGGCGAGGACGACGAGATGCTCTTCATCACCGCGCGGAACTCACTCTATGGCATCACCCGACGACCAGATCTCGTGCTTACCAGCATTCATAGCATCCCGGCGGTTCCGTCCCATGGAGACTTCGTCACCCTTCAGGCAGTGATCACCAACCAAGGCACCGGCGCCACGCAAGCCGATCAGACCATCGCCGTGACATTCCTCGCGGGTTCTTCTCCAACCTTCATCTTAAGCGCCTCCTACACCGGCGAACTCCTCCCAGGAGCCTCAGCACTTGTGACCGTGAATTCTGGATCCATCAGGGGCCTCTGGAGAGCACCACGGGGCAGTCAGCCCATCCAAGCCACCGTGAACCTCTCGGGATCCTTCGCCGAAACGTCTTCCGACAACAACACTCGCACGCTCAACCTTAACGTTGCTCAAAGCCAAACCCTCCGCGTCACACGAGATCCCATCAGTGGCGACATACAACTTCGAATCCCTGGACTCGTCGGCGAACGATATAACATCCAGACATCGACTGACCTTCGTGAATGGATCGATTGGCAAGAATTCCACATCCAGAACGAATCAACAGGAATCCCCCTTCCCGAAGCGGATCAAACACCGCACCGCTTCTTTCGGACCGTCGAGATCCCGAAACCCTAGGAAGACGCTTACCCTCCTCTCCCCGCACCCGGGAAGCCGTTTCAATCAAACTTCGATTATCACAGCTCTAATCTCTGAGGCAACGAAGGACAGACAAGCCTAGCCGCCTAAAGCTTGGCTTCAGACGAAATCGCCGTATGTTTGGCCAAACTGCCTGCTGACTCTATGGCCTCAATCGCCGCAGCATCGCGGACATTTTTCTGAAGCGTGATCACCGAAAAGAGACTCAGCACGAAGGCAATCAGATAAAAGCCCTTCTCACCCAGAACCAGTTCTACCCGATACAAGCCAATCAAAAGCAGCATCACCGATGTACCAAAAGATCCCCAACAAAGACCACAGTAGATTCCCGTCGACGGATTCCCTTCAGCCTGATCCCTAATCACCTTTTGAAGCGTAGTCGCGGAGAACAGCGCTAGAAGAAAGACAGCAAAATAGAACCCTTTCTCATTCAGCTGGATCGTCGCATTCCACAGGCCAATTAGATAACTAACGACGCCAACCCCCAAGGCACTCCAAGTCGCAATAATATAGGCTTGTGTCGGCTTCTGTATTAACGGATGATTTACTCTATTCACTATAAAGAACTTTCTGTATATCGCTGGTAGATTCCACAGTGGATTCTACTTTCCCACCAGCGTCTAAAAGACGAGGAATGGCTTATCACAAGAAATAGTAAATTTGATGAACGCTCAGACCCTCTTCTGAGTCAGTTGTGCCTGAGCAAATGCCTATCCTCGATGGAGGCTTGGCTAGCAAGGTTCAGCCTAAAAAAATACCAACTACCAGCAAGGGCACGACAGGAAATCGGGCTCACGAGTGACAGATTCAGATGGTTAAGCGGTTGTCTATTCGACGAAAACTGCCGAAGAACCGCCTTAGCCCGAATTTTCTAAAATCCTTGCGTTAGAACGAGTCGTCAATCCGTAAGAAGACAGCAGGGCACGACATGATGAAACCACGTGCTCATACCGGACAGAGATCAAGAGCATGCGCCCGTGAGGGCAGTCACATCTAGGACAATCGAGCACGAGAATGACAATGAACAACGAAACGACGGACACCGACTCTAGCATTATGCCCGCCGCCTCCGATAAAACACCATGGAAGAAGGGTTTTTGGAGTCTTTGGCTCACCCAATTCCAAGGCGCGTTTAGCGACAATGCCTTCAAGTTCGTCGTCATGTTCTTAGTCATGGGAACGATGCCTCAAGAAGAGAAGGATCAGCTAGCACCGTTGATCGGAGCCGTGTTCGCCCTCCCCTTCATCTTATTCTCCATGCTTGGAGGCACACTTGCTGATCGCTACAGCAAGCGATCTATAGCCATCGGCACTAAGGTCGCTGAGGTCGCTATTATGTCGCTCGCGCTCCTCGGTCTCATCATGTCGAATACCACGCTTCTCATCGTCGTTGTTTTCCTCATGAGTACTCAGAGCGCCTTTTTCGGACCATCCAAGTATGGACTTCTCCCGGAAACGCTCCCGGAGCCACGCCTGTCATGGGGCAATGGCTTCCTCAATCTCGGCACCTTCGTCGCCATCATTCTCGGCACCATCGTGGCGGGCATCCTAACCGACACCGTCGGGAACAGATTGTGGATACCAGGATGCGTGCTCGTCGTTCTCGCAATCATTGGCCTCACCGCAAGTCTTGGCATTCAAAAGACTCCTCCAGCCAACCCCCAACAGGTCGTTTCGATCAATTTCATCCCAGATCTCTGGCGACAAGTCCAATCGATCCGAAAGGATCGAACCTTGTTTCTAGCAATTCTCGGGAGTGCCTATTTCTGGTTCCTCGGAGCGCTTCTTCAACTAGGTTTACTCTTCTACGGAAAATCAGAACTCGGTCTTTCAGACACCCAAGTCGGCTATCTGATGGCTGCCCTCGCAATTGGTATTGGCGCGGGAAGCTGTCTCGCTGGCTACCTCTCTGAAGGAAAGATTGAATATGGCCTTGTGCCCTTGGGCGCGCTCGGATTGACCGCTTCGTGCATCGCTATTGCCACCCCAGATGCCAGTTTCCAATGGGTCCTGCTTTCTTTGATCGGGCTGGGAATCGCTGGCGGTATTTACGAAGTACCACTCGCAGCGATGATCCAAAGACGCCCGGATCCGAAGGAGAAAGGCGCGGTGCTCGCGGTCAGCGCAATCACCGCTTTCACCGGAGTCCTGGCCGCTTCGCTAGTTTACTATGCCTATAAGACGCTCCTAGGCCTCACAGATCTTCAAATCTTCATGACTTGCGCCGCTACCACATTTATTGGAAGCATCTACGTCCTCTACCTACTCCCGGATTCTTTCATTCGCTTCTGCCTCCTTTGGATGACTCACTCCATCTATCGAATTAAGATCATCGGACGATCAAACATCCCTTCCCGAGGCGGCGCTCTTCTCGTGTCAAACCACCTCTCGTTCGTCGACGTCCTTCTCCTTCAATCTTCAATGGATCGCCCGATCCGGTTCATCATGTATCAAGGGCTCTACGACAAATGGTATTTGAAGCCCATCGCTCGGATGTTCAAGGTCATTCCAATCGCATCGCAAAGCCGGCCCAAGGAACTGCTAAAATCTTTAAAATCGGCTTCAGAAGCGATCATAAATGGAGAAGTAGTTTGCATTTTTGCAGAAGGGCAGATCACTCGAACAGGCCAACTCCTCCCCTTCAAGCGAGGCATCGACCGAATCATGAAGGGGATAGAAGCCCCAATCATCCCCGTAAACCTCGATGGACTCTGGGGAAGCATTTTCAGTTTCGAACGCGAGCGCTTCATTTGGAAGATGCCACAGTCGATTCCCTACCCAGTAACGGTCAGCTACGGCCCCCAAATGCCATCAACTTCATCTCCTAAGGAAATCCGCAGGGCGGTACAAGAGCTGAACACCGAAGCCTGGTCAGCCCGAAAGACTCGCATGAAATCGATTCCAGCGGCATTCGTTCGGTCTGCTCGGTGGCATCCCTTGCGGCCCTTGCTGTCGGATATGAAAACCGAGTCAATGAGCTTTGGATCCGCTCTCTTGAAGTCAATCTTTCTCGCCAAGCGACTGAAGTCCCATTGGAAAGACCAAGAACAGGTCGGCATCTTGCTCCCCCCTTCCGCAGCTGGATTCCTTGTCAACTACGCCGCTTGGCTCCTCGGAAAAACACCCGTCAATCTGAATTACACCCTCTCTGTTGACGGCATCGAATCGTGCATCCGGCAGTGCGGCATCAAAAATATCATCACTTCGGAACCGTTCATACAACACCTCAAGCTGGAACTCAAAACGCCGACAGTCAATCTAGAGGACGTAGCAACGAACCCTGGTTTTGGCGAGAAGCTCTCGGCATTTCTGATTGGATTTCTCTATCCCAAATCTCGCATCCGAAGAGCACTCGGGGGCGACAAAGATCTCACGGTCGATGACGTGGCCACAATCATCTTCAGTAGTGGGAGCACAGGGGATCCCAAGGGCGTCGAGCTGACGCACTACAACGTCACCTCAAATGTCGATCAGCTCACCCAAACATTCACCCTTTCCAAAGAGGATGGGTTCCTTGGGGTCCTCCCATTCTTTCATTCCTTCGGCTTCACCGGAACCATGGTATTGCCGGCCATCAGTGGCGTTCGAGTCGCCTACTATCCCAATCCTTTGGATGCTCGGGCCATCGGCGAACTCGTGAGTAAATACCGGATCAGCTTTCTCCTGGCGACGCCAACCTTCCTACAGATCTACATGCGAGGATGCACTCCGGAACAATTCGGCAGCATCCAATTCACGATGGTCGGGGCCGAGAAGCTTTCGGATCGAGTTGCCAACGCCTTCGAGGAACGGTTCGGCATTCGCCCGCTCGAAGCGTTTGGTTGCACCGAATGCGCCCCGGGCGTCTCGGTCAACACACAGGACCATCGAGATGCCGGCATCTATCAAGTCGGAGCCAAGCGTGGGAGCATCGGGCATCCGTTACCTGGAATGAGCGTTAGAATCGTCGATATCGATAGCGGAGAAATCCTCCCCAGCGACACTCCCGGGCTTCTCTTGGTAAAGGGTCCCAACGTGATGAAAGGATATCTAGGCCGTCCTGAGAAAACCGCAGAAGTTCTTCAAGACGGATGGTATAACACCGGCGACGTTGCCAAGTTAGACGAAGACGGATTTCTCAAGATCACCGATCGTCTAAGCCGTTTCAGCAAGATCGGCGGAGAAATGGTACCCCATGTTAAAGTTGAAGAAATCCTCCAGGACGCAGTTGGAAAAACGGAATCAGTTTTCGCAGTGACTGGCGTCCCCGACGAAAAGAAAGGCGAAAAACTCATCGTCCTCTACACAATCCCGGAAGAAACTGCAGCGGAAACCCAGGAGAAACTGAGCAGTGCCGATATCCCAAATCTCTGGAAGCCGAAGAAAGATCAATTCTTTCATATAGAAAGCCTCCCCTATCTTGGCTCCGGCAAGCTAGACCTCCGAAAGGTACGAGAGCTAGCGAATGCGCTTTCCCAAGGCAACTAAGGAAGTAATAGCATCGTTAGAATGAAGTTCGATAGGCCGAGCCATCGACCTATGGAACCTGCCATTCAGCAACGGCACAGAGGGGAGACTTAATCCGCGGCACAAATCCGGGCAAGCTCCGGCTCATTAAGAATCCGAGTCCAACAGTCTCCCGTTCGCTAGACAGCAAGGTTCACTATTGAGGAACCTTCTTCGAATGGGAAACGGTGATGCGTCAAGAAACGTTCCGATGAGCCGATCAATCGATTGGCCCATTCTGATAATATCGATTATTGTGGTGGCGATCGTGTCCGTTCTGATCGTTTTCTTTCCAGAGTCCAGCGCTCAACGGATCAACCACGCGTTTAGTGTCACGACCCAGAGTTTAGGCCGCGTCTACATCCTCGCTGGATTCTTGACGATGTTCGCCCTTCTGATTCTCGGGATCGGACCTTGGCGAAAAATCAAACTGGGAAGCGAAGAGGAGTCACCGAGTTACTCCACCTTCGCTTGGGCAGGCATGCTTTTCTCGACTGGAATCGGCACCGCTGTCTTGTATTGGGGAACGATTGAATGGATTGATTACTTCTTGAGCCCCCCTTTTGGCATCGAAGCCAAATCTACGGAAGCACATCAGTGGGCGATGAGCTATGGCATGTTCCATTGGGGCATCCTCGGTTGGGCATTCTATGCCCTCCCCGCCGCGTGTCTCAGCTACGCGTATCATGTCAGAGGGTCCGCGAATCCCAGTCTCGCCGAGGCTTGCGCACCGATCCTGAAAGGAGCGACCCAGCGTTGGCCCGGGCGAACGATCAACGCTCTATTCATGATTGGATTGATCGGCTCCGCAAGCACGGGACTAGGGCTAACAACCCCACTAATCACCGAATCCTTTAGAGCCTTTTTCGAGTTCGAACCAAGCTTCGCCTTTACGATTGCCTCGATCTTGCTCCTTGTCGGGTTGATCGCCCTTTCCGTTTCGCTGGGACTTGACCGTGGGATCAAACGACTATCCACAATTAATCTCGCTCTGATGTTGGTCTTGCTGGCGCTCATCTATTTCATGGGACCGACCAAAGCCATCACCGAACAAGGAATCGACAGTATTCGTTTCATGATCAGCCATTTCGCCTTAATGAGCGGGATCCGATATCCTGAATCCAACAAGGCCTTCACCGAAGCATGGACCGTGTTCTATTGGGCATGGTGGATCTCATTCGCACCCTTTGTCGGAATGTTTATCTGCAAGATCTCAAGAGGTCGAACGCTCGGTCAATTGATCTGGGGCGTCATCCTTTTCGGAACCATGGGATGTACTCTGTGCTTCATCATTTTCGGGGGCTACGGCTCATACCTCGAATTTGAAGGGAAACAGTCAATCATTGACACATTCTCAGAAAACCGACACGCCGCAGTTGTCTATGTCGTGTGTTCTCTCCCTCTGGGCAAGTGGATTCTCCCGCTCTTCTTTTTACTCTGTATTAGTTTCGCAGCAACCACTTACGATTCAGCCTCCTATACCCTCGCACTATCAGCAACAAAGTCGATCGGTTTCAACGATGAACCGGCACGGTGGCACAGAGTGCTATGGGCGGTGACACTCGGGATTCTTCCTCTGGCTCTGCTATCTATCGGAAAACAATCAGAAGTCCTTGTCGCCCTTCAGACCGCCTCCGTGGTCGTATCCGTCCCGATGCTTTTCATCTCACTATTAATGACCGTGTCACTTGTAATCGGTATTCGTAGGCAGCAAGCAGAGAGTCGCAGCTGAGACAGTGTTCAGCCCACTTTCTCAGAAATCGAACCCGGCCCCTTGGAACGCTGCATCCTACGCAGACGGCAGCTTGAAACGAGCTGCACTCCATCCTTGCCCGTGATTCACAACAAAGAGACTGAAGCACATGAATCAGCGCCTCACTTAAAGACACGATGGCGTTTGTTCCCTCCAGAGATAAGATAGGCTATCAAGTCCTTGAGCTCTTCTTGATTCATCCCAAAAATCGTCCCTGGTGGCATCATCGATACTTGAGAGGGTTCAATTCGCTTAACCCGATTATTCTTCGTTTTACTAATCTTGCTGAAATCATAGGGATTCGAAGCTAAGGCTATTTCCTCTTCGTCTTGAAAGATTATCCGACCGTAGAGCGTTTCCCCATTCTCAAGCTCAATCTTGCTGGCTTGATATTGTTCCGAGATCGAATTGCTGGGTTCACAAATGGAAACCAGAATATCTCGGGTCGAATATCGCTTTGCCACCGATCCCAGATCGGGTCCGGAGTAGCCCCCGCTTCCTTCAAAGCGATGACAGGCAACGCAGCGACCCGCAGCGAACATACGCTTTCCATTTTGATAACTGCGACCTTTCAATTCTGACTCGAAGAGGTGACTAGCCGTATCGATTGTCCAGGCAACAGGCGGCCCCTTTGGCACCGGGAGCGCACTCAGATCCACAGCCGCAATGTCTCCAATCAACCAGGATACGGCCGAAGCCACCTCTGGAGGCAGATGACGAATCGCGTCGTCCCGGATCGCTCGTATGTAGCCAGCAAAACTCTTTCCCCCGCTTTTCTCTAGTGTGTCGTTCATCCAGGAGAAATAGGTTTTCCGATCCTCAAGCGTCCAGCCATTCTGAACCCGCCTCAAGGAATAGGCATACTGAATGTTTTGACTGTTGGGAGTATTGGCCATGGTCTGAAGAATCGCCTTGCCGTATTCGTGCCGAGCAAGCATCGCCTTGTCGTAGGCGAGCGCTCTCGTTTGCGTGTGCTTCATCAACGCCATTGTCTTGCGGACGACTTCAGGAGAATCCAAATAACTCAAGAGTCGACACAGTTCGACATCAAGGACGTCGTCTTGGGAGGGATAAAAAGGACCAAGCTGGCTGATCAGCTCCTTCCCTTCTTCTAGGCTTGGTTTGTTCAGGCGAATGAAGCAGAGCGAGTAGGCACGTAGCAAGGCCAGCCGATCCTCTCTACCTAAGGAGTCGAAGCGAATGCGGTTCAAATTGGAGAGAACTCGGCTGGAAAGCGATTTGGCCCCGTGTCGACACAGAGCGATCGAGCTGTAGATCACCGACCTCGGGTTCGTCTCCGAAAACACCTTTTCTTGCCATAGCTCAAGGGCCTGGTTCTCGATTACCAAACGGGCAGCGTACCGAATATTGCGATCCTCATGAGCCAGGTGAGGCCAGGCCTTATCGACCGCCAGCCCTCCGCCATCGCCGCTCCCATGATAGATCTCGAGCGAGTGACGCAAATCCCGGAGAGACTGATTCTTTGTCAGTTCCTTGGCTTTCCCCACTTGGTTCGTGCCAGTGTAGCGAATTCGATAGAGCCTTGAATCTGTATTTCGGCCACCAACGAGAAAATACATGTGCCCGTCAGGACCGAATCGCATGGCTGAAATATTGAGCGGTTCCCCATGAAGAAACTCTTTCTTCGTTCCCGTGTAGCTCGAGCCGTCTTCTTCCATGTCGACGGTGTAAATCGTGCCAAAGGTCCAATCACAGATGAAGAGCTTATCCTGGAAGACCGCGGGGAAATTAGAATGATGCCCAAAGCTAATCCCCGTAGGCGATCCAGGACCAATGTTAACGACGGCTCCATTGCTATCGGCAAAATACTCGGGCCACTTTGCCGAACCAGCACGCCAGCCAAATTCGCTCGCAGAAGTCACATGATTAACCCTGGTTGGGCGATACCAAGGGCTTCCAATATCAAACTCCAGATCCGAGTCATAGGTAAACAACTCTCCCTGTCTCTTATACACATCTCCGAGCCCACGAGACTAGGCATGA
>OJGX01001190.1_pt1 | contig 11106 bp, 9 predicted proteins | sample 1594661 | NCBI WGS metagenome assembly OJGX01 (sample SAMN05416839, study PRJEB24817) | seawater metagenome | isolation source: Sea water | place: Canada:Atlantic | collected 2013-07 | reverse complement strand
CTACACGTAAGGAGTCGTCGGCAGCGTCAGATGTGTATAAGAGACAGCATTTCAGGACATCACTTAGAACAAGTCTATCGCGAACTCACAAATCCCGACCAACAACAGCGCTTTGATCGAGATTGGGAACTTTGCATATCTCTCTGGCATGCCGCCATCGGCCGTACTCGTATCACGGTGTATCGCCGCAACGGCTTTCCGGAGTTTAGTTTCCGATTCTGCGGCGAAAGCATTCCACAGAGGGGCGAACTTGGGCTGCCACAAAAGGTCGACGATTTGGCTCGCCGGCCCAACGGACTTATTCTCGTGACCGGCCCTACCGGTGCCGGGAAAACGACCACGCTCAATTACATGATCAACCTGATGAATCAGGAACGTCGATCCAAGATTATTACCATTGAAGACCCCATTGAATTCGTTCATGACAACAACCGGGCCATCGTTATCCAGCATGAAGTGCTCACGGACGTAAAAAACTATCACAGTGCCCTGATTCACGTCCTTAGACAGGACCCGGACGTCATTGTCGTTGGAGAGATGCGAGATCATGAAACGATCGCCACAGCCCTTTCAGCGGCTGAAACAGGGCACCTGGTCTTAGCGACGCTCCATTCACCAAACGCCGTCCACGCCTTTGAGCGCATCCTCGGAGTTTTTGAAGGGAACGCCCAGCGCCAAGTGATTCTTCAACTGGCAAATACGCTGCAGGGGATCATAGTCCAAGAACTCCTCCCGTCGGCGAATCGCCTTAAGCGTGTCTTGGCCTACGAGCTTGTGATCGGCAATGCCGCCATCCGCAGACTGATACGGGACAACCTACTTCACCAAGTTGAAAACGTTATTCAAACAAGCAAGAAGGAGGGAATGGTTCTCTTCGACAACTGTCTCATGGATCGCTACTTGAAGTGTGATATCACCTACGACACTGCGATGAGCCACGCGAGAGATCCGGAACAATTTGAAAAACGGCTCGAGGCTCAGAAGGCCGAGAGCTAAAAAGTTGACTCTGGAACTAAAACCGGGCCCTTAGCATCGAGGATAGCATAGGGCCCGGGGAGTTTTCAGAACCAGTACAATATATAGTAGGATATGGGGACTTTTGGTTTCCACGTGTACTCGCTTTCACCAAAATTCAAATCGGGCATTACAAAGAACAAGTAACAAACAAAACGCCCGTAAGTTAAAAACTCTGCCTTTAACTACGTCACGAAGCCCCCAGAGTCAAGAAATCAGGGCAACTTTTCGTAAATAATCTCTAATTTTCGTAATTCTCAAGGAATCTTAGCTGTTCTCCCGCAAATATTTTGCTATCTGAGTCGGTGATGGCCCAGGGATCACGCAACGAAATCCAGTATGTGACAAGCCTGTGTCAGGCGATGACTTCATTCTCGCCGCGGGACGGTAGCCGGAGCAGTACGAATCGTCACAGAGATAGGATCCACCACGCATGATTTTCTTCATGACTCCAGGTTCATTGGGGTCATAGCTCGTGTTAGGTCCCGGAGGGTCAATGACAGGTCCTGTCGCATAGTAGTCTGGAAGATACCAATCCAGGCACCACTCCCAGACGTTTCCAGCCATGTCATACAGCCCATATCCATTGGGCTCGAACGCCGCCACTGGCCCCACCCCTTCAAACCCATCATGCGATGAGTTAACCATTGGAAATTCACCCTGCCAAATGTTTGCCCGCCATTGTTGATTTGGGGACAGTTCATCGCCCCAAATGAATTCTCGCCGATTAAACCCACCTCTTGCAGCATATTCCCACTCCGCCTCCGTTGGCAGCCGTTTTCCAGCCCAATCTGCGTAGGCCACCACATCTTCCCAACAAACGTGAACAACAGGAAAATTCTCCTTGCCGGAAATGCTCGAATCAGCGCCCTCGGGGCGCCGCCAACTTGCCCCCGGGGCATACGTCCACCAGGCGTAGTGATTGTTGAGTGAAACAGGTGAGGACGGTCGAGCAAAGATGACCGAGCCAGGAACAAGCAGGGCTGGATCCGCCCCAGGAAAATCCTCGGGGTTGGGTCTCCGTTCAGCAACGGTCACGTAATCTGTTTCCCGAACAAAGGCCTCGTATTCCTTCACAGTGACTTCAGTCTTATCCATCCAAAACCCCGAAATCGTGACTTCGCGAACGGGCCGCTCATCGGTCTGCCCTGTTTCGGAACCGCGCCAGAATTTTCCCGGTGGAATCCATACCATATCATTGGTCCATGAAAAATCTTTAGAGATCAGGGCCTCTGGCTCCATTTTCGGTTCGAAAGAACTTTTCTTCGTCCTTGAAGACTCCATTGGGATTCCAAACCACACAAGTGCAGCAGCGAGCCCAGCAAGAACAACAACGACGGAGACATACCCAAGAGCACCTCCATTATTCCCAGTTTTTTTCATTGGTGACTTCTTTAGAGAAAACTAACGGAACGTTCGGATCTTTATCCTGAGAAAAGACGACCAGAAACCAACACTTACTTCGGATCTATTCACTACCAAAAACTTCAGCCAAAGCAGCATGCATCACATCTGGATTGGCGTCTACGCCAGTCCAGTATTTGAATCCCAACACTCCTTGATTAACTAGCATGCCCTTTCCGTCAATAACCTCGCACCCCGCCGCACGAGCGGCACGAATTAAACGTGTATTTGGCGGATTGGGGATCACATCGGCAACGACGAGCTTGGGAGTCAAACTCGCTTCATCCAAAGCAACACGAGCGTCAACATCGGGAAAAAGGCCAATCGACGTTGCGTTTATTAAAACATCGGTTGCGGCTGGAATCGCAAACTCGGAGTCCCACCTCACAAGGTCTGTCTCGAGCTTGAGCTTGGACTCCAACAGATCAACGAGAGCCGCCCCCCTGGCCTCTGTTCGATTCACGATAGTAATCTTGTCAGCTCCCGAAAGTGCCATTTCAACACTAATCGCTCGAGCCGCTCCCCCAGCACCAAGAATCACCACATTCGCTCCCGCAGGATCCCGCAAAGCTCGTAGAGATTGGACAAATCCTTTCCCATCCGTATTCTCGCCAATTAGTTGGTCTCCACGCCGAACCACGCAATTGACCGCTCCCATGAGCTCAGCGGATTCACCCAAACCGTCCAGATGGTCGATCACAGCTACTTTGTGAGGGATAGTACAGTTGAACCCACGAAACCCCATCGCTCGAGCCCCTTTCACCGCATCACCCAAATTGCCAGCGGCTACTTCGAGTGAAAGATAGCGCCAATCCAATCCATGATGCTTGAAAGCCGCCTCAATCATGTATTGAGTTGGATTCTCAGCAATTGGCAGACCAAAAGCTCCTGTCAATTCTTGTTTAAAATTCCAGACTTTTCCCATCCTGCTTCATGTACGGTTTTCGTGGTTCGAGACCAAACGATGAACGTCAGAGAAAGGAAAAACAAGTCCCGAGAGCTCCAAACAAAAATCAACTCACGCTGGCTCCGTTTGCACCAGAGACATCAAGGGAAGAGCCGTCAGCTGAAAATGCCGTTCTTAACCGCGAGAAAACGAGAACATTTTGACCGGGACAAGATCGAAACAGCAAACCAGAATCACCGCAGACAAAAGCACTGTCCAGAGCAACTTAAAGCGTTGAGCCCCATTGGACGAGAGAACATTGCTTCCCGATTTTAAGCTGGCAAACATTGCTGGTGAAGCATCCATAGGTCTTACATCATCTCCAAACTCCACAAACGACTCGAAAAAACCTCCAGACGGGATCGCAGGATTGGCCTCCACTACCTGAATTTCATAGGCTGACCTCTCATTTTTCACAGCGGCGACAATCCAATAACGTCGCGATGCTTCTAATACGACCTGATCATTAGCCAGGTAAGTGTAAGAACCTGCAGCAGAAGGATCTTCTGATCCACTGAGCTGGGCAAGAACCGCCCCCGGTTTTCCTTCACCAGAGTCCGCAAGTAGAGAAACAGAAAAACTTCCCCGAGGCATTGGAGCATCGGCCATTTGGAGCTCAACAGACGTGAGAATCCGCTCAGTGTCAGCAAGCAAAACAGCGCCAGCGATGCCATGCCCGCAGGTCACAATCTGTTTCCCATCAATCGAAACCTCTCCTCCGTCACTCGCATTAGCAGCAGAGACAAAAAGGAGCCCTAAAAAACAACAAAAACTCAGCAACATATTATTACTGCTCGTGAAAACCGTTCTGCGAGCAACCAACAACCCCCTGTAGAAAGCACCTACTTTCTCAGCTTTGAGACTGGATACCATATATCACGACAATGCAATTATCAAGCCAAGTTCCTTCGCAATTCGGCTTGATGCATTATTTTTTCAAGCGTCCGCCAATTCAGAAAAATGAGATTCCTTGCCGATAATAAAGAGGGCAACTCCTTGAGCATTCAGTTTATTGAACCATGCTTCCTCGCACGAACGTTCCACTATCAAAACTCCTCGGCAACAACCGTATGCTCACGCCACCAATAGACATCCGATACTTGAATGCGCCGTCAGGCCATTCAGCTTTTAGAAGTGAGGGAGCAGGTCCTTCTCCCGCAATGGCTTACTCGAGCTCTTGAGGAAACATCGCATGAAGGACAGTAAGATCATTCGTCACAGGATAGCTCTTTTCTGCCAACCCCGCCCTTCAACGAGGGTATTCGTGACTCGAGCACGTCCACAGGGCGACAATCAATCGCTTCCTGCCCTACCTGTTTCTTCGGCCTGCATTCCCCGCTCTGAATCCATTCGCTCATTCCGCAGACTAGCAGAATTCTTGAGAGCCTCATAGGCCCCTCAAAATGTCGCCGCAATTCAACAAGCTCGACAGGATCACACCTGGGTTTTCGATCACTGGCTTCGAGCATTTTTTGTCCATGCAAGGTATCCGGCTGCCCCGTACCGTTAGCAATGGGAGCGATCGAGGGAGCTACTTCACCAACCCCAGCCTCAAGAGCTGCATAACACGATGCCAACCCAATTCACCCTACGCTGTGCGAGTGCCGGACAATAGGAACCTTAACGCATGCTGTCAGCGCCTTGCTCGTTTCATAACTGACCGACGGAGAGATTAATCCCGCGATATCTTTGACTCCGATGGAGTCACATCCAAGGTTCTCCAGTTCCTCGCCGAAGTTCGCAATGCTCTCAAGTGGGATGAACCGGGCTGGTCGTGTAACATCTCCCCTTGCGCATGCTTCCCGGCAGCTTTGACGGCTTCGAAGGCGGTCTTCAGATTTCGAACATCATTGAAGGCGTCAAGAAATCGAAAAACTCACGTAATGAACAATATCGCCCCCCTCAGCAACAGCATACGAGGCGTCTTTGGGGAGACAAAGAGCATTTGCTCAGCTTTCAGTCGCGTTGCCGCCAAGAATTAATGCTCAATAATTCAAAGATTGGAGGGCGAGGTCATATTCTGACACGCCCAACGTTCTTCATCACCAAGAAAGGAACCTCATCAAATCAGACGTGAGCGATTCGGATCATAGGCTGGTCGTAGGAACGGATTCGCAGTGTGCCGAAACCCATTGTTCTCGATTTCATACCTCCCCGACTTCCAATCGCCAGAATAGTGTTGCTCCAAATCTGAAACATACCCCATTGCAACACTAGCCCCAAGAGTGTGCCCATAGGCAGCAGAGCTCGTATAACCAACGATCTGACCATCCCTCGAGATCGGTTCATTCCCCCAAAGAACCGGCTCAGGATCCTCTAAGACAAACTGCAACAAACGACGGGATCGAACGCCTTCCTTGATTTTCAACAAGGCATCCCGACCGATGAACTCTCCCTTTGCCCAATCCACAGCAAACCCCAGACCGGCCTCGATGGGATTATCATCAGGGGAGAGTTCAGCCCCCCAAGCACGATAAGCCTTCTCTAAACGCAACGAGTTTATAGCATAGTGACCCGCCAAGCGAAAATCCGCCCCCCCCCGATACTCGACCAAGGAATCGTAGAGAGTCACCAATTGATCGGCGGCCACGTGAAGCTCCCAACCGAGCTCACCGACGTACGTCATTCGAACAGCCCGAACCACTGACTTAGCGATCGAGATTTCTTGAGACGTGCCAAAAGGAAACGCCTCATTGCTGAGATCTGAATCGCAAAGCCCTTGAAGGAAGGTGCGAGCGTTTGGGCCCATCACACCGAGCACACCATAGAGTCCCGTAACATCCACCAAAGCAGCCGATTCGTTGTTCCGTATATTTCGCTGAATCCAATGTCGATCACGGAGAGCTTGAGCCGTTCCGGTCACCAAATAGAATTCATCCTCCGAATTCCTCACAAGCGTCAGATCGCTCTCATATCCGCCGTGATCATTCAGAAGCCCTGTATAGACAACCTTACCGATCGAAACATCCACGTTATTCGTACAAACCCGCTGCAGCAACGCGCAGGCATCTCGGCCTTTCACCAGCAACTTTCCGAAGCCACTTTGATCGAAGAGAGCAACACCCTCCCTCGCCGCTTGATGCTCTGCAGCATGGTTTTCAAACCAATTCTGTCTCCCAAACGAATACAGCACCTCCTGGGAGGCTCCTTTCGAGGCAAACCAATTTGGACGCTCCCATCCCGCCTTGACACCAAACGAAGCCCCTCCCTCTGACAAACGATCGTGGAGGGGCGATTTTCGGATTCCTCGCCCCGTCACATATTCCAGATTCGGCCACGCCATGCGATAGTGCATTCCGAGGACCTCTCGGACCCGATCCTTCAAGAACGTGCGATTGTTTGCCCATCGACCGAATCGACGAACGTCAACAGACCATAGATCCATCGGCGGTTTTCCATCAACCATCCAAGCGGCAAGACATTTGCCGGCACCGCCGGCACTGGCAATTCCCACAGAGTTAAATCCTGCAGCAACAAAAACGCCAGCCACTTCCGGAGTTTCACCAAGCAGAAAATTGTTGTCGGGCGTAAAACTCTCCGGACCGTTGACGAATTTCTCATAGCCAATGCCGTCCATGCTTGGAATTCGTTTCTTAGCAGCCGCCAGTGGCGCTTCGTAACGCTTCCAATCTGGATCAAACAGTTGAAACGAAAAATCACTCGGCACCGATTCAATCTCCCAAGGTTTGGAATCCTTTTGAAAGGCCCCCATCATTATTCCATTGCCTTCACCCCGAAAGTAGATGGTTCCGTCAGGGTCACGCCCTAATGGAAGTTCATCAAAGGCACCAGCGATCGGCTCAGTAACCACGTAGTGATGCTCCACGGGCCAGAGAGGCAGATTGATACCATGAGCCAGTCCAAATTGCCTCGACCACATCCCTCCAGCGATCACGATCTGAGAACATCTTACCGTTCCCCTCTCGGTCTCTACTCCTTCAACTCGCCCATTCTTTATAATGAGGCGTTCTGCACGAACTCCTTCAATGACAGTGGCTCCATTCAATGCCGCCCCCTTCGCCAACGCCTTTGGCACCTCCCCGGGAATCACTTTCCCATCGTCCGGCAACCAAGCAGCGCCTTTCAGATCGGCCGCCTCAATCAGAGGCCATTTTTCTTTTGCTTCCGCAGCCGATATCATCCCGGCCTCAATCCCGAAATAGCGTGCCATCGCGACCGTTCGCCGCAGTTGAATCATACGATCCTCAGTCTGAGCAACGATCAAACTTCCAACTTGCTTCCAGCCGATAGGATGCCCCGTCTTCTCTTCCAAGCTCGAATAAAGTTCGGCGCTGTATCGATTGATCTCCGTCAAGCTATTGGATGTTCGCAGACGGCCCACCATGCCCGCTGCGTGCCAACTCGTTCCACTGCCTAGTTCATTCTGCTCGAGAATCAGAACATCTTTTCGCCCCAGTAGAGTCAAATGATAGGCCACACTACAGCCTACGATTCCACCTCCTAAGACCACGACCTCGGCACTTTCAGGAAAAGAACTATTCGCCATTCCTGGACCTTACGCGGGTTTGCACAAACAGATCAAACCCCAACCGAAAAGATGACGAATGCCCAACAGATTTTCTGTTGATTGCTCAAAAAACCTGTTACCCCAAGGTCCCATACAAGCCAACCATGTTGCCCGCAATTCTCAAGAACAGACCGAGGCCAGTGAGTTTCTTACTGGCAACACTTGTCGCACTCGACTTACGGGCGCTTGGAGCGTTTCGGATCGGCTTAGCTAGCCTAATCATTGTAGATCTCTGCTTCCGGGCCCAAGACCTGGAGGCACTTTATTCTGACTCCGGCGTGCTCCCTCTGGGCCAACTTGTTTCCCACGGAGTCCTAACAACGTGGCTTTCTCCGCATTTATGGGCCAACTCCCCATTTGAAGTCGCCCTTCTCTTTGCCCTCGCCGGACTCGCCGCTCTTGGAATGTTGCTTGGAGTGAAAACCCGCTGGATGGTCGCTGCCTCGTGGATCCTCTTACACTCTCTCCAAACGAGAAACCCCTATGTCAACCACGCCGGCGATAAATTGCTCCTACTAATGCTCTTTTGGGGATTCTTTCTCCCACTGGATAGGCATTACCGCCTTCCTTTCCCCCTGAGAAGGAAGGGCGAGCATGACGAAAACAAAGAACACAGGCTCGCATCCTTCGCGACGGCAGGGATTCTAATCCAATTCGCTTCAGTCTACTTCATGGGGGCATTAAGAAAAACAGGCACGATGTGGCAAGAGGGCACCGCAATTTGGTACACCCTCCACATTGACCAATACGCTTGGCCATGGACACGAAGCCTCACCCTTTACCCAAATCTCCTCCAAGCGCTCACCTATGCCACATTGGCTATCGAATTTGCCGCCCCCATACTGCTCTTCACCGGACTCACTAAGATCCGCGGCCTCGGCTTGCTCCTCATCGCTGGGCTTCACCTTGGATTCTTGGCCTGCCTCAACCTTGGCCTTTTCCCCATTTTCTCGCTTGTGATTTGTAGTTTCGCAATCCCGTGGAAACCCCTCAGCCAAGCTCGGATATCCAAGTCCTTCGAGATGGCGCCTCTCGATTGGAAAAACCGAATCGCTGGCTACTTGGTAGCAACACTCGTGGTGTGGCATTCCTTGACAATTTTCTACTATCCCGAGGAGATTAAGGAGAGGCTTCCAGGTCCGATCCGAGCGAGCCTCGAATTCATTCAATTCGACCAATACTGGAGCATGTTTGCCCCAAACCCAATGACAATTGATGGGTGGTACATTATCCCAGCAACCCTTAGTTCAGGTAAAACGGTCAATCTGCTAACCGCGGGTGCCCCGCTCACCTGGGAGAAACCGACCTCCGTTCCAGATAGTTTTCCTTCCGATCGATGGAAAGAGTATCTCATGACTCTCAGCGATCTCGGAGATCCGCCAGAACAATGGAACCAGGTTGTGAACATCCTAAGTCAGCAATTCCAGCAGGACTCATCAGACCAAATTATCGACGGGACGGCTCGAGTCATTTACATGATGGAAAAAACCGTTCCGGGAGGAGAAGCTCCTCCTATTCAAGAACAAGCCTGGCCAAAGGAGGATTCACTTTGACCCACCGGCGCCCCGTAGCCTAGTTTTACCTCGTCGAATATCGGTCATTAAACGCAGCGCCCAAGAACGAACGGTAACGGACGAATGAAATCCGATTTCCCAGAGCAAGAGACCTCCAAAAATCTCCAAAGTGTAGAGATCGACTCCCCTCTGGCGTTGATAGGGAGAGCATCTCTTGATCTTGCCAGGACATTCAGCGGGCTAATAAAATTGGGGATCATCGCCCTCACCACCCTCATTACGCGTAGCCTCGAACCGAACCACCTGCTCTGGCACGGGCTTCGAGCCCAAGTCGCAAAGAGCGGCGTCCGACTTTTCCTATGGGCGACCGTTCTTTCAGCGGGGCTTGGGGCAGTCGTTGTCGGACAAATGCTCGGAGTCTTTACCGACCTTGGGGCTCATAATTACTTTGGCACGATCCTCGTTTCCACCGTGATCAACGAAATAGGCCCAATGGCCATGGGCATTCTTACGGTTTCGGTCATTGGAACAGCCACAGTCATCGACCTGGCAAGCGCCAGAACAACTGGTGCGCTACAACTTACCGAAGCCAATTCACGCGATCAGATCTATTCCATCGTTGTGCCCCGAGTCGTGGGATTCGGTTTCTCGATCTTCTGTCTTTCGATTTATTTCATCTTGATGACCCTTCTTTTCGCCTATCTCATCATTTTCATCGAAAACATTGCCCTGAGTCCTACCGCCTTTATCAACCAGGTGACGGAGGCGCTATCGTGGGAATCTTTCATACTACTCGCGATCAAATCCTTCAGTTTTGGTGGCATTATTGGCATCGTTTCCTGCTACGAGGCCTTGGTTCGTCCCATCGAACTCGCCCACCTGTCGGCAGCGACCATAAGAACTGTGATGGAAAGTGTGCTTCTCTGCGCCTCGATCGACACGCTCTTCATTGCTTACCTACTATTGTAAGTCACTAAGGATTCCGTTAGACCCATTGAAAATGCCGCCCGCCACAGACACTCCGAGCCTCGATATAAGACTGAACCGCGCTGAACGGGTCGTGGGGCTATTCGTCGGCGGCGCCTTCATTCTGCTCTTAACCGCGTTTTCCTACTACATCCTCCACACGGCCGAAAAACGGGGCTGGTTCGTCGCAAGAGCCCCTTTCTTCACCTACGTTCGATCGGCAAACGGCATGAAGGAGGGAGACAAAGTCAAACTCATGGGGTTTGACGTTGGGGAAATCACTCAAATTGAGGCCATGCCGGCGGATGATCCGCTTTGGAACGTCTACGTCGAATTCACCGTCAAGGCTCCATATTACGGCTATCTTTGGAGCGATTCTACGGTCAAAGTCGTTTCAGATCTTCTCGGAGGGCGCTACCTCGAAGTCACCAAGGGAGTTCAGGGCTCAGCCTCCTACCAAGAACAGGCAGGAAAACTAGTGAGCATCTTCAATGGAGAAGCTTACGAGGCGATCACGCCAGAAACGACCCCCTTTTGGCTCCTATCCGATGAGACGTCGGCGATCAACGACCGAGCTGAAACCCTCTTGGCACAAGTGGAGCAGGCGCTTCCAGGGATCTTCGCCCTCACAAACCAACTTTCCGGAATGCTATCGAACGTCACCCATCTCACCGCCAGTTTGGACCAAGCGACGGTCACCGCGCAGCCCACAATCGCGAATCTCGCCCTGATTT
>OJGX01001189.1_pt1 | contig 11109 bp, 8 predicted proteins | sample 1594661 | NCBI WGS metagenome assembly OJGX01 (sample SAMN05416839, study PRJEB24817) | seawater metagenome | isolation source: Sea water | place: Canada:Atlantic | collected 2013-07 | reverse complement strand
AGCGTCAGATGTGTATAAGAGACAGCTCCCAACCCAGATCGGAGCGGAAGAAAACTGGAAAGCGGTTGCCATTGGGCCTTGGAACGCAGCAGCCCTCAATGCGAACGGCGACCTTTTTACCTGGGGCAATAACTCTTGGGGCGCCTTGGGTCTGGGCGAGGTCACCCAAACAAACACCCCCACACTGATCGAGCCGGCAGGAGGCTGGCAGAGGTTTGCCATGGGGCAGTATCATATGATAGCCCAACAGAAAGACGGATCCCTTTGGATTTGGGGGCAAAACTTCAACAATGCCCTCGGGCTTGGAAGTGATTACTTAGACACAAAGTATATGACGCCTCAATCCCTGCTCCTGACGGGACATGAATCCCTGGCTATTGACCAACTAGCGGCAGGCGGACAATTTTCCATGGTGTCGGGCACCGATACCAATAATAACGAAATCAACCTCTATTGGGGCAACAGCACGCCTTTGAATGCCCTCCGGCCAGAGATCAATGACTGGATTGCTGCAACTCTTGGCAACGAACTAGAACGCCTTTTTCTCAAGAGTGATGGATCTCTCCACTACCTAGGGCGAGGTGATTTTATCCCGCAGCAACATTTATCTGAATTCGATCGCTGGATTGCCATAACCGGCACGCGTCACCACGGAGCCGCAATTCGAACCGATAATACCTTGTGGACGTGGGCGAATTCGAAAGAGGAGCCGGAACAGATCGGAAGCGACCGAGATTGGATTGCTGTCAACAAAGATGCTAACTCAAGATTTCTGATTGCCCAAAAGGCTGATGGCTCGCTGTGGACCTATGGTAGTGGGTCCTACAATCTGGGAAACGGAACGGAAGTCCTTCGCCAGCAATCCGAAATCACACCAGTCAATCCGTTTGGATCAGACGCATTAGTTGACACAGACAATGATGGACTCCCTGACTGGTACGAATCCCGGTATGAATTCCTGAATCCAGAAAAGAGAGATTCAGAGGAAGACATGGACCGAGACAGTTTGACAACCACTGAGGAGTATCGAATCGGAACCAACCCCGGATCAAGAGACACCGATGGGGATGGTCTTCCAGATGGCTATGAGCATCGGTTTGACCATGATCCACTCGAGGCCCCTTCCCCTTCAGCGGGATCGGTAAGCAAGCAAGCCTCATGGAGTGCTACCGGAGATATTTGGAACCATGAGGTAATGTATCATGACGGTAGGAATCTCTATGTCGTGGCAAATTACCTTCGCATCCTAGACACTTCGGATCCAACAGACCTGACCGAACTTGGCTCATGGAACGGCGAGGTGGACAATGGTTCCGTTTCTGGAACCGTGCATCCCTCGGGAATCATTCGTAAGGACGACTATCTCTACGTGGGCCACAGTGGCGGCCTCACGGTTCTCGACCTGACCGACATTTCGAATCCAGCCATTGCAGAGGACAAAGGAATCGCTGGTAAGGATTTCGGGCAAATGATATTGATCGAAGAAAATCCCTGGACCACAGACACTGCATTCCTTTTTGTTGATGACGGACCACATGGGTGGAGAAACGAAATTAACGTCTACGAGATCAATGTCGACGGAACCCTCGTTCATCTTAGCACCTTGCCAACCGGACAGTTCCCCGGTCAGTTCGCTTCTTCAGACACACGGCTGGTTTGCGGTCGGGAAACGGGCGGATGTGTGTTGTGGGATATCAGTTGGCTCACGCATCCCCAAACATCCGCCTTCTGGAACGACAGCAGTTTCACCGCGGGGTCCTTCCAGTTTGTTGGCGATCGTATTAGCGCGCTTGGAACGCGGAACGAACAGCCAGTTTGGGTTCTGCTAGAGAAAATTGGAAATCAATTGATTCCCGTGGAAGAACGCGACCTTTCGGCAGATTGGTCTCTGATCGGCAGTGCGGTGCAGAACGATTCCTGGTGGATCGCTTCCACTGAAGGGAGCATTCCGGATGTGGCGGGATTCATGCCCCTTCAAGTGACGCAGCAAGAAAATCCTCAACAACTTCCATCGTGGACAACAAGCAATCAGTGGCAATCTCCCAAGATGGCCCTGGAGGGCGATCTACTTTTCGTTGGCGTCCAGACGGGAGTCCATGTATTTGAACTCAAGAGCGAAGATTCCGAAGGCGACGGACTCATAGATGACTGGGAACTCCAGTACTGGGACAACCTCCTGGTCACAGGAGGAAATGAGGATCTAGACAACGACGGACTAAGCAATTTGTTAGAACAGCTCATCGGAACTTCACCGCTCATTGCTGACACGGATTCGGATGGAAGATTGGATGGTGATGAAGTGAATGCAGCCATGAATCCACTTCAAGGCTCCCTGGTTGAAATAGACACGGACGGAGACGGACTCACCGATGTTGAAGAGGAGGCCTTGGGGACGAACCCACTGAAAGCCGATACCGATGATGACGGCATGCATGATGCGGATGAAGTGACAGCCGGCACAGACCCAACGGATGCCTCCAGTCTATTTACCATCAAGTTACTGAAGAATGGAACAAATAGTAACCTCACCTGGCATGGAGAGAGAGGACGATACTATCAATTGGAGTACAGTGACGACCCGAGTCGAGAATGGATTCCTATAGGAGACGTGATCATTGGCAAAGATGCAAATGAGCTTATTCAAGATGCCGTAGTAAACACGAAACGATTCTACCGCCTGCGAGTGAGACAAGAAGGCGATGCCTTTTAGCAGAGCTTGACTATGCCCCTAGGAATTGGAGCCCCTGGAATGCGAATCCAATGAAGTGCCACCTCACCTGAAAATTGCCAATGCGGCATCTGCAGGCAGAGAAAATCTGCCCGATTTATCGCTTTGCAGAAAATCCGAACCCAGAGCCGGCTCACCGGTCACACCCTCAGACTCGACGAAGCTTTCCGCCGAGACCTCAAATGCAAGACCGGTCGCCGACGGCCACGCTAACGGGTCCAGGCCTTAAGAGTGACCTGGACATTGCTTGAAACTTCAACAGACAGCTCTACCTCGGCGGGATTGCTTGTGGGATTGTCAATCTCGGCTTGAAACTCGGTTGGATCACTGCGGGCAGGCGTCCCGAGCACGGAAACCGGGACCACACCGCCAAAATTCGCCGCACGCAATAGGTTTAGAGCCTGTCCCTCCTTCACCCGCAAGTCCTGGCATCCGGAATTCTCCTGATTCGCGATGAAAGATTCGTTGGATCAGAGTCTGAGATTGAACCCTGCCGCCTGACCCGCTTCCTCTAACATACTGGCAAGATGTTACAGCCGCCCCGGATTATAACAACAACTGAGTCCCATTTCGAATATTGAGGAACCGATTTTCACCGGGCAAGATCTCTTCTCACGGCGACCGAAACCGCCTCTAACTTCTTCGTGATTCCAGGTCTTGACGTGGGCTAATAGAAGTGAACTTAACCCCACCTGCCCCCTAAGAATGGAGTTCATGAACTCCGGTTCGACCACATTTACTCAGTTCTATCGACTCGAAGACGAAAAACCTCAGCTGTCGATGCCTTGCTTTCAAGACTAACGTAACCATCGTTGTGGGTCCACCAGCAACGGTTTTCCAAGTCATATCACCTCCATCGGTAAACTTTCCGACCTCGACGAAATGGTCCCACTCGGGATGGGTTGTAAACTGGATATGAATTTCACTGCCGGTCACTTTCGGAGGGAATATTCGAGGGATATTTTCGACCAATGTCGCGGCGTGAAATTCGCTCGTTCCGTCAGTCTCAAAATCTTCTAGTCGGTAGAGAAACTGACCATACCCAGGACTGTCGTCGTAGCGATAGGTGGCCCCCTCAAGCGGAGAACCATCAGGAAGGATCAGACTCGGCGTGATTCGAGTCGGGGTGTATTCACCAACGCCGCTTTCGGGGTAGCGCCAAAGATGAAAGCCTGCAGTATCGACTTCCGAACCTGTCGTCCAAGTGATGGCAATGGAACCATCGGAGTTTGGCGAAGTTTCAAAGCTGAGCAAATCGACGAAAGTCGACTCACTGACAGTAATCTGGTAATCCTCCACCTCTCCTGATCCAGCGAGACCACTCGGGCTATTCAATGCCTCACCATCGTTGTAGACTCGGACCCGAGCGTATGTGGTCCCCAAGACAGCGCTACCAGGCACGGTGATACCGATTGCGTGCCCCCCCCCAATTCCCAAGCTTCCCGAACCCGCAAGTTCAGAGGGCGAATCAAAAGTTCCACTCTGATCCCAATCGATCCAGACCTCATACTGGGCAGCGGCACCGCCGATAGTCAAATTCATGATATTGACCGCGCCACTCTTATCGAAACCAGCCTGGGAAGGAAACGTAACCCCATCTTCATCATCCGGGGATCCTGCGTTGTCGTCTCCGTCGGCGCTTGAACTAGGTCCGCCATCTGATTCAGTATCGCGTTCAGAGCCTAAGAACGCTCCCGATGGCGTATGCCGAGCACCATCGTTGCTGAGCAGTGTGAGGTACGAACTAGGGGCATCGCCATAATCAAGATCTACAGTTTCGCCCTGGAGAACAAATGCCGTTACGGCGTTATCACCTCGAGCACTGGTGTAAACGTGGTTGCCGTCCGGGCTTATTACAACGCCGTGACCATTGGCAAGGCCGTCAACGCCGTTCAATCCATCCGTTGCAGTATCCACAAGTGTCAATGCACCAGTTCCCGCATTTCGGCTAAATGATCGCAGATTGAGATTGTCGTCAGTGGCCAAGAGGAACTTCCCGTCAGGACTCATCCAAAGATGTCGCGCGTCCCCAGAGATCGGCGTAGCACTGCTGTATGTCAATTCGCCAGAAGTCGTATTGCGGCTAAAAATACTGATGACATCATCTTGAATTGCCGACACATATACAAATAATCCATCAGGGCTTAATTGAACCCCATAGGGAGCATCAAGCAAGGGTGTTGGGACCCCTTCTTGAATGGCTTGAACGAATGACAATGATCCATTTGGATTCCGGCGGTACGCAATCACATCGGTGACATCTGCCAGGTAGACATGCTGTTGATCGGGGCTGATTCGCACACGTGTCAACCCATGGGAGTGACCACCGTTAGAAGCACCATAGGTTGCAACCGCCCCAGTGACAGGATTCACTGTCCAAGAGGTGGTACGTCGTTCCCCTCCTGTGTATAGATACAAACCATCCGCCGAGATATCGACGCTAGCAACTTCTGCAGGGAGAGCTGTCGAATTCGTCGAATCAGTGGCTCCAACATATGTAAGCGCTCCGGTCACAGAATTCCGACTATAGGTCACAATACTTTTATCCGTCGTCGATGCAACGTATACAAAATTTCCATTCGGGCTAACGACCAAATCGTTGGCACCCCGCATCCCGCTATCACCAGTATGGGATTCCACGAAAGTCAGTGCTCCACTGCTTGAATTCCGACTGAAAACAGCAATCGAACCGTCATTATTTAAACCAGAAGTGGCGATCGCGTAAATGTGGCTTCCGTCAGGACTAATTGTGATTTCACGGGCACCTTCGAGTCCAGACACTCCCCCTTGGTTGTTCTTGTATGTGGCGATGAAAATCAGATCGCCTTCTGCGGCACGAACGCCCCAAACCCAAGTAAGCAAGAGGGCCACCGTGACGATGGGGACGATAAAACGAGTTTTTTGAACGAGAGACATAATTCCGTCTGATTTTAGATACTACGACTGTTATTCTGCGCCATTTCCCGCCTGCAGTCCGAACTGAGTTTCCACGAAGAACCGGATCGCTAGTGAGTTCAGAAGGGACGCAGATTCGCACACTGGTACGTCCGCCATATAGGGAGAATAACTCAAAATCTCAGACCGGAGTCAAGTCATTACGTCGCATTAAAGATATTTATGTCGTAATATCCCGGAACAAGCATTAAATTGAGAGCTCAAATCTTCGAATTGTAAACAACACGAGAGAAAGCGTCAGAACAAGGGCATCGAAACGCAGATTCGGATAATGCGTCTAAGAGTGGCCCATGAAGTAGCCAGTTCCGATTTAGGCGCCGCCGAAAAGCCTTCCAAACATACCCCAACAATCCAAGAACGGGCACTCAACGAATGACGACGGATTATGAACCAGGAACCACGAATAGGAGACTAGCACCCCATTGAGCATATCGTCTCTAGCCTCCTTCTCTTAACAAAGAGAGGGTTTCAACACAATCTTGTGGCGGCACAAGATCAAAGCCTGAATCCAGACGCAAGAAACAATGGAGAACAAGTCTAGTCGACCTATAAATGGCCGCCTCAGTCAAGAACCCACTCCTCTGATAAGCATGCGAAAGACGCCACATCGCGGACCTCTGCTTGTTTTAGAGGAGACACGGGGCGTGTTGCTGAGTATTCTTGAGCTCGTCTCCGGGCTTGAAGGGGCGACACTTCTAGGGCTCATAATCTGCAATCTCAATCAATGAATCTGTGAAGTTGACGGCACCGAGTACTAGAGAGCAAAGACGACTACCCATTAGCGTTTTACAGGCCACTCGAAAATTTCTACGGAGCTCGAACCTATGGATCGTAGCGATCTGTTGTTGGCCACTCGCGGTCTTGCCGGACACCATCGGTGACATCCAAGTGGTTGCGGGGTCGAGACATTCGATTGATCTCGAATACTCAAACAGTCGACCGCTCATGGACCAAAAGACACAGAGCGGGACGAAAGATCCCATCGCCACAACAAGCTTGATTGCGACCTCAGAAAAAGCCGCTTTGATTCGCGTGGGGTCTCTCGAGAATTTGAAATTGGAAATCCTTTCAGGAGACTCGGCCCTATCACGCGAGCAGATCGATTCGAGTGAACCGAACCTACGTGAGCAAAGTGCGGCGATATCCTACAGAGGAATCTATCGTGGGGAGTCGCTCGTATTTCTGAAGTTCAATCCGAGCGCTAGCCCTGAAGAGAACCAAAAGATTCAAGTAAGGCTCTCTTGGAGGAGCACTTCTCAAACGGAACCAGATAGGATGGCAACCGTACCAACCCGGAGCAATGGTCTCGTCAAACGTGCCTCAAGCGCAGATGAGGAGAATGACTCCATGCGCCTTCGAATCCCAATTACCGAGACGGGCCTCTATGAACTTTCGATCGGAGACGTAGCCAAGGCAGCGGGGATTGCTCTCGAGAGTTTGATGACGGAGTCTTGGGGACTAGAACTCAATGCAACCCCCGTCCCGTTCGAACTGACCCAAGCCCAAGTTTCGACCCTTAGCGCTTCAGACACGATTCTCTTCTACGGCATTCAAGCCAGCACAGAGTATACCCGAACGAACATCTATTGGCTGAATCTCACCAGCCAGGATTCCCCCCGAATCAAAGTACGTGACGGCTCACCCGTGAGTGAATGGCCAACACCACCATTCTTTCCGTCCACCCATCGTAGCGAGGAAGATTCGCATCTCTGGCAAACGATGCCAGGAGGAATCGAGGCCGACCGTTGGTTCTTTGGGGACCGGATTTCAGCTCCAGAACAGAGGAGTTTTCTGTTGAGGGCTCCCCTTCCAGCCCGTACGGAAAGAGCCTTCGAACTAAGAGTCGCACTCCAAGGATTATCGTATTCCGCATTTCACTCTCCAGATCACAAAGTAGGACTGAAGCTCAACGGAGTCGCCCTGGCAGAACATTCATGGGACGACAGAAAAGCGACGATCAAGGCGGTAAAAATCCCAGCTGAGATTCTCAACGATATTGATAATATGGTTAGCATTGAAGCCCTGGGATTGCCTGAATTGGAAGTGGATCAGTTCTTTTTAAACTGGATTGAACTGGCCTACGACAGACAATTCGTCGCCCACGAAGGGAAGCTTGTGTTTGGGGCACCCGAGGCCGGGAAATACACTTTCCAAGTAGACGCATACCCGGATCACGAGTTGGACCTCTTTGATATTTCCCTACCCAGTTCTCCCGAACGGATCGCCCAGTATCAAACGGCAGAAACAGAAAATGGACACACCTTGCAGTTTAGCTCTACTGCTACAGGGAGCAGGCAGTTTCTAGCGCAAGCAGTCTCGCTTCGAAGGGCTGCAGACAAGATTTCATTGGATGCTCCCTCCAACTGGAAATCCCCAGACAACGCAGCAGACTATATCGTCATATCACACGAAGAATTTGAGGATGCCGCCAAGGAGCTCTGTGCCTTCCGCGCTTCGCAAGGCCTTCGAACAGCAACGGTCATGATTCAAGACCTCTATGACGAGTTTAGTGACGGACGCTTTGACCCAAGAGCTATTCGTGATTTCCTGAGCTACGCGTACCACCATTGGGAAAGTCCCGCGCCAAAGTACGTCGTCTTGATGGGAGACGCTTACCTCGACTACCTTGACCGATTGAACACGGAGTCGATTAATTATTTGCCTTCGCAACAGATCAGCACGTCCTTGCTAGGGCTTACTATTTCAGACAATTGGTATGCACAAGTCGACGGAGACGACAAAATACCCGATTTATTTCTGGGTAGAATTCCGGCGACATCTTCATTGGATGCGGAGCGATTCGTCGAAAGACTGATTCACTATGAGAGTGCTCCTTGGGACGAAGAGTGGCGGTCTCGGGCTGTGTTCATTGCCGACGATGACAATCTCGAATTCGAAGCCTTGTCAGACCAACTCACAACCTATCTTCCCGACAACTTTGGGGTCACGAAATGGTATGCTAGGGGCCAAGGAGTGGGACAGAGCCAGGAGATCTCAAGAATCTTCGAAGCGGGTCATGGGCTCATTAGCTATACGGGACACGGAACGGTTGCCTCGTGGGGGGTGACAGGCGATGGTGAGGTCTTGCTGACCACCGGGCACGCAGGAAAGCTCAACCCAAATGAGCGTTGGCCCATTGTAACCACAGCCAATTGTTTGAATGGCTTTTTCGCTGCGAGACACTCTAGACCATCATTGGCCGAGGCCTTGCTCATCAACAAGTATGGCGGGGCGATTGCCGTATGGGCCCCGACATCATTGGGATTTCCAGAGGGACATCGCATTCTCATGAAGCACTTCTACGAGCAAGTCTTCGACCATCATCAAAGCCGAATCGGCCCGGCAACCACGGCAGCTCAAATCGCTACGATTGTCGAGGATCCACGGTGGTTGGAATTGGGCGAGACTTATGTGTTGTTCGGGGACCCAGCAATGAGAATACGATTGGGCCTCCGCCCCAAAGCACCCGCAATCACTATCGATTCAATATCAACCACATCGTTCATGCTTCGGTATGAAACAAAACCAGATCTAGATTATACCCTCTTCACTTCTGAGGATCTGAAAGTCCCGGGGGCATGGAAAGCACTTTCAAACGGACCGCACAACTCAGGATCCTACGCTATCACAAGATTAGATGAAGCCCCATCCCGATTCTATCGGCTCAACGTAATGCCAAAGGATTTCTCGATTGCAAACTCACCTACTGAAGCAACGTTTACCGGGGAATAGGATTCAATTCTCGAACGGAGCATGACACGAAGCCCACAGAAATCATCGCGGTAGGACTCGACGCTCACGATGAGCGGAATGGAGCGATTCGACACTCCAGACTCCCTAACCAAATTCATGGGAGCAAGTTTAATCAAAACTATTGCGGTCCTATAGGGGGTATAGGAGGACATTGAACGAATGAGCTATTCCATTCGACCCAATCTCTCCGTGCGCTTTGTTGCGAGGATATTTGCGATCACGATCGCTATCGGCCGTTCAATCCAAGGGCTAGATTCTCGCAGTATGTAGAATCTTCCAAATGCCTTTCTTGTTTTCACCGACGAACTCGGATGGGCGGAGACCGGCAGCGATGGAAATACATGCAATGAAACCCCACACCTGGGCGAGCTAGTAGAAACTGGTCAACTCTATTTTGCCCCCCCTTTTCTTCGGGACGAAAGAGCGAGCTGGAGCCCCCATGCGGTCCGATCGGGGGAACGAACAGTTCAGACTCCATCCTCTTAGTGTAGATAGTCTACCCAATTTTTGGATTACTGTTCCACCCAATAGGCAAACGCTCCGCGAGTCTCGCGGATCCTACGATCGAACCGTGCGTTTCGAAGCCCAGCCGATTCCTTTTTCGGATCCAAGATCACTAGAGATTCAGGATACTGCTGGCGCCAGGCATCCCCATAGCGCCTTGAGCATGCCCCGTGTATTGGCCAATACTCTCCCTCTTCAATGCCGTGATCGTGGAGGGTGAGCATCCAATTTACTTGAACCGAAAGAGGAATCGGCCTGTTATTGATACTTAGCCATGAAACTCTCTCTCTACTTAGTCGTCGCCCTGTTCGTTCCAGTGTCGCTCCTCGCAGACAATCCGTCCCTAGTGGATAAAGAACTCGGCGCCCTCAAAGGAACCTGGAAGGCCATCGCCATGGAGGCCGGAGGACAGGCGCTCCCCAAAGCAAGCATCCCAGATTTCACTTTCATCGTGACCGTCAGCGGCAAAGCCACGAGCAAATCGCCTTTTGGGAACTATCAAGCCACGATCAGTGTCGATTCGCAAAAAAATCCTAAGACGATCGACAACCTCCACGAAACCGGAAGTCAACAGGGTTCGAAACAGTTCGGAATCTACCGCCTGAAAGATGATCTGTGGACGGTATGCATGACGCCTCCAGGAGCCGCCGAAGAGGATCGACCCAAGGACTTCAATACCAAAGGCACCGCCAATGCCGTTATCGTCTTCAAGCGACACGAGGAGAATCAAGCTCCCTAGAGCAGGAATCACAAGCCCAAGACGCCGTCGATGGCTCGATTTGATTTCTCTAGAGAGACCGGTAGGTTCGGTCTTATGGAAAAGAAAGAATCGCCAATCCAAAAATTCGCAGCGTTCCTGGAACAATTCTCCCTAGACAGTACGGAGCTCCTGCAGGATTTTTACGATACGACGATCGAGTTCAAAGATCCAATCAATCAAGCGGGCGATCTCGAAGAACTGAAGAGAGTCTTTGCCGATCTCTTCAAGCAACTAAACGATGTTCAATTCACCATCACCGCCCTCAGTGAGAACGGCAGTGGGGGCTTCGTGCGCTGGCAGATGGACTACCGCTTTCGAAGGAGACTTCGCACCATCGAAGGCGTCTCCTATGTCACCTTCCTGTCTCTTATACACATCTCCGAGCCCACGAGACTAGGCATGATCTCGT
>OJGX01001184.1_pt1 | contig 11158 bp, 6 predicted proteins | sample 1594661 | NCBI WGS metagenome assembly OJGX01 (sample SAMN05416839, study PRJEB24817) | seawater metagenome | isolation source: Sea water | place: Canada:Atlantic | collected 2013-07 | reverse complement strand
TTATGTAAAGCAGTGTAAAGAATATTGTGTGTAACTTTACTCAGTCATACTATATTGTTAAATCAATAGTTTAAAAATGTAATTGTTACTATGAGGAAGGATTTTGAACGTTCGTTTTAACAAAGCAACAGAGTTGGTAGAGCTGGGGTTTTCTCAGAGTTCGAGGCAACTTAGTTCGCCAAAAAACAAGCTAAATTCTAAGTGTTGCTTAGCTATTAGCTTAGCGCTACTCGTTGGCGCTTGCAGCAGCCCAAGTGGACTATCTCATTCAAAACCAGAGGCTCTAGTTGATAAAAACATACCTATTAAATGGCAATCTGATGTAATAACGAATGAAGTAATCCAAGTAAATGATGGCTGGATAAAAAGCTTTAATGACAGGGGTTTAGAAGAATTAATAAGTTACGCGTTACAAAATAACTACACACTGAATGCTGAAAAAGTGAGTGTGGCACTTGCAAAAGAAAGAATAAACATAAGCTCGTCAACTGATCTACCTGAACTTTCTTTATCTTTAGCAAATTCAAGACGCAAACAAGTAACAAATAATACTGCTAGCTATCAAACCAGCGCTGACCTCAGTGTTGATTTAACTTACGAGCTTGATCTATGGGGAAAGCTGTCTGACCAACAAAATCAAGACCGACTAAATTATGCCGCAGCAATATCTAATTATCGACACAGTGAACTCACGTTAGTCGCTGATATCACTAAAGCTTGGTTTGATTTAACACAGGCACAACAGCTGCTTAACTTATATCAAGAACGAGCAGATAACTTACAACGCAATTTATCAATGATTCAATCATCTTATCAATTGGGTTTAAATGATGCGTTAGATGTTTACCTAACTAAAAATACCGTTAATCAAGAATTAGCGCGTGTGGCAGATCAACAGCACACCTTAAACATTAAAAGTAGAGCACTTGAGTTGCTTATGGGTGATTATCCGCTAGCAAATAGAGTAAGTGAGCAAAGCCTTCCTGTTATTAGTGAAGAAATCAACCTAGGTTTACCTGCACAACTACTGACCAGAAGAGCAGACATTCAAGCAGGGTGGTTAGAATTGTTAGCGTTAGATGCTGGGTTAGCTGTAGCACATAAACAACGTTTTCCTAGTTTTAATTTAAATGCAGGGCTAAGTGATAGTGCCAATGAACTCACTAATTTACTTAATGGCGGCGCATTAGCTTGGTCTTTAATTGGTGGGATAACCAGTCCGTTATTTAATTCAGGTCGATTAGAGTCACTAGAAGCACAAGCAAAATTGTCTGTTGTGCAAAAAGAAAAACAATATTTACAGCAAGTTTATCAAGCGTTTGCTGATGTTGAAAATAGCGTAAGCGAAAGAGAATCCCTTAATCAACAATATAGTTTTTATTTAAAAGCGCAAGAAAATGCCATCGCGGCAGAAAAGCTTTCATTTGATCAATATTTGCGTGGCTTAGTAACCTATACCACAGTATTGGAGTCTCAACGTCGTTCGTTTGACGCACAAACCACCGTTATACAGTTAACTAATCAATTACTGCAAAATAGAATTGAAATATATCTGGCGTTAGGTGGTGACTACCTTGATACCAAGAATCAATTGAGCAATAAGGAAGTACAGAACAGCCAGATAGCTAATTACCCAAAAAATGATAACCAAAGAATTGATAACCCAAAAACTAGCGGTAACTCATTACCCACATCGTTAATTAACCGAACAAGCATGGAAAAGTAATGTCGTTAAAATTAAAAAAGCTCCTGCCAATTATTGTTTTATTATCGCTTTTATTTGCTGCGTATATCGTCACGAGTAATCCACCCTCTGCACAGCGAGGAAAGCCAAGTACAACGCCACAGATCAGCGTTGAAGTTGCAAAATTAATACGAAAGGATCTTCCTATTGGGATCGATAGTTATGGCACGATAAAACCGCGTACTCAGAGTGTGTTATTACCGCAAGTGTCAGGACAAATTATCAGTATTAATCCTAAATTTAGAGCGGGCGGATTTTTCGAAGAAGGCGATATTTTACTGCAATTGGATCAAAGAGATTTACTCGCTGAAGTTAAAATTGCCCAAGCAAATTTATTTAGTGCACAACAGAATTTTAGTGAAGAGCAAGCCCGAGTAGAGCAGGCAGAGCAAGATTGGCAGCGCTTAGGTAATAACAAAAAAGCACCTGACTTAGTGCTTCGTAAGCCGCAATTAATGGCGGCGCAAGCCTCAGTATTTTCAGCTGAAGCCAGTTTATCTAAAGCTGAATTAGCGGTTGAGCGTAGTAATATTATTGCACCCTATACAGGCCGAGTATTAAGCAAATCTGTTGACGTTGGACAAGTGGTGAGTATAGGTACTCAACTTGCTGAAATTTATGCCGTTGATTATGTTGAAATACGTTTGCCGTTAAAAAATAAAGACCTAGCGTATATGATATTGCCTGAAAGCAATCGTTTTGAAAATGCTGCAGTCCAAGAACAACCAGACGTGACAATATTCTCAGATTTAGCCACCCGTCAAAGTTGGCAAGGTAAAGTTGTGCGAACAGAAGGAGCGTTTGATGAAGAGTCGCAACAATTATTTGTTGTAGCACAAATTGACGATCCGTACGGAGAAAATGAAGGCAATGGCTTACCTTTAAAAATTGGCCAGTATGTGAGCGCAAAAATTAAGGGTAAAACTATTGAAAATGCACTGAGTATTCCAAATAAAGCGATTTATCAAGGCAGCTACGTTTATGTTGTTGATGATAATATACTCAAACGTAAAAACATTTCGATCGCTTGGCAAAGTGAAGACGTTGCGGTTATTAAGTCGGGTTTAGAAGTTGATGAATTGTTAGTGTTAACCCCTTTAGGTCAAGTTACTTCAGGCACAATAGTGAGTATAAATAGTATCGATGGTAAGCCGGTAAAAGCAGCTAAAAAAACCAGAGAAAAAGCTAACGCTGACAAAAGGCGTGAGAAAAGACCTGAAAAAAATGGAGGATCTAAACAGGGTGAAAAGCAAGCGTTTGATGATAAAGGAGCTAAGTCATGATCGATTGGTTTGCTAAAAATCATGTTGCGGCTAATTTATTGATGATCACCATTTTATTGACCGGTATTTTCTCAATAAAAAGTAGTATTCCATTAGAAGTTTTTCCGTCTTTTGAATCTGAAATAGTGAATGTTTCTGTTACTTTACAGGGCTCTACACCAGAAGATGCAGAGCAAGGCGTAGCCATACGCATTGAAGAAGCGGTTCAAGATCTTGAAGGTATAGAAAAAATCATTAGTACCTCTGTTGAAGGTGGCGCTTCGGTTCGAATTGAAGCAGACTCGAGTATCGATGTTCGAGATTTACTGGCTGATATTAAAAGCCGTGTAGATGCGATAAATACCTTTCCCGTTGACGCAGAAAAGCCCGTTACCGCAATCGCGCAACGTATTCGTAATGTGATTTCAGTTACTATTGCTTCTGATTACGGTGAAAAAGAGATACGTGAATTTGCCGAGCAAGTGCGTGATGATTTACTGAAATTACCTCAGGTAACGCAAGTAGCGTTAGATGCTGTTCGTGATTATGAAATTAGTATCGATATTAATCAAAGTAAATTAGAACAGTATCAATTAACCCTAAGTGAAATATCAACAGCCATTAGTAATAGCTCTGTGGATATTTCAGCAGGTAATGTGCGTACCGATGGGGGGGATGTACTAGTACGTAATATTGGTCAAGCCTATCGTCGTGACGAGTTTGAAAAAATTGTAATAAAAACTAATACCGATGGTACGTTTCTTTTATTACAAGATATAGCAACAGTAAATGACGGTTTTGAAGAAACGCCACTGCGCGCCCGTTTTAACGGTCAGCAAGGTGCGTTAATAGACGTGTATAGAATTGGTAATCAAAGCGCAATTGACGTTGCTGATGCGGTTAAAGAATATATCGATGACCGTCAAGATACCTTACCTCAAGGCTTTGTGCTTAGTTATTGGGATGATGATTCTGAAATTGTAAAAAGTCGACTTAACACATTAATTACCAATGCGTTACAAGGTGGCTTTCTTGTTTTAATTCTACTGACATTATTTTTACGTCCTTCGATAGCTTTTTGGGTGTCAATTGGTATACCGGTGAGTTTTATGGGCGCATTTATCGTTATGCCATTCTTCGATATTTCTATTAATATCATGAGTTTATTTGGTTTTATTTTGGTGTTGGGTATAGTTGTTGATGATGCCATTGTAACCGGCGAAAATATTTATCGGCATACCCAAACAGCATCTAGCGGTTTAGAGGCCGCCATTAAAGGAACACAAGAAGTTGCAACCCCAGTAACTTTTGGTATTTTGACCACAGTAGCAGCCTTTTTGCCGTTAGCTTTTATTGAAGGGCAGCGAGGCGCTTTATTTGCACAAATTCCGGTTATTGTTATCCCGGTTTTATTGTTTAGTTTAATAGAGTCTAAGTTTGTACTACCTTCACATTTAAAGTCGCTACGTTTGCGCAGTGAAAGTACCAAACAATCTAAATTTAGTGTTTGGCAACAAGGCTTTGCTGATGGCTTTGAAAATGCGATCCTTAAATACTATAAACCATTGTTGGCATTGTCTATTCGTAATCGTTTAACTACAGTGGCATTGTTTTTTGGTGTTCTTATTCTAATTGTAGCCTTTATTACTAGTGGCTGGACTCGCTTTGTATTCTTCCCACGTATTGCTAGTGAAACAGCGCTTGGTAGTGTCACTATGCCTGTGGGTACGAGTTTTGATGTAGTAGATTCATATGTTGAAAAAATGTCTAATTCTGCGAAATTACTGCAAGATAAATATCGTGATGAACAAGGCCAAAGCTTGATTTTAAATACCTTAGCTATCACCAGTGAAGAAAAAGGTCGTGTGCGTTTTGAAATATTAGCTGCTGATAAAAATACCACCGGCATTGGTACTGCACAATTAGTTAAAGAATGGCGAGAATTAATTGGCCCATTACCGGGCGCTGAAAGTGTTACGTTCAGAGCAGAATTAGGTAGGGGGGGCGATCCCATTGATGTTCAGCTCTCCGCAACAGATTTGAAAACATTGAAACTGGTCTCTGATGAAGTTAAAAACCGTATTCGAACTTACCCTACCGCTTTTGAAATAGCTGATAGTTTATCCAATGGTAAAGAAGAGCTGCAAATACAATTAACTGCGCAGGGATATGCCATGGGTATGAATAACACTTGGGTTACCAGACAAGTCAGAGATGCTTACTTTGGCTCACAAGTTCAGCGTATTCAGCGTGGCCGTGATGATGTAAGAGTTATGTTGCGTTTTCCATTGTCAGAGCGGCAATCAATATCAAAACTAAACGATATGCTGATAAATACTCCAAGTGGTGGCAAAGTACCTTTATCACATGTTGCCACATTAAAGCCCGGTAAGAGTGCGTCTGCTATTACTCGTATAGACCGATACCGTACGATTAATGTAACCGCTGATGTTGATAAAAATGCCACTAATATGACCACGTTAAATGCTGATCTTAATCAATTTTTAACCGAGTTAATGAGCAAATACCCTGGGGTTTCTTATAGTTTAGAAGGTGAAGCGCGTGAGCAAGCCGACTCTTTTAGTAGTTTAGCTTGGGGCTTAGTCTTTGTATTCTTTATTATTTACTGTTTATTGGCGATACCTTTTAAATCTTATGTACAGCCGATCATCGTTATGTCGGTTATCCCGTTTGGGGCCATTGGTGCAATCATAGGGCATTGGATCATGGGTATGGATTTAACCATAATGAGTATACTAGGTTTAATGGCGCTTATTGGCGTTGTAGTAAACGACAGTTTAGTCTTAGTTGATTTTATAAACGCAAAAGTTCGTTCTGGCATTAAAGCTTATGACGCAGTATTAATTGCGGCTCAATCTCGCTTTCGTCCAGTAATGCTAACATCGTTAACTACTTTTATTGGTTTAATGCCTTTACTGTTTGAAAAAGCTACACAAGCCCAATTCTTAATACCTATGGCGGTTTCATTAGGTTTTGGGATAATATTTGCAACCTTTATTACGTTAATTTTAGTGCCAGTAAATTACTTATTAGTTGAAGACATAAAAAAAGTATCAAACAAAGGTAAGCAAAAATTGATTGATCAGTTTACATAGCTAAAATATATAAAATCTAATGCAGTTAAACGAATGATAAGCCTTTGTTATTCGTTTAACTCTTGGTTAAACTAAGGTGAAATAGTATTTAACCCAACTGAGATAATCTGATGGCCGACATAAACTCTCCAGAAGAAACTATATTTTCTAAAATTATTCGCCAGGAAATACCAACCCCATTACTTTTTCAAGATGATCTAGTAACTGCATTTCGCGATATTTCTCCACAAGCCAAAAGTCATATTTTGGTGATCCCAAATAAACTCATTGCCACAGCTAATGATATTGAACAAGAAGACGAGTTGACCATAGGTCGTATGTTTAGTGTTGCTAAAAAACTGGCAAAAGAAGAGGGTATTGCAGAAGACGGGTACCGTTTGATCATGAACTGCAATCAACATGGTGGCCAAGAAGTTTATCATATCCACCTACATTTAGTAGGCGGAGAACCTTTGGGTAAAATGCTAAATATTAGCTAATTTAGCTTCGATCTTTAGTCATTATCTCTAGCTATTGCCTTAAACCATTATGAATAACCTGAAATACGGATTATTTCAGAGAAGTAGTCATAAAAAATATCAGCCTGAAACAATAAACTTAACAGTAAATAAGCTTTTAGGCTGCAGGCACTAATCAACATTGCAATGTCTATGCTTATTTTTAATTATTCAAGAAAAAACCATAGTGATTCCAATAAAGTGATGGTGCAAAATAATTGTTCCGATTTAATCGCAATTTAATTACATAAATTTACTTTATATTTGCCAAATAAGCGCTGATTTAGCGTATATTCCAAGTGATAGAATTATAAAAAGTTCGTAGTTTAAAAACTTTACGAAAAATTGGAACATTATGCTTGAGTGATTTCTCCGAAAATAGTTAAATAAAATGACATGACTTAATAGAAAGTTCGTTGCCTATGTTAACGTCTCGCTGAAGCAATAGCCTAGTTTGCTAACCATACAATATTTGAAATATTACTTTATTAAAATGAGCGTATAAATGATGATAAAAATAAATTCTCTACCGATAGAACAATGTAATGCCTGCCCTGAAGAATACAGTTTTGGCGTAACATTTTCTGATCATATGTTCCTACAAAATTTTGACCAAGATAACGGTTGGAATGATGCAAATATTGGCCCTTATCGTCCACTTTCACTTGATCCATCAGCGGCAGTTTTTCATTACAGCCAAGAAATATTCGAAGGTTTAAAAGCATATAAAGATGTTAACGGTGGTATTAATTTATTTCGTCCTGAAGAAAATATAAAACGATTTAATCGCTCAGCAAAACGTATGGTTATGCCAGAAGTAGATGAAGCTCTACATCTTGACGCTATAAAATCATTAGTAAAAATTGATAAGGCTTGGGTGCCAGATCAAAAGGGTGCCTCTTTATATATTCGTCCAACCATGATTGCAACAAGTCCTAAACTTGGCCTTGGAGCTAGTAGTGCTTATAGTCACTTTATAATTACAGGACCTGCAGGTAGTTATTTTTCTGGCGGATTAACCCCAATTGCCGTTTTCGTTTCTGACGAATATCGACGTGCTGTAAAAGGTGGTGTAGGTGAAGCTAAAACAGGTGGAAATTATGCTGCAAGTCTTTTAGCCTCTGAAGAAGTGAGTAAAATTGGTTATTCACAGGTGTTGTGGTTAGACGCAGTTAACGGCCAATATATAGAAGAAGTTGGCGCGATGAATATATGCTTTGTTTACGAAGGGAAAAAGATAGTAACCCCTGCGTTAAGCGGTAGCATTTTACCGGGTATAACTAGAGACTCAATTTTAAAACTAGCCCCTACGCTTGGTTATGAAGTAAGTGAACAGAAGTTAGATATAAACGAAATCTTAGCAGATATTGACAGTGGAAAAATAACTGAAGTGTTTGGTTGTGGTACTGCTGCAGTAATATCACCTGTTGGAGAACTTGGTTTTAAAGGTAATAAACATATTATTAATAGTAACCAAACCGGCCCAGTATCTAAGCATTTGTATGATGAATTAACGGGAATTCAATACGGTACGCATGAAGATAAATTCGGCTGGATTCATAAAGTGTAGTGATTAAAATCTAATTTATATTTTCACCTCTGTGTTATTTTTTATGCTCAGAGGTGAGTGTATATTCAGGCGAGACAAAACAGTTGCTGTAGTATTACTCGTTATTTCCCTTCGTTTTTCCTCACTATTGTTCTTCATAGTTAACCCGAATCAATCTATAAAACCTCAATATTGCTAAGGCATTTAAGCGACTATTGTAAGATGTGAGTGCGCTAGCATCATTTAACTCAATAGAGGCAGCAAGCTGAGTTAATTGTAGCTTTTAAAGTTTTTACTCTGTACTTTCCAGTAAAAATTGTTAGTATGCATACCGAACCAAGGGGTGCCTGATAAATTTAACGATTTTAATGGCTGAGATGCGAAGCGAACCCTTAGAACCTGAACCGGATAGTACCGGCGTAGGAATGGTTAAGCTCATCGTATTACCATTCTGTATGTTAACTTTTGTTGCCTCGAATTGTGCTTGAGGTATCTGTTAATTATACAGTTTATACACCTTAAGCTATCTTCCCATATGCCGGATCCCATAACGTATTCCTAGTCGAATTTATGAGATCATAATGACATTTATAAAAACACCTGTTGCTTTAGCAATATTCACTAGCCTTGTTGCTCAAACAACATTTGCTGAAGAAACTTCAAATGATATTGCTGCACCCGTAACAGAAGTCATCACCATTGATGGTGACTTTCGTGCAACATCACTACAAAAAACTGCAAGCTCTTTATCTGTTATCGCCAGCGATGAAATTAATGCACGAAACGCACAAAATTTAGAAGAGATTATTGCTCGCACACCGAATGTTAATTTTTCTAGTGGTACGCAACGTGCTCGATATTATCAAATTCGTGGTATTGGGGAACGTAGCCAATTTAAAGAACCCATTAACCCATCTGTGGGTTTAGTTATTGATGGTATTGATTTTTCAAGTGTTGGTAGCATAGCGTCAACGTTTGACGTTGAACAAGTAGAGGTTTACCGTGGCCCGCAAGGTACACGCTTTGGCGCTAATGCCATGGCGGGTATGATAAATATTACATCAAATAAACCTAGCGATACCTTTGAAGGTAAAGTTAGATTATCTGCTGGTAATTACGATAGTTACAGTGCTGGTTTGGTATTATCAGGGCCGGCAACAAAGAAAGTAAACTATCGTTTGGCGGTTGAGCAGTACAGTAGCGATGGTTTCATCGAGAATGACTTTTTAAATCGTGACGATACTAATAATCGCGATGAATTTACTATGCGTGGTAAGTTGGCTATTCAAGCAACCGACGACTTAACTATTGATATAACAACTTTTGTTGCAGATTTTGATAATGGTTATGATGCGTTCTCACTTGATAATACTCGTCAAACATTATCTGACCAACCAGGTTTTGATCGTCAAGACACCAAAGCCCTAGCAACAACGTTTACTTATCAAGGTTTTAACGACTTTACCTTAGAGAGCATTTTTAGCTACGCAGACTCAACTTTAGATTATGGTTATGATGAAGATTGGGCTTTTGTTGGTATACGTCCCGACTGGGAATATAGCTCAGAAGATCAGTATTTTCGTGATAAAACCTCAGCTACAGCTGAGTTAAGAGCTGTGTCAAAGCCTGGTGGAGAAATTTTCAACAAGAGTACCGCTTGGGTAACAGGCCTGTATTTCAAGCAAGAGAAAACTGATTTATTAAGAAAATATACTTACCTTTCTGCTGATTTTACATCAACGTTTGATACCGATAATATTGCCGCATTTGTTCAGTTTGATAGCCAACTTGATAAAAAGCTAAGTCTTACTACAGGTCTTAGGTTAGAGCGAAGAAACTCGGATTACAACGACAGTGAAATGCTAGCGTTTTCACCAAACGATACCATGGTGGGTGGTAAAGTTGTGTTGTCTTATCAAATGGATAAAAATAACCTATTTTACAGTTCCATTAATCGAGGTTACAAGGCTGGTGGTGCTAATACAGAAGGAAGTTTACCCGCTGATTTACGTGAGTTTTCGCCGGAATATTTATGGAACTACGAACTAGGTTATAAAGTAAATTTATTAAATAACCAAGCTTATGTTCGCAGCGCTATTTTCTACATGGACAGAGACGATATGCAAGTGCGTACCTCTTCTTTAGCGTTACGTGAAGATGGTAGTACAGACTTTGTTTCATATTTAGGTAATGCAGCAACAGGGACCAACTTTGGTTTAGAGCTAGAAGCTGGCTGGCAAATCACACCTGAACTTGAACTTTATGGCGCTTTAGGGCTGTTAGATACTGAATATAAAGGTTTTATTGATTCAGATGGTAATGATAAATCAGGAGACGAACAAGCGCATGCGCCAAGTTATCAATTCAACCTTGGTTTGAATTATCAACTGTCTGATCATTTACTATTAAATATTTCAGTTGACGGTAAAGATGAGTTTCTATTTTCTGACACCCATCAAGAAAAGTCGGAAGCTATTGAGATTGTAAATTTATCTCTTAGTTACACTAAAGATGATTGGCAAGTAAAATTATGGGCACGTAATTTATTTGATGAAACGTATGCAACACGTGGCTTTTATTTTGGTAATGATCCACGAGATGAATACACGGCAAAAGCATACTATCAATTGGCTGAACCTGCAGTTTTTGGCGCAACATTTGACTACAACTTTTAAACGCTATAACTTACAACGTATTGCAATTTATTAGCTTTTATCTAGCAATAATTGCTATAAGTTGGATTTACAGCTTATCTCGAGCACGCATTTATCAAGGTTAGCGTGCTCCTTATTTAAATATGATTAAGTAGTAATTATGAAAATATCAATTGAAATTAGCTTATACCCATTGGCGGAAGAAAAGTTTAAAACAGAAATTTGGGCGTTTATTAAACGTTTGCGTTTAGTTGAAGGCTTAACGGTTGTAACGAATGGTATGAGCACTGTCTCTTATACACATCTCCGAGCCCACGAGACTAGGCATGATCTCGT
>OJGX01001181.1_pt1 | contig 11188 bp, 5 predicted proteins | sample 1594661 | NCBI WGS metagenome assembly OJGX01 (sample SAMN05416839, study PRJEB24817) | seawater metagenome | isolation source: Sea water | place: Canada:Atlantic | collected 2013-07 | reverse complement strand
GTATTTGAAGAGGAAATCCCGGCAACTGTCCGTTTCGTGTTTGGAGAGCGAGCGCAGCAGCCCCGATGCACGGAGGACTAAGGTTTTTCGTTATGGTTTGTTTCTCGCAATCGCGGGACTAGTGATCGGATCATTTTTAGTAAGGACCAACAGGATCTACGAATTCCACCTAGATTATGAAGATTTCCAACAGCTAGAAAGGATCTTAGCTAAATCGGAAAAGGCTTGGCCTCTGGGAGGATCACTAAACGGACCAGTTTCAAGAACAGGTCCAGACATTGAGCAGTTGAACGAGAAACTTGGTGAATTGGGGATGTCTGCGGTTCCGGTCCTACTTAGCCGCATTCGATCAGATAATCTCGACAAGGTTGATGAGTTCTACGCCTGGCTTGAGTGGAAAATATTAGATCGCGAACGCGAACGTAAGAGTGAACAGCGAAGGAGGCGGTCAATATATACACTTTGCCAATTGACAAAGATACGTCCGGATCTCGCGAATGAGATCACAGAACAGATCCTAAAGAATCTTCAAGGTCGACTCAAAGATCGGAGTTCGCGATCCACCAATTCGATTCATTCCGAAGCTTGGGCTCAAATGTGGCTTTGTTGGATTCTGTTCGAAACAGGAGCAGAAGGACAGACCACAGAGGCTCTAGTGCTTTTGAATGCACTAGTCGAAGAGAAAACTCCGTCAGTTTCGCGAGCCGCTAAAGCTGCGCTAAGAAAGATCACTCCGGCACCTTCTTTCCCTATCGCCCTTGACCACTTAAGATAAAATCAGCTAGCTAAACCCCTAGTTCTGTCAATTGATGTGGAAGGTTCCCGTAAAGTACCATTCGCCGTCTGATTCGATCAACTCGATTCCATTTCCTCCAGGTACTAACCAATTTTCAAGAAGACCAAATATAAAACTCGGGAGCACGGTTTTCTCAGCTCTTGGATAGACCCACGCTCGGTCGCCTTGCACCACCACAAGGTTCTCAGATTCCAGTGGCACGATGTAGCTGGCAAGTCGACCGAGATCAGAGTTTCTGGATTGCCTCCTGTTGGCCGGAGCAATCATATTTCTCAGCTCTCTCTCGGCGTTGCCTGCCAAATATTTTTGAAAGAGATTGTATCTACTCCTGATGATGGTCTCGGATCTTCCCAACTTGTAGTCGTGATAGACAACAAGCAAAGATACGCAGAGAAAAATTCCGATTAACTTATAGAGAGCTTTCTTCATTTACGTTGTTAGACCCGGGATGATGTAGCGTCAGATTCTGATCCTCTCGACAGCTTCGAGCGAAATCTCATCACTCCTCCGATCGTAGAGTTTAGTCGTCCGAGCTGAAGCATGGTTAGCCATGTGCTGAGCCGTTTCCAAGTCTCCGCCATTTTTCAGAAACACCGTAATGCCCGTCGCACGAAACGTGTGACATCCAATCTTGTCAGCAATCCCCGCCTCGATTGCCCGCTTCCGGATCATCTGATACACATTGCTCTGTTCAAGGCCACCTGTCCCAAGCGTTGATGACCGTCCCTTACAGCTCCGGAAGAGGGGACCCTTCGGGTCTTCCGCAATCCCCGTAGTCCTGATGTATTCGTCGAGATAGGCTTCGGCCAAGTGATGCGCCGGAACTTCGTGTTCCTTTCCGCCTTTTTCGTGAAGCCGGAACCACCAACGTTTGCCTTTCGGGTAATAGTCTTCGACCCGCATCTTCACGACAGCACCAACACGGGCGCAGGAATATACCAAGGCCGCGATAAGCGCCCGATCGCGGAGACCTCGGACATGGGAGGTATCGATCGAGTCCAGCAACAATCTGGTATCTGCAGCAGACAGATCGATCGTCTTACCTTTATTGGTGCTGTGTTTCGGCCCCCGAACTGAAGATGCCGGATTCATCGGAACGATCTGGCCAACAACGAGCCAATCAAACAATTCCCGTATCGCTGCGAGTTGTTGCTTCACAGAAGGAGCCGCCAACTCACTTTTCAAAGATTCGATGTAGGCAGCGACATGAACAGGCCGGACGGCACCAAAATCCAAACCGGTATCCTCGATCCAACTAAGGAATCTCAATGCCGCCCGGCCATAAGCACGCCGGGTGTTTGGATTCTCGATCCGGACGAGGAAGAATTCAACGAAACGTTCGATGGCAGACTTTCCGGCCTGGGCAATAGGAGAAGGAAAGGGTTTCCCCATGAAGAGGGCGTTTGTTGAGGACACCTCAAGGCCTCTTTGATCGATTGTGGTCAGTTCCATTTAGGTCCCCTATTCAGGCTGTTTTCACATATGATAATGTCCTTTATCAGTTGTGAAGTTGAAGTGCCCTGAGTTTGGTGGGCAGCGAAGGCTCTTCTTTCGCCGCTTCTCAACAGTTTTTGAAGAAAAAAAGGGGCGAGCCCTTTGCTCGCCCCGTTTTGAATTTTGCCCGTTAGAATTAATTGCCAAAGAATGGGTGATCGGGCTTGCCCTGACTAAGGACGTAGGCAATGAGATCTAGAATTTCTTCCTTCTCTAACATGTTGAGGAGGCCCTCTGGCATGGTGGAGATTTTTGAGGGCTCGATGCTGGCAACCTGTTTGCGATCCACTCGCTCCCGTTGGTTGGGGTCAGTGAGATCTGTGTTTACCGACACGGAGTCCCCGTTTAGGTTTACAATCACACCCGAGACTGTTTCTCCATCCGTCTTGGTAAGCACGATGGGAACGAATTGTTCATTGATCTCTTTGCTCGGGTGGAAGACCTGGTCGATGAAATCACGGGGAGAGTATCGTCCTCCCGCATTGGTCAGATCGGGTCCGGTCATACCGCCTTCATTGGCAAAGCGGTGGCAGGCAAAGCAACCGGCCGCTCCAAAGGCTTTTCGTCCTTTGTTGTAGTTTCGGTGCTTGAGACTCGTCTCGGCGGCGCTGGCAATCTCTTCGAATTCCCACTCCTTAACAAAGCTTCGACCCGCCATCGCTTCGGCCAAGGCTTCAAGTGGTGACTTACTGACAGGCTTTTTGGCGAGCACGCCAGCTAGCCTGCTTCGGTCCTGAACCGAGAGGGTCTCAACGGCATCGTTGCGAATGAATTCGATGAATTTTGAGAAACTCGCACCGCCACGATAGTTGGCTGCGGTTAGGAACCATTCGAAGTACTCGGTTTGGAGCGCTGTTGTCCAGCCCGCTTTAAGAAAGCGGAGGGACCGAGCATATTCCATTTGTTCTTCTTGAGTGGCAGCGTCTCTAATGAGTTTCACACCTTTGCCGGCGACGGTTGGCGATTGCAAATAGGCCAGGGTTTCGCAGAGGAGCCAGTTGTGTTGAAACGATTGGGCTGGGAACTGTGGATCGAGCTGAGCAATGATACTCTTGATGACGTCGCTTGATGGCGATCCGAATCGATTGAGCGTGATTTGATAGGTTCGGACCAAGGTCAATTGTTGCTCGTCAGTGAGGCGATTCCATTGCACCTCAAGGAGCGAGTCGAGTATTTGATCCCGAACCGCTGTCTTTGGTGGTGCGGCCTGCTCGCTTCGATGGGTGGGATCGACACCCGTCAGTCGTGCGAGGCCGAGTAGCGCCTCAACTCGTTTACCATGATCGGGTTCAGACAAGGCTCTTGGTGCCCAAGTGTGCGCTGGCTGGTGTTCGATCGCTGTGCGCGCCGCCCAGCGGATGAACCGGTCTTCGTGATCGAGATAGGCCCAGGAGCTAGAAATGGCCTCGGGGTCTTGGATGCCGTGGTAGGCTTCTAGCTGTTGGCGGAGTTTCCTTTCTCGGGCGCCGCGTTGGTTCGTGGCAATGGGATCGATGGGAGCAGTGGATTCGTTGCCAACGTAGGAAACACGATAGAGTCCAGATTGGACCCGTCGGCCACCGATGGCAAAGTACATTGCACCATCATTGGGATTGATGATTGCATCGGTGACAGGCAGTGGAGCGCCCGAGACGAATTCTTGTTTTTCACCGGTATAGGAGGACCCATCGGGCTGGAGGTTGACCGAGTAGATTTTGCCCCAACTCCAATCCAGGAGATAGAGTGCTTTTTGGTATTGCTCTGGAAATTTGGAGCCATAGCCGAAGGTGACTCCCGTCGGAGAGCCTGGGCCGATGTTAACAGTGCCAGGGAGATTGTCGGGATACCATTCAGGGCGTTTTCCGGTGCCGTGCCGCCAACCGTATTCGGAACCACTGGTGACGTGGTTGACTCGGGTTGGCCGATACCACGGTGTATTAAAATCGTATTCCATATCGGCATCGTAGGTAAACAACTCACCGTCGTGGCTGAAGGCCGCGCCGAAGATGTTTCGGTAACCGACGGAATAGACTTCCCATTCTTTGCCATCTGGTGTGATTTGATAGATGATTCCTCCGGGCGCGTGGACGCCGCGATTGTGGCCGCGGCCATCTGGCATTCGCTCTAGGAGATGATCTTCACCCCAGATTGGTGGAACACGAGTCGATTGGAAATCGGTGGCTGTCGTACTGTTTCCCGTGACCAGAAAGATAGATTCATGATCGGGGGCTAGGACGACTTGGTGGACGCCATGATCCCCTCGCGCTTCGAGCGCACGGAGCTTTTCCACCTTATCAAGTTGATCGTCACCCGTCGAATCGGTGAGCCGATAGAGTCCGCTATCGATCTTTCGTTCGTAGTCATTCACTCCGACGTAGAGTGAGTCAAACGCCCAGAGCATTCCGTTCACCGCCCGGATTTTTGCGGGGACCGGCTCAATGGCGCCCGCCGAAAGGGTTTGTCCCAGGGCGGGTACTTCGAAACGGAAGAGTCCGCCATATTGATCGCTCACGATCATGCGTCCTTTGCCATCGAGGCAGAGATTGACCCACGAGCCTTGGTCATCACTTGGAACCGAATAGAGAAGTTCAACCTTGAAGCCTTCAGGGGCTTTGATGCGGTCGATTGGTGTAGCCTTGTTTTCGTTGATGGCTGCACCCGCTTGTCGTTGGGCCATTAGCGATGGCACGAGGCTACAGATCACCAGGATGGTGATAAGGCGATGAGGTAATTTCATTGTTTGATTCTCGTTAGTAGGACGGGGTTGTGTTCTTTTGTTATCGGTTGGTCACAGATTCGGCGTAGGCTAGCTCACCGGTGCGCCCATCGTAGTATTGTACGATAACCTGAGGATCCGGATACGCGACCCAGCGAGTGTCACCGAGTTTCTTGGGCATGTTGAAGACGTTATTCACTTGGACGACGGCGAAGTGTGGGTAGAGCCGTTCTAAACGGGGGAGATCGGGAAGCAAGTAACTGCTCCAGCGGATATCACATTCTCGGGGTCCGAACTTGAATTTGCCGGTTGCGGGTCGATCGCTTTCGTCAAGTTTCGGAACGTGGTTGACGCTATTGTGGGGGCCGCAGCAAAATTCCCAAATGCGATCGGTGATCTTGATCGCAAAGCTATTGTGGAGATCGCCGGTCATGACGAGAACTGGTTTTTCCAGCGTTTCCCAAAAGCTGATGAGGGATTCTCGCTCATCAAAGAAACCGGTCCACGCTTCCTCTTTGTTCGCGTTGTCTGCTTCAAAGCCGCCGGCGCCGCTATGAGGAATCATGAATGGCACGGTAGAGATAATGAAGAAGAAACTAGCATCGCTTTCTCGCATGCTTTTCGTCAGCCATTCTCGCTGGGCGTTTCCAAGCAGTGATAGACCTGGTTTGTCGCGTTGGCTGATGTCGTGCATGTCCCGGTCACCGCGCGTATCGATGAGATAGTATTCACAATTGCTCACGCGAAATTTGCCGTAGCTTCGTCGGCCAATCGAGTAGGTCACGTCATCGCTTACCTTGGCCGGCATATGAAGTCTGAGCGTGTTGGCATTGACAACTTCTGCGATATCGTAGACGTAGGAGTTGGGATGTCCGTCGTCGTTGTCATACTGCATGTCGTTGACTCCGGCCTCTTTGGTTCCCCAGTGGACGTGCAGGTTGAGCATCTCATCGAGGGGGAGGCTGGTGAAGTCGGCAGAGAGATCGACGAGCAGGTCGGAGCCTGCCGTCATGCGGGCGAAACCGTAGTGGACATCTTGATCGTGTTCCGTGGGGTTGGCCCATCCTAGGTAGTTGTACCAAGCGTAGGTTCCGATATCGCGAAAGACCGTTCGTCGGTGCCGTTTGCCCGCGCTTCCTGCGCCCCAGATGTCGTTGACGAGTTCGTGGTCGTCAAAGGTGAAATAGCTGGGAACGTTGCGATGCCATTTTGATAGTTCGGTACCTCGGCTTAAGTAGAGTTTGTAGTTCTCCCAGACGCCGACGACGGAAGGCATAGCTGAAACGGCGCGAGGGACCGAGTCGATTCCCTGTGTGAGTCGCCAGGCTTCAACCGGGTACTCCCGAAGTTCTTCATACAGCCAATCTCCATTCATGATGTGAAAATTGACCTTGGATGCCCAATCGCGATTGAGATGTTCGTAGGTTGGCGCTCGGTGTCCTAGTCCGTGGAGTGGATTCTGGTTCGCGCAGGAACCGATTTGGAACCGAAAATTAAATAGGCCGTCGGGATTGTACTGTGCGTTCCTTGTGGTTGCAGCGCTTGGGAGGGTTCGAAACTGTCCGGGCCAGCCGTGGGGACGTCCGTTGACCCAAACTTGATAGTGATATTGAGTGTCGGGAACGAGGTTAGGAACGATGACGAAGCCTGTATTGTCGTTCTTTAATTCGGTCCTTGCTGTTGGTGCGCGCTCTGTGAGGGCTCCAGCGGTCGTTCCGAAATGGACGACGAATTCGCCGGGATCTGAGGTGCGAACCCAAACTCGTACGGAGTCTGATTCAATGTGTCCGAGCATTGGCCCGTGGGTAAGTCGGATCGGATCCCGTTCGGCCCTGAGGATCAGGGTAGACAGCATGGCGACTGTGATGATGAGTCGGCGGTACATGTCCGTAGCCTAGATTATGAGCCTGGAGTCGCCAAGGGCCAATCGTGTGGCGCAACGTCGGAGGCTGGTCAGATGGGAGAGAACCCCGGGAACGAAAAGGGACCGCTTTTGAGCGGTCCCTCGTGATTCGATGGGCCTAAGCTAACCTATTTTGATGCGGCTGGGGACGCACTCCGAATGGCCGGGAGCAACTTCAAGACATCCTGTTGATCGAGGTACCATTTTCGAAGGGAACGGGAAAGCATCGAGTCTTTGAAGGACTTGAAGAGCTTGATGTTCAAGGCCGCCTCGACGTCTCCTTTGAGCTTCTTGTTAATGTTGGACTTTCCTTCCTTAGACCAGCTCTTGTAGGAGCCGATGCGATCGGTCAGCATTTGGGCTGCTGCGATGCGAGTCGGGATTGAGTATTTGTAGTCGGTCACTTCGACCCGTGCCTTGTCAATCTTGCCTTTGACGACTTTCTTCTCATCTTTCTCGGTGATGATTTTACTGGCGAACTCGATCAGGCGCTTCTCGAACTTGGAAATGATGTCATCGTCTTCCAGTCCTTCGTTTGCGACCACGCCAAGGTCTCGCTTGGCCGTGGTGAAGACTCGGCATGCTTCAAGAACCATGGCGTCGCTAAGCTTGTCGAAGTAGATGGCGGCCCGTTTCTTGATGAGGGCTTGCTCTTCTTCGGTGAATTCATGGACTTGGTCGTCAAGTCCGGTGAATGATTTGTAGGCGGGTGATTCCAGGAGTTTGCCAAGGCGCTCGTTGAGATCGCTTCCTTTGATTGCGAGCGCTGCCTGGACTTCCTTGGGTTTTTTCTTGAGATCTAGTTTTCCGGTTCCAGGAAGGAAGGAGAAGATGGCGCGATCGATTCCTCCAAGTGCTTCGATCTGCTCGTTCAGTCGTTTCCAATGAGCTTTCTTGACTTCCAAATCGTTGAGGTCTCCAACGAATTCGAATTGATTTTCGATGGTCAAGGATCGGCTGCCGGTATTGAACCAGCGGAGTAAGTCCCGGAGATTGAAGCCGACCGAACGGGCGATGCCATTGACTCGAAGATTAACCTTTTCAAGTGGCAAGCGATCGCGGGCATCTTTGGGTGCCTTTGCCTGGATAAAGGTTTCGATAAGCGAACCTGGTAAGCGGTTTATCGTGTCGGAAATATTGGCGTAGGCAGTGACGACTGGATCCTTTCCGTAGTCAAAAACTGTGACGTCATCCCAACGATAGGCATCGTCGTCAGAAGCGAAAAGCGTCTCCTCTTCTGCCACTGTTGGGTCATCGTAGTAGCCCCATTGAATCGCTCCTTTGTCGTGAGGAAGAACGGTGTCGGTGGTCCGCATCTTGGCTCCGGTCAGTGCCATGGCAGGAAACACCTGATATTCCATCATGGAATTTGACGTGTAGTCATTTTCATATTCTGAAAGGTCTTCCTTATTCAGGTAGGCCTTGAGCCATTGATCTAGGCGAGCATGGGAAACGGTAGAGTCGAGACTTCCGGCAAAATTGTGGCGAAGGCCAAGGACGTGCCCTACTTCGTGGGCGACAATCCCTCGGACGTAATCTTGGGACATTTGGAGGACCATTTCATCACTCACTCCAGGATCAGCAAGAACCTTCTCTAGTCCGTCGGCGTATTGCTTGGCAAAGGCGTGGTGAGAGACTTGGCAGACAGTTGAATGAGGCCAGAATGCGGATTCTTCGGGTTTGTCTTCGCCTTCTTCTTCTTTTTCTTCCTTCTCCACGGCAGCGCGCATGCGGCGTAGGATTTGTCGGGCCCGGGCTTTTCCAGAAATGGCGAAGGTGCTGGTCATGTATGCTTGGCCACGTTGGGATTCGCCTGTGATAGGATCGACGAGAATATCAGCATAAGCGAATCCTGCGTTATCCCAGGGTACCCACTGAACGATGTTATGAGCGACATCCGGTGCCGTGATACCCTCGGGGGCCTGATCTACTTCGATGATCTTTCGGCCGAAGGCGCGATTCCAATATTCGATCCCGCCTTTGATGGCGTCGACATAGTCAGCTGGCGTGTTACTGCTGTAGTAAAACTTAAGTGGCTTCTCGATGTCGAAGCGGGCAACTTTGGTTGCTGAGCGACCGGTAGTTTTTTCGAGTCGGGCGGCTGTTTCAAAGAATCGGACATATCGATCCTGTTGTTGGTTGTACTCCTTACCCTTGTAGTCTCCGGGTTCGTAGGGTTTGATGAAATATCGAATCTCGTAGCGACCTTCCACATCGGTGCTGAACTGTCTGCTGCGAAGCTGAGCACTCTGACGGATGACTAATTGATTCCCGGTTTCACTGACTTCGAAGACACGGGCTCCGGGGATTTCTTGAGTGCGCTCCCCTGCAACGGCATTGTAGCGCCGGCCCACGGAGTACCAGATATCAGTGAAGGCGCGTCGCATCCCTTTGTTGAAATCGATGGTCACGAGTTCCTCATTCTTGTCGACAATGGGGAAGGAAGCGACGAGTCGGCGAGCCGGTAATTCATCCGTCACCACCAATCCGTCAGGATCCTCAAAAAGATCGACGGCATCGTCGAAGAGTTCGAAGGTGACAATCTTTCCCGCTAGGCCAGTGCTGGTGGCTGCCAGGCTTTGGGGAATGACGGAAATGGACATTATGAATTTCTGTCCAAAAGCGTCTCTAGGTATCCCGAGATAGTGTCCATCTGCGGGTTTGAGCGTTGCAGCGTGGCCTTCGTGATGGTCTGCCCGGGTTGCTTGGATGCCCGAGGTGAAAGCAATTGCTAGGGTTAGCAATGGTACGAATAACTTCATCATTTCTAACTTAGAGTTAAAGGGGTCCTTGGAGGAGGTCAATGCCGAATTATGCGACTTTAGATTTCCGATTGTTTCTTCTGGGGACGCGACGTATTTTCGAGAATTCTCATGAAGATCGCTAATCTTGTTCTGTTGGCCTATTGGTCCTGTCTTGTCTCTCTGCGAGCTGACCTCGGAGAGAATGAACGGGCCGTTCTCTCGAAGAATCTCCTGGCTGTTCTAGAACACAGCGAACCGCTTGCCAGCGAACGACATCATCGCCTGCCGCTCTGGGTGCTCCCGATTTCAGGGCATCTCGCTAAAGTGAAAGACAGCGTAGCCGCTCAAACGTTACGAGAACTTAATTCTCGTGGAATCGGCTACACCGTCAATTGGCAACCAGAACAACTGAGTGAGTCCTTGGCTGAAAGTCTGAGAATTGGCCTCATCCAGCAGGAGAATGGATATGAGGTTGGTGTGAATGCGAACGCTTGTCTCTACTCCTTCTTTGATGGGAGCGATGAGATGCTTCATCGAGATGCTACCGGAGCGGTCTTTGCTGAGTCGTCCTTTGGTGGTGTTCTCGGCTGCCCCTTTGCTATTGAGCATCGCTATCCAGTGATGAAGGAACGGGTAGAGCAATTTCTACGGGCCTATCGAGACGCTGGGGTGGGCATCGATTTTATCTTTGCTGATTGGGAAATTGATGGGCCTATCGAGTGGAATGATGCTTGGAAGAGTTCCAAACGCTGCCAACGTTGTCGCGACCGGCTGCCGAATCTCGAGGATTTCAGGGTGTTTCAGCGGGAATTGCGACGCGTTCGGAGTGAGATGCAACGGGTTGTTTTCGGTGATCTCGTCCGGTCCTATTTTCCGAAAGCACTGGTTGGGAATTATGGTGTCTACCCGCACGAAGGGCATCGATACTGGTATGACTATTTTGAAACGGAGACCGCAGGAGCACCTTTCCTTCAGGACCAGAATGCCAAATATCGTGAATGGTATCCGGAGTTTCCGGAAACCGGGTATTCGTTCGCGATGCCTGTGGTGTATCCTTGGTACAATACCTTTCTGTGGTACGACTTTGCTTCGGATGACTACCGATGGGTCTACAATATGTTGCTAGTAGGATCCAATGCGGGAAGGGCCACGCCACCGGAAACACCCCTTATCCCTTTTGTGCATTGGCACACAACCGCTCCGCCAAAGGATCCGAATCCGATGGTGCCACAATTGTCGAAGGAAAAATATCAGGAACTCCTCTGGCATCTCTTGCTGCGGGGGCACGATACGTTTTTCCTATGGTGCCTGAATGAAGAGCTGGCGGAGGAGGTGAGTTTGGTTCACGAGGTCTATCGCGAGTCTCTCGAGTATGCGAGGTTCTTAGATAAGGGAATTCCTCTTTCTCATTCCGTCCCAGAGCAACCGGGCGCCGTGATCTCTGGACTCCGAGTCGGCAGTGAGGCGCTCGTTCTTCGGTCGGATTTCGATAGCAAGGCGCGGACCGTTGCACTGCTGTCTCTTATACACATCTCCGAGCCCACGAGACTAGGCAT
>OJGX01001179.1_pt1 | contig 11203 bp, 2 predicted proteins | sample 1594661 | NCBI WGS metagenome assembly OJGX01 (sample SAMN05416839, study PRJEB24817) | seawater metagenome | isolation source: Sea water | place: Canada:Atlantic | collected 2013-07 | reverse complement strand
AGGTTTACAGAAAACTGGCCAGCCCTTTTTTCATTTTCCTATGGGATGCCTGTGATTCTATTTTAAGGTGTTGAACGATCTGTATCTACGCTGATATCTGGCTAATGCTGTAATTATCGCAAAAAAAATGAAAATAATTGGGAGGAGCTGCTGGCCGGGTGGTTCCCTTGTTGATTGGGAGGTTACTCCAGGGCAAATAGTATTACTCTGTAGAAGCGACGGGCAATACTTGGCGCGGCTAGATCCACGAAAGATACTGTCCCGGTCTTGGCTGTAGACTGATGCAATCGTTGCCATCTGACCAAATCCAACGAGGCTTCTATTAGGTAGTCCTGCCCTATTTCTGCTGTGAATGTGAAACCGTATTGTCCTTGGGGATTTAATAGGGAATCTGTGAGTTTGAACCCCAGAACGGTGAGGTGCAGTTGGGTGCTTGTTGCTATGCCAAGTTGATTTGAGGCAGTCACTGAATAGGTGCCGGAATGTTCTGGTTGGAGATCTGAAATTGAAAGAATTGCTTGGTCTTGATCGCGAAGAATTTCCCCGTCTTTGAACCATCGCATTTCAGGGGTGGGAGTGCCTTCAAGCTGAACTTCTAGAAGTGCGGTCTGCCAGGGAGGTAGCTCTACGTTGCGAGGAGGTGCGGAGTCGAATTTGGGAGGTAATCCGAAAACCCAGTTAATGTTTATTGTTCCAGAGGCTCCTTGTTTGCCGTCGACAACGACAAGATAAAGCCCACTATCAATCTCCGTTAGTAGGTAGCTCTCTGTTGAAGTGTCGGACTCATCATCATTCTCCGCCACGAGTTCAGTCTCAAGCCAGCTGCCGCCGACGATGCGATATAGGGCAAGTATGGTATCTACTTTGCTGCCATGAGTATCTAGGGCGATACTTCCCTTATCTTTAATCTCCAAGCCCAGTAGGCGAGATGCTCCACCAAGAGTTTCTCCATGAAGCGGTTCGGCCGCTTCAGTCGAGCTTGCTGAATTGTTGAGAACCCTTCTTCCTAATCTGCCCATTTGCAGTGAAACGAAACCAGGGGAGACGACGAGATTGTTTTTTGTGATGCCCTTGTGCCTTAATCTTGAAAGAGGTGGCGCCTTAAGCCCTGTATGGCCAAGTTTCGCAATAGCCTGAGCTTCGTTTTTTGCGAGTTCGGAATACTTGTTTCTAGTGGGTTCTCCGGGCTCCGTCCCGATTTCAAGTCTAGCGGGGTTTGATCGTATGGATCGTAATCCGTTTGAAACCAATGCGGTGTAGCTTCCAATTTCGTTTTCACCGACTGTGGTGAATACTAGCGTTGACTGGGTGGCATTCGGAATTGTTATGCCATTCCTTTCCCACTGAATCTCGACCGTCTCTGAATCGTCTACTTCTACCTCTAGCGTTACACTGTTTCCTGAATAGACCGCACCTTGAGGTTGCCCGGTAATCAGCGGGATAGTCTCTGGTGATGCTTCTAGACTCCATTCAAAGACGATCTCTCCTTCTGAATTGCCAACCCCGTCAACCACAATGTTGAGAGTCTCTCCGGCATCAACGTTGAACACGACTTCGCTTGTGAAAAAACCGCCGCTGTCATCGTCCTCAATAATCTGTTCAAGAATTCCGAGATTCGCTCCTCGATAGACTGCCAGGACCGTGTCGAAATTGCTGCCTTGGGTAGATAGTGATGCAACTCCGTCAAACTCAACTAGCCATTGAATCCAAACGGATCTTCCCGAAGATCGTTCATTGTGAATCTGTTCGTTTGGTTCTAAATTGGCTCCGATGTTGGTTGCAATCCCTAATCCTGAAGAACTGTTGAGAGATCCGCGGTTCTCAAAATCGTCAGTGAACGGGAGTAGGGGAAGTTCTACTGTCAAGTTAGCGACGTTACTCGAAGCGATGCCGGCTGAATTTGCGATCACCACCGAGTAGCTGCCGCCATCTTTTGCTTGGACATTTTCAATTTCGAGGGATGCAGAACTTGCTCCAATGATATTGGCTCCGTTCAATCGCCACTGATAGGTGAATGGCGCTAGCCCATCAACTTCAATTCCAAAAGCGACGGAATCGCCTGGAGAGGCGAATAGGTCTCCTGGGTGTTGGACAATTGTAGGCGAAGGTGATTCGGTGATGGAATCCCTTACAACCGTGATTTCGTCGAGATACCAGCCCGCTCCTTCGTCTGACGCATCGGATTCGAATGCGAATCGAATTTCTATCATGCTTCCAGAGAATGGCGAGAGATCGATAAACTCGCGGATCCAAATACCCAAGTTTCCCGTGAAAGAGGCAATGGTTTGCCAATCGCCTCCTGCTATCCGAATCTGGACAGTGCCGGTGTCATTCTGGTTCTCTCTCCACTGGAAGAACTGAAGGGTTGGGTTTAGTTCGCTGCGGGGCACTACAAAACCTTCAATGCGTTCAATGGTTGAGAATGTAGAGGGACGGTAGTTTTCTGAAAGTCGAGTAGCAGCTGCGTTCTGCCCTTGAAAAGCTCGTCCAGGACCAGGCGCAACAGAGGGTCTCCCAATCTCCCATTCTTGACCGGCGATCCGCCATCGACTTGACGATTCGAGTGTCTCGAAATCTTCACGCCATACGACCTCCTCTCCTACTAAGGGGAGTAATTGAGCAGAGATCGCCAGGCTCAACATTAAGATGAAATGGGGGAAACGTCTCATTTGCTAAAACATATGACGGAAACGAAGGAGAAACAGCCGCTCGCGTGGGATCAGTGTAGAGAACCCAAGGGGATTTAAGCGATAGTCTTGATCGGTCAGATTCATGATTCCTGTTTCAATCGAGCTTCTGCGTTTATTGAAGCGGTAACCTCCAAGAATATTGAACTGCCAGAATTCATCTCCTGGTAAAGGGGGATTGTAGTCTTGATTCGATTGACTTCGCAGTGTCGCTTCGACTCGCCCATGCCAACCGGAAGGATGATTAAATCGTGTAGTGAATCCCAGAGTGTGAAGAATAGTGGAATCTTCTCCTTCCCCAAGTAGTGAAGATATCCTATCCGGTATTGCCGGAAGGTCGGAAGACAGCGTCGATTCGCTAAGCTGGTATTTGACTCCTAGAGACCACATTGAATCGAGTAATTGTTGAAATAGAACAGTCAGCCGAGTTTCTTCCAAGCCCAAATCTTCGACGACGTTGAGACTGTCGAATTCAAGTGAAGGAAACACATTGATGCTAGTTGCTCCGAATTTTCTTGAGGCTTCGGCCTGAATGAATTCGAGGGAGGCGCTGAAGTAGCTCCTACTGTTCCATTTATTGTCGATCGCTAGCCCGATAATTTCCCTGTCCTCTGCCGATACCGATCCAACTAGAGATTCGGGCAAAACGCTTCGGTAGTTTTGTGTGAACCCAGCCACTTGAGACGGTTCCAACTGAATGCTGTTTTCTAGTGAGACGCCCCCAATGGACTGGGCATAGCCAAAACGCACTGTAGTGTTCTCTCGAGGTCGCCAGAAAATACCCACTTTTGGTGAAACCTTTTCCTCAAGATGCGATTTGTTTGACACCGGAGGGGAGGAATAGTTGGACGGATAATCTAACCGATCATAGGAAATTCCGGTCGTCATTTGTACGTGATGGGAAAGCCTGAAAAGATAGTAGGAATAAATGGCAGATCTTTGAATTGAATCTTTGAATTCTCCTGATGCTGCTGGTGCTGAGAGTGAAAAAGCGGAATTGCCTGATTGGTTTTGAAAAGGGCTAGGGCTGGATTGTCCGATTCCATCTTCGTAGGACATAGTGCCTGAGAAGAATCGTGATCCGAGGATTAACGTTCCGTATTGCGATTTGATAATATGCTGAGGTTCGATCGACAAGCCTCTGAATCTATTGGCGTAGTTCAGTGACGCTAGTGCCTTTCCTGGAGAGGATACGGCATCCGGCTGATTTTGGAGGTTCTCGAGAAATAGAATTCGTTCGAAGTCTTGCTGTTTTAAATCAAGATTACTGTCGAGATAGCTTGCGAGGACCAGAGTCCGTGCCGATGGAGACCAGTATCGGTGATAGCCGCCGAGGAGAAGAGGAAGCTGTTCTTCCTGGATTCTGAGAGACTCGGATGCCTGCTCTGGAGCATAGTATCGGTTCGGATCATTTTGATCCGAGCTTGATATTACAGACTGAAAGAATAGAGAATCGTTTTCGCCGATTCCCTGTTTCAGTCGAACTGAAACGGTCTTGTCTTCAAGCTCGTTAAACGATCTTGTGCCGGTCAGGGAGCGATAAGTAGCGTCAACAGAATAGTTTGTGCGCTCATAGAAACCGTATTGTGCAATGGATTGGGTAAAATCTCCCCGACTAAGGTATTCTGAATCTGTCACGAACCCTAAGTGATTCCGGTTAAACAACCTTGAGTATTCTTGTTGGCTCACGATGGGGGAAACCGAAGAGCTACCAACCGGTGCTAATAGTCTGCTTAGGAGGAATTCGCTAAACCAAGGTGTTTCGAATTGTAGAGATCCATTAAGAGGGTGGCGGAATGCGTTGTATGTTTCAGCCAAAAAGAGATGTCCCCCGGTGCTCAAATAGTCTGAATGAATTGCGCTTATAGCCTCACGGTATCCGAAGTCTAGTAGTCCGGCATCAGAATAGATCGAGGCTAGATTTGCTCCCCTCACTGCTTGATCTCGATCAAGAAGGAACTTCGATCGATACAGGCCGCGGTTAGCGTTCAATCGAATTGAGTTTTCGATTTCCTTGATCGCTTGATTAATTCGATTGCGTGAATAGGCGTGCAATCCCGAGAAGTACGAGGTGCTAGGATCTCTCCTATCGAGAGATTTTGCGATCTCCAGTTCTTCTTCGGCAAGAGTGATTAATCCGTCCTCCATCATCGCCCTGGCGAGATAGGAACGGAAGAATGAGCGTTGTGGTTCGACCACGGTTGCTGTTTCTAGCAACCTCAATCCCTCCTTCAATCGGCCTTGATGAATGAGAATTAAGCCCTGCCCGAGCCATGGACTCCCTAAACGTGGATCTAGTTCAATGGCTTCGTCGAAGCACTGTGAGGCAGCGGCGAAGTCTTTTCTTGCCAGAAATAGGAACCCCTTGACTGACCGTGCTTTGGCGTTGGAGGGACTTAGCTCGATACTGTGTGAAATGGCGCTAAAGGCCTCTTTAAAATTTCCAAAGCCGAACTCCAATTCGGCCACTTGGGTCCATCCGTAGCCGAAATTGGGGGCCAGCGTTGTTGCCTGGTAAGCCGCATCACGAGCCTTTTTCAATTCCATCTGAGATTGCCAGATAAAGGATTCAGATAGCCAGCTTGTTGCTGTCGTGGCCTTCTCAATGTGAGCTGGACCGTGTCCTTGAACCATTTCAATCAAGTTGCCAATTACTTCGATGATCTCAGATTCTACTGCGGAGTTTCTTTTGCTCGACGCTCGTTCAATGAATACCTTTGATTGCTCTAGATCGCCATTATTTAGATGAAGGACGGAATGGTAAATCCCTACCTGTGACCTTGAGGGATTACTGGAGACAGGCGTGGCTAGCTCCAATGCGGTGTAGGGATCTCCTTTTCGATAGGAATCTAAAGAAGGGCCCAACGCGATTGATGTTTCATTGGAGAATTCGAGGTCGGGCCAGTGGAGGAATCCTGGGTAGTAGAGTTCCCATTGCATAGCGTTCACGGCGCTTAAACTGGGTGTCTTGGTTGGTACGCTTTGCGGCTGTGCAGCTCCAGATTCTCCTTTGTTAAGGTTGATTGCCCCACTCGTCGTTCCGAGGCTAACCGTGCCATTGACCATATGAATCCCCACTTCACCGTCTTTATTGACGCTCATTACGAACTCAGTTCCTCTGATAATGGTGGAAACGCCGGGGCTCTCGATTCGGTAATCGCTAGGTGCGCCTCGGTGAAATAGGTGTATAAGGCCCTGGAAGAACCTCACTATCACGTTCGTCTTGGCTTCTTCTGGGAAAGCAAGATCCGTCACTTCGGCTAATCGTAGAAGGGATTTGTCCCTTGATATCCTAAGGATGATCTCTCCGAACTCACCTGTGCGAATGCGGTCTCCCGAATAAAGATGTTGTTCCTTGAATACAGGATCCCAGATCTCTGAGCCTTTTCGGGCAACGTGGGCTGGTGCCTTGAATGAAATGATAGTGGCGCTTGGATTTGGGACTGCGTTTTGGCCAGTAAGAGGAGGCAACTGGAGGAATAGAATGAGCAAAACCCAGACTAGAGAACTGGGTGCGCAGACAGATTGGTGAACTTGGGCGGTGGGATTCACCTCGTTGGATTAGACGATTTCAATAGGCTATAAGGTCGAATGATGTGCGGATGTCTCGCGCGGGTGTGAGCGAATCCGAATGGGTAGTCATCGGCCGAGGTCAACTTTGGTGTTCTGTCGCGTATCCACGAAGGAGAGCCGCGCCCGATCCAATGGATTCTGAGCGCGGCCTCGAGAAGATAATCCGCGAATCCAATCACTCGTCTTGCACTTCGATAACTCGGTAGAATCGTTGAGTGTGCTTTCCTGTTTCCTCGTCGAGGAATTCGAGTTGTTGGCCCTTGTACACCTGGGATTCCAGGGTTATCCATTGGGAGCTAATTCCGATCGCTTCAGTTGCTTGCAGGGCATAGGATTTGTCGACTTCCCCCGCGTCCAGTGTTACTCGAAATAGATCACCAGAATTCACTGCAGCAATCGAAAACTCTATTGGGACAGAATCCGGGTTTGCCTCTGAAAAGCTGATCGAATGGAGTAAGACTGTGCCAAGATCATCCCCCGTGATGCCAGCCTCAATCGTCAACTCTACCATCTTACCGCTAAAGGCAGAGATATCAGCAACGAGTAGGATTGACTCGTTCGAAGTTTCCGACTCTGACAGAAGTAACTGTGAATCCCCCATTGAGACAGTGAGGTTCCGATAGCCGGGGCCCACAGCGAGTTGCATCGACTTACTGTCTTCAGGGACCATTCCCAACTGTTTGATCTGAGCGGCGATCGATGGTTGCGGTCCCGTGCCGTCCGGGTCGCCGGCTTGAAGCAGGATTGAGTGCGTATTCGCTGGCACCGATTCCGTCAGGCTGTTCGAATCGTGTATGGAAACGCAGAGTTCGGACGGGCAGCGGACATCGTAGGCGATGATTCCTTGCTGGGGATGATTGCTCAGCCAGCTTGGTAGTGCCTCCTCAGAAGGCGACTGAAAAAAGGACGCGTTGGCAAGATCTGCTTGCTCGAAGTCGAGGTTCTTGAATTCTGCTCCTACGGAAACAATGAATGTTTCACAGTCTTCCAATGCAGGTTCACCGTCATCTATGACGCAAATGGACAGTTCAAACACTCCAGAATCTTTGGGGGTCCATGAGAATTCACCATTCTCGCTCAGTGACACTCCATCTGGTGTGTTTTCGCCCAGGGAGAATAGTAGGTCGTTGGGTTCTCCTGCGATTAGATCGGCATCGAATGCCGTGACCACGAACGTCAATGTGGACCCCACTTCCGCTTGCTGATTGCCGATTCGTACTAGTTCGGCCGCTTGGTTAACCTCAATCACAGAGACTACGAAGGCCTCTTCCGCTTTGTTTCCATCGTCATCGATAACACTGACGGTGAGGGGAAACTCGCCCGGTCCCTGTGACTCTGCTGGCGTCCATTCGAAGAGCCCTTCAGCTGAGATCGAAGAGCCGTCTGGTGCATCCGCATTTAGAGCATAGGATAGTGTGTCTGATGCTTGATTGGGATCGGAGGCATTTATTGAGAGACTTATGGTTTCCAATTCGTTCACAACTTGATCTTCGACTCTGGCTATTGTGGGGTTTTGGTCCAACACAGTGATCGACAATGTCGTCCGAGGGAGGTCGGCTTCGGGTGTGTTCTGATCATTCACGAAGATCGTGATCTCGTGTTTCCCGGCTTGATCCACTGTTGGGCTCCATACAAGTAGTCCGGTTTCAATATCTAAACTTAGGCCATCTGGCGCAGGAGTGCCCAGCGAATATGTCAGATTGTTCTGTGGGATATCTGAATCCGAGGCGTTCAACTGAATTTCCAGACGAGTTCCAGGGAGCAAACTTTGTGGTTGGGGTTGGGTCCAGACTGGAGGCTGATTGACATCCTCTACGGTAACTGAAAAAGTCGAGGTGCTGGATGAGTTGTCAGAACCGGTGCCGTCATCCACGCTTACCGAGATCTCGAATATCCCTGGGCCCTGTAGCTCAGAAGGAACCCACGTCAAGACTCCTTCCGGGGATAAATCCATCCCTTGAGGGGCATTGGCGCCAAGACTGAATTCTAGGGTGTTTAACGGAATATCTGTATCCGTGGCTGTTGCTTCTATCTCCCAGGCTTCGCCTTCTGGTATAGAGATATCAGGCAGCAATGATAGAGTGGGTGAGGTATTGGCTTCTGTGACCATGATGCTTACTGGAATTCTGGTCGTCTGGACCGGTGCTCCATCATCAGAAATTAGAATCTCGAATTCTACCGGTTGCTCTTGTCCTCCTAAATCTTCCGTAGGAGTCCACGAGAAGTTGCCGATGCTATCGATCAATGCTCCAAGAGGTGCCGTTTCACTTAAGCTGTAAGTCAAAGTTTGGACCGTGGGCGAATCTGTGTCGGATGCAACCACTTGAAACGACCATGGCAACGCCTCCACGATCGACGCTGGGAGAATAATTGGTGTGACGGTTGGAGCTTGGTTAATCTCATCTACGGTGATCGAGAACGTGGTTTGAGCTGTCGCGTTATTCGTGCCAGACCCGTCTGAAACAGTAACGGTTACGGCGTAAACTCCAGGGCCGTCCGCTTCGGTAGGTGCCCATGAGATCAGTCCGGACTCTGGATCAATGGTGAGTCCAAGGGCCTTCGACGAATCGTCCAAATCAAAAAACAGTTGTTGGACTGGCAGATCTGGATCTGATGCTGAGGCGTGGGTTGACGGCAGGGGAGCGCCTTCCTCTACGGCTAGGTCTTCAATCGCGGATATGAGTGGGGCGGAATTGGCTTCGGCTACCGATACTTGCACCGATGTGATTGCACTCAACGTTGGAGGATTGACGCCATTGTCAGTAGCGATGATGGATAGCGTGTAGGACCCGGGACCTTGCACCTCAGACGGGGTCCAAGTTACCGTTCCGGTTGAGGAATTAATGGACGTTCCTTCCGGAGAATTGTCGCCTAGGCTATAGGTTAGTGTTTGGCTAGGGGTGTCTTGATCGGTAGCTGCAACAGTAAAACTGAGGGGCTCGTTCTCAAGAATGTTTTGGTTTTCGAAATTCCCCTCAAAGACCGGTGGATCATTGACGTCGAGGACTGTGACAACGAATGTCTCGGTATCGGATAAAGGAGGTGTGCCGTCGTCCGTTATCGTAACTGTCATTGTGTAATTCCCTGGGCCTTGATCTTCTCTTGGCGTCCAAGAAAAGAGGCCTGTAGATGAGTCAATGGCAGCACCTAGACTGGCCGCTGTTTCGTTTAGGGACCAGGTGAACTGGTTCGAGGGGACATCAGGGTCAGCGAACTGAGGAGTGAATCCGAATCCGGTATTCTCATTGACCTCAAGATCGGCGATGGGGCTCAGCACTGGCGGCTCGTTAACTTCGTTGACGACGATGGTAAACATGCTTGGTTCGCTGCTTAGGGCGGCATCTGGGCCCGTAGGGGCTCCGTCGTCGGTGACCACGATTCCGATTTCATACTCCCCAGGTCCGTCTGCTTCCGTCGGTTCCCATAAGAAAGCTCCTGTTAATTGGTCGATTGAAGCATTGGCTGGGGCTCCTGGCATGAGGCTAAAGCTTAGCGCTTGTTCTAGTGCAGGGAAGGTTCCTAGTATTTTGATTTCTCCTACTTCCCAGAGTGCCGCTTGCCCGGCCGCCGTGCCAGAAGATGTGTAGTGAAAAGCAATATGTACGTTCGAACTGTTCGTGACCTGTTCGAGCGAGATATCTCCCGACGAGACCCATTGTTCGTTGCCACTGGAAAGAATGGCGGTGAGCGAAGTCCAATTGGCGGTGGCTGGATCGCCTGATCCAGAGTAGTTTGTAGAAACCATCACTTCGATATCTGATCCGTCGAAATCTTTGGCAGACTCGAAAATAAGCGACTCGTCACTTGTTTTCGTGAAATCCAATCTTGGTGAGATTAACCAATCATCACTCGCTGCATTACCACCGAATCCAAGAATTTGTGCAAATGAGCGCTCTCCGAATTGAGCCGCTTCCCAGTTGCGATTGCTGGCCCGGCTGTAGGCTGTCCAGGGTGAAAGGTCTAGATCGCTGAATTTACCTTCCACAATTCTCCAGCGGTAGGCGACGTCATTGTTGTCTGGGTCACTGGCCGATGCTGAGAACTCAATTCGGTTCGGAAGCAGCTCCGAGGAATTGCTCTCGTTAACTGAACTTCGTTGTGCTATAGGTAGCGCATCTAGAGCAGGTTGTGTGTTCGATTCCATTACTTCAATGGATACGAGAGTCGAATTGATTGGAGTCAAAGAATTGCCGGGCGATATGGCCCAAATTTCTAGATCATACAGGCCAGGTCCTTGCTCTTCTGTAGGTGTCCAAATGAAATCTCCGTTCTCGAGGAATGATGCGCCGTTTGGAGGTTGGTCTCTTAACACGAACGAGATGTCCTCACGTTTCGTTGTAGGAGAGATTTGCAGCGAGTTTCTTTCTGTGATAAAATAAAAAGTCTGGTAGCCCGAATCTAGGGTGGTGCCGATTTCTATATCATCGACGTACCAACCAGCCCCTTGACGTGAACTTGCTTCAGAGAAGTAAAACGCAATTTCAATGGATTTGCCTGCGAACTCAGTCAGATCGAATGACGGACGAGTCCAGATGCCACTATTGGTCCCAGTAAAAAGGTTAGAAATGCTTGTCCATTCGTCATTGCCAACTTCTCTGGCTTGGATTCGTCCGTCGTCGGCGAAACCAAAGCTGAACCAGTGCCAGAATCGAAGGCGAGGGTTGAGGTCTGCAGACGGGACGGAGAAGCTTGGGCTAATCAATCGAGAGTTAGCCCCGGGAGCATAGTCGCCCGCGAGGACAGTTGCAGCAACGTGACTTCCGGAGTATGCCGAGTTGGGGCCACTTGTAGGTTCTCCGACCTCCCATGTGCCGTTGTCAGCCCACCAACCCTTCAAACCTGATTCAAACCCTTCTGGGTTGTTAAATAAGTGAGGTTCAGTGATTACTTCTATATCATCGACGTACCAACCAGCCCCTTGACGTGAACTTGCTTCAGAGAAG
>OJGX01001178.1_pt1 | contig 11206 bp, 6 predicted proteins | sample 1594661 | NCBI WGS metagenome assembly OJGX01 (sample SAMN05416839, study PRJEB24817) | seawater metagenome | isolation source: Sea water | place: Canada:Atlantic | collected 2013-07 | reverse complement strand
TCTACACGTAAGGAGTCGTCGGCAGCGTCAGATGTGTATAAGAGACAGATGCAATCCTGCACGGTGACTTGCTTGCAGCTCTCATAAATCGCAACCGCCGACCCCGAAAAGTGTCGAAAGACGATCTGCCGCACCCAAGCATCAGCCATGTTCTCCATCGTGATGGCGAACCAAGAGTGCGCTTCGTCCTTCGGGTTTTCACGATCAAAGGTCGATTCAAGCCGAAGATTCTCAATCCCAACCTGACGAAGCCGACCGGGCCAAGAATACCTCTCTACATAGCCACCACCGTAACGTCCTTCTATCGCTGTGGTGATGGGCGCATCGACGGTGACGAGATCGTCATCCACCGATTCGATGACTCGGTCCCAAATAAGATCCCGGCTGCCCGGTTTCCAAGTAAGACGCCAATCACCGCGGCCCCCTCCGAATTCCGTCGCTCCTAGCTGGTCGATCCAAGCTTGCACGCTGGGTCGAATCACGTTGATTCGATCGCCAACGTTGAAGTCTCCGGTATCTTTAAGATGAAACTGCCTCGCTCCGACGGGAACGTAGTCATCCCTGACTTCCCAACGGTCCACCTCCTCCGTTCTCGGCCTATCACTACCAAGAACGCGAATCAGCGTCCGCCTTTCAAGTCCTGCGGCAATCAGTGCCGTTCCATTTTCTCCAATCCCCTGCCCTCGCAAAACCACACCTGAATGGCTCATGATCAAACCCCCTTGAACTTCGTGTCGACCTGCAAGCAACAACACGGCGCCCCGAATCCCATTCTTATCAGCCGGCAAGCTGCCAACATAGTCCAAAGCGATTTGAATCCGCTCCGTGGAATCCCCAGCTAGGGGAGCAACAACAACGCGAACGGGAACATTCGGAATGGCTTGGTTCGCTCCGGCATAACCACAATTGGAGAAATCAGGCACACGATCGCCCTCTCGGTCGACGTCGTAAGCCACGGCGCCATCCTTGTCGATGTAGACAATCCTCGGAGGCTGAACCTTATCCGCACCGATCAGCACCGTCACTAGCATAGGGAACGCCAGCAACGAATACACCCAACGCTGAGCGAATCGCCTTCTTGGTTTTACAGCCGGAATCAGTTTCAAAATCGTTTCTAAGATCAACGTTAATCCTAGGCTATCGGTCCAGATCATTACCAGCCACCAACCCGTTAAGATAATCCTCAAGATTGCTATACCCGTCGCCGTCAGCATCCAACGCACCGTCACTCTCATCGTAGGGGTTGAAGCCCTTCATCTTCTCCCACTCGTTAGGCATCCCATCTCGATCGGTATCCCAGTCGGCGGGGCGATGGATTTCAGGATAGGCCTCCCACCCCCCGACATCCTCTTGCGAATCAGGCAGTCCAGGTAAGCCCGACCGACTCCCGGTATAGGTCGTCGTGCCGAGACGTGTCTCGGTAATAACACGTTTATCATGATCGTCGAGCATGGGAACATTACAACCGACGTCGGCAAGAACGTTCTGATACGCTTCAACAGCCGTGTGAGTCATCACGTGATGTTCGAAGAACGGATTCGGAACAGTTGTTGGAGCATCTTGCTTCCCGCGAACTCTCATACCCTTGAACGGCCCAATTGGGCCTTCGGGATGGCTTACCCCTTCCATCACATTCCCTTTAACGTAGTATTGCTGAGGACCGAATTCGGGATGCTCGAATTGAGGATTTAGGTAGGTCAGGGTCGTGGTGGCAGGACCGGGTTTGTAGTAATTGTTGACGAAATTGACTTCTTTTGCCCCACCGTCTGTAGTGCGGTGCTTCCAATTGTAGACAACCATGTTCCGAATATCGAGTCGACCCGCGTGACGGTTTGCTTGATCGGTCGCACCTGAAAGTGACCAGTTCCGTCCCGCGTTATGCGCTAAGAGGCTGTGATGGAAACTCCCAATATCTCCCCCAATCGATCCCGCGTAGCCATGGGCAGCTCCTTCTTTGTATTTCTTGTGCCCCGCGACATTGAGAGCCTCAGAAATCAAACTCCGCTGAAACGTGATATTCTTGGCCCCGCGTGAACTGAAGGCCTCGTCGATCGTCCATGAAATGGAGCAGTGATCGATAATCGAATGATCACAACTGGCGAGTCCCATTCCATCCATAGTTTTCCCTGATAGATTCCCCAATCGAAGCCGGACAAAGCGAACGATCGTCTCGCGCCCTCCAAGCCCCCCAAAGGTGTAGTTCCGAATGCAGATTCCCTTTCCGGGCGCTGTCTGCCCAGCAACCGTTAAAAACTCATTCTCACGACGAAAGACGAGTTTGGACTTTAAACTGATGAGTCCGGAAACATCAAAAACGACGGTGCGAGGCCCGGTGGCTTCAACCGCATCCCGCAATGAACCGGGCCCAGAATCGTTGAGATTGGTCACATGCATCACCCGGCCGCCACGTCCACCGATCGCGAACCGGCCATGACCTTCAGCCGTTGGAAAGGCGAGATGACGAACTCGAAACCGCCAGACATCTCCGCGCGTGACACTGCCACGCGCATCCACAGAATCAATTCGCCAAGCATAGTGGACGAGTGAGTTGTTAGACTCAATGGGAGCCAGGTAGCTAGCTCCTTTGACGGTGCCTAGAAATCCATGACTCCCTTTCATTTTAGTTGTGAGCATTCGCTCAGCGACTGTCGGATCGAGGTCGGAAACCAAATAAACGTGGTGCTCTACAGCACTAGAGGAAGGCGTCCACGCAAGCCTAACCTTTCCGTTGTCGCCATTCGCATGACGTTCAAAGTCTGTCGGAATGGGTTTGAGCGCCTTCTTGCGAGGATCACTCACATCAATCGCAAAGCCACTGAGGACGACACGGTCACCGCGATGAGAGCCGATGCGAATCAAACTTGGTTGACCTGCTTCGGCTTCAAATGCAACGAAGCTTGTTCCCACTTCATCATTGTGACGCGCTACTGTGGACGGCTCGAACCCCATGATCTTGCCGACTCCATCAGTAGCGATCGTATAATTATCAGGAGACTCTCCAAGCACGTGATGATAACCCACAAAGGTATGTTGCCCCGGCGTAAGGCCCTCGAGCTTGATTTCGATCTCAGCAGCCTCACCTCCCGAGACTACAGTGCCATCAGCACCGAGAGTCACTCCATGGATGACGACGGCTTTACTTCCTTCGAGACCCAGCGCCCCGTCTTGACTGCTAGCGCGCAGCGTAGCGGTCACCTCACCGAATGTCTGGCTCCAGTGATTGCCCGATGGCATCCAATTTTCCCAGCCACCCGTTCGCATGTCACTGCGACCTTCAGAATTAATGTCAACCCGCAGGGGTGCAGCGTCAATTGACATCACGCCAACGACCAACAAAGGAGCGACAAATCTATGTAGTTTCATCAAATAATAGGACACAGATCATTCTTCGTTGAGGACGTCTTTCATTGGCTCAATGATGTCTCTGTTAGTAGTGCACGCAAGCCGCAGGTTCTACTTTATTTCTACAACGACTCGTTGATACCTCGTCAGTGGCGGGGTCCCGGTGTCGGTCACCTCGCAGATGACGTGGATCGTATCACCTTCTCTGCCATCCACTGGAACGTTAAACGAGGCAGTCGGTTGATCTGCGTTCTGGATCGCAAATGCTCCTTCGTAGGTATCCGCTTCCTCATACCGCCACCAGTGATAAGTAAGCTCGTCACCGTCGGGATCAGACGTCCCTTCGACGCTCAACTTAACCCAATCTCCGGATTCGAACTTCAAGTTTGACGCATGATCTAGAACGACAATGGGTTCATGATTGGCTTCTTCGTATACTTTCACGCACCAGTCGGCTCTAGCGGCCCAGTCGTTTTGCTGCGCCACCGACCAGCGCCACGTGGGCTTAAAGAATTTCATCATTCGCTCGTCATTGTGCGATGTGATTCCAGCGTTCAAACTGATTCTTCCCCAACAAGTTTCTCGAAAGTATCTCCCCTCAGGATGCATATATCCCTCGTAGGGGGCCGGATCCATCCATGTATTATCACGCACCCACACAAATCGCCCCCCCCATCCGCCCCAGTCCGGAGATTCCATACTGCGCAAACCAGTGGCAATCTGATGAAAAAACGCCGGTGAATCCCCCTCGGACCGAAAATCGAATTCATCAAATCCGTCTTCCCCCGCCTTATGCAACTTATACAATGCCGTAAGGGGACCGTGGTCTTGATAAATATTCTCCCGCATCCAGGGACCGGCGAAATACTTATGATTTTCCTTTGGCTGAATCTTTTTCCACCGATAGGCAAACGCTTCGAACTGATCCGAAATGATCGTCAATATCTGATATTTTCCCCAGTGAGGCAGGATGTAGGACTGGAAAGTATTGTCCTGTTCAAAGATACCATACAGTCTAATTTTACTGGCCACCTCAGCCATTCTCTCTGGATGCTCCTCCTCGATTGTCTTCAGTGCTCGTGCAATCGTATTGAAGCCACCCCACGCTTGCAGCCAAATGGGTCTTTCATCCGCATCATCCAACAAAACGTCCACGATCAACTGCGACCCTTCGGTCACGATCTCCATTTCGCCCTCGGCACTCATATTCCCCATTTTTGTTTTGCTCCGCAGAAACGCGGGGGTTGGAAATGACGGGTCGTGCAATATCAAATTCTGATGCACCTCTTCGTAGGCCTCCAGGTAGGGATCAATCCAGTCGTCGCCGGCCCACTCAAATCCTTGCCAGTGATATTGCGAACTAGTGGTGACAATCCCCTCAATATCCCACTCATTGGCGTAGAGAAGGAAGCGTACCATCGAGCACTCATCGTCGATTTCACCGTCCGACGTGACGATGATTCGCGTTTTCTTAGACGTCCCAGCCTCTGCCGGGCGCGAAAAGAGTGTGGCACCGATTACCACAGAAACAATCAATGCAGCAATTGGGGATAAGAATCTAGAGGGTAATTCCATTTTTCGTGTGCTAAGTTTTGTTTACAAAGTTGGTATCAGCGCTGTTTCATTCGAGGCATCACGCGGCATTGTCACGCTTATTGAGAATTCTGATCGAGCCTATGGCAACATCCAGTCAGCGCGTTCTCGGAACTCGTTCTGGTAGGCCTCGCGCCATCTTGAAACACTCGAACCGCCGGGACCGTCAATATAGTGATTCGAATTGACTTTGCGTTGGTATTGCCCGCCCCAACTTGGCTGGGTGGGATCTTCGGGATCGTTGATTCCACGGTTGGCGCTGACCAAATACAGAAAGGTCGGCGAATCCCCCTCGCACACCCCTGTGCATCCCATTCCTTCATGAGGGTAAATGTCGCCAAGAGGCCCGTGGTTGTTGCGAATATGCTTGTTCACCCAAGCGAGATTTGAAATCGGATCGGCGCCTCCGAACATACCCAGATAGGTCTTTCTCGATTCAATAATGAATAAACTGGGAAACTCCTCCATAAGCCACCCGTGCGATGCATCCTGGTAGGCAATCAGGTAGACTCGAATTTTGCTGATGAATTGATTGAGTTCATCTTCGCTCCGGGTGTTCTTCACATCCCAGATCGCCTGAGCCACTTCTCTCGGCCCGCCCCAGACACCAATCCATATCGGACGCGAATCCGGTTGATCCACGGCTGCGATGATGGCATTCGATGCCTCGCTATCAAGACCGTCTCCAATGATGTCCGTGCAGGGTTGTTGATCGCGTCCCCACTTGATGTGAATGCCATTATTGTTCCCCTTGCCCTCGAAAGTGACGGAACGCAAGTAGTCGGCGGTAGGAAAATTGGGATCATGATTCCTTAAATTCTCAGACACTTTGGCGTACTCGTCCAGAACGCCTAAAATATTTTCCTTGTGCGCTTCCATGGCAAATGTGCCCGCCGAAGCAATCAATCCTTCGATGTCAAATTCGTTGGCATACAAAAGAAAACGAACCATCGACTGCATATCGTCTGGATCGCTCTTCATCGTGTTAGGAACATCGCCCTCTTTGACAACGCCAATCGGAGGAAAGTCCGCACTCATGATAACACGCAATCTTTGGCGACTTGGCTCAACACACGCTTCAGCCGCATGGGATGAGAACCCACTAAAGACGATATTGAAACAGACCACAGCGGCACAGGTGATTATTCTAGCTTTCAATACGATGTTCAGCCTTGAATTCGATTGTGAAAGTTTCCATTGCTCACGCCTCCCCCAATTAACCAAAGAACGGAATCGTTTTCATGGAATAGGCGAAACCAAGCTTCCCACAATTACGACCTACCGGCTTGGCTCAAAGACGATCCGTCGATAGCTTGACAGGTGATGCGTGCCGTCATCAGTGACTTCACAGATCACATGAAAGCTCTTTCCAAATGAATCGGCAGGAACCTCGACAACAGCACGACTGGAATCCTTGCCTGAAATAGTGATACTTTCCTTATAAGTTCCTGCTTCCGTCAGCAGCCACCACCTAAACGTCAAGGTATCACCATCTGGATCGTGTGATTTGGAGGCGTCGAGCGCTACCTTAGTGCCTGCGGCAGCCGTGTTCCTGATGAGACTCGTTCCACCACTGCCATCAACGACCACCACGGGATTCCGGTTTCCTTTACCCTCCTTCGCCCAATCCATTCGGGCGGCGAAGTTGTTAAAGGTGGCAGGGTAGAAATACGTTTGATACTTGGAGGAGGTCGCATTCGCGGAACCACCATGGTTCTGAAAGGCAATCGTGGCTTCATCCTTGCACTGAGCAAACTCGAAATACCCGCCCCAACCTACCTGACTAGGAACGTTCGGGTCATTGAGCCCATTGGGGAAAATATGAAGGAAAGCTGGCGTATCTCCTTCGACGCCATATTTGTATTTGGGATATCGATTCCCCAAATGCCCGTGGCCTTGGACATGAGCTGCATACTCATTCCAATTCCTTCGACCTGTGCCGTTCTGATGTTTCCAAGCACTTTCGTCCCAGATAAACATGAGATCGTCCGCAAACTCTTTCCGCATCCATTGGTGTGAACTTTCACTCCATTGAATGACATTGCCGGATAATTGTGATCCATCTTGATCCGTGATTGTATAGACGCGGAGTTTCCTGAGAAACGCTTTAAGCTCCTCTGGAGTTCGCGATCTTTGAACCTGCCAGATTGCCTGTGCCAGAGTATTACCGCCGCCCCAGACAGTGATCCAGAGGGGTCGATCATCGGCTTCATCAGCCAGTTGAATGATCAAGTCACTGCCAGGGGAAGTGTTGTCATCACCAATAAACTTTTGACCGCGATTCAGACTCCCCATCAAAGTCCGGTCCCGTAAGTATTCTGGACTGGGCCAGTAGCCAACCTCCTGTGCGCCCATATCGTGGTGATGCCCAACTTGCATTGAGCGTTTCCGCAAATTGGGGAGATCTTTCTCATAGAGATTGATTGCTTCGTGAATCAATTGAAAATAATTCTGTTTCGCAACGCTGGCACTCCATCCTGTGGAGTGAATCAGCGCCTCGATCTCGAACAGGTCAGCATGGACAAACAAGCGAATAATAGACTCCATGTCATCCGGCTCGACTTTATCGGGGGAAATATCCGTCAGCACGACGAGGCGGGGTTTTGATTCAGCCAGCCCGGCAACAGCGAAGGCAAAACTCAACGATAGAATCCATACCATCATGTTAAAACCAAACGGGCATGATGGAGGAAGTGTTCTGTGGATCTGTTTATTCATGCTAAAAATTTGACGTGCAAGCGACGGTGAAAACGGAATCAACGATGACTCCACCCGGCATAGGCTTTGGCTACCTTTTCTCCCGAAGTAGAGTACCATGAGTAACCCTTCCGCCTCTCGTCCCCGATCTCCATGAGATCATATTTCTTCACACCATCGCGATCGCAGAAGAAAGGACGATTCGTTTCAATCTCGGAGAACCTCGCCCAAAGGGATGGCGCGGTCGAATCCTTGATCAGGGCTGGCTCATTAGCGCTTCGCTGGTATCGATATCCTTCAATCTTGGTCGACTCAAACCAAGCCACGCCAGCCTTGACGGATCGAATGACCTCGGAACTTGGATCATCGAGACTCATGAGAAAGGTTAGAATGCCTGCGCTTTCCGCACCGCTAAGAGAGGCGAGTTCGTAGCTACGGGCTTTGGCTGGAGCGAGAGTGGTCTCGTCATGTTGCGCACACCACACGGTTAACTGACCGTTGACCTTGATCTGGCATTTCAGAATGCATTCAACACCAAGATTGAACGCCTTCTTGGCTGCCATAAGCCGTTCTCCATCGAGAAAGTGATAGTGCTCTGTCGTGACCACTTCCTGGAGGAATTGCATGATCCGGATCATGCAATTGTCATTAAAGGTGATGCGAGTGTAGTAGCCTTTGCGCAGCGGGTAGTATTGAGGGAAGCCTCCATTGGGATATTGGGCTTCGAGAACAACATCAAAGCCATGTAGGAAGGCCTTCCGGTAGCGCCCGTTCTTGGTGAACCGAAAGCCACGCGCCAATACTCGCAATTCCCCGATCGTCGCGCCATTGTCAAAGGTCCCCCTGAGCTCTGAGCGTTCTCCTGAGTAGGCCTCACGGGTCGTATCTCTATTCTTTGGCCAAGCGCCCTGATCGGATTGCCAAGAGAGAATATTGTTTAAGGCTTTGACACCCTCAGGGCTCGTGAACCAGGCATCCTCCTTTTTGTTCAAATTCTCCGCACGGGTCGCCGCCTGCAGCGATACCGTTAGGGAAACGAGCGTGGTGATAATGAGGAGGCGGGATAACATAAACTAGTAGAGTTTTTGGCAATTCAGTTTTGTGGAACACGGCCACCAGGGGAATCCCCTACCACTGGATTCCAATCCCCTTTCAGATCTGTGGCCGTGGTCGTATTGGCTCTAAAAATCTTCTCCTTCGTGTACGCGGCGGCTTCTTCGTCAGTAAGCTGATGCGTCCAAGGTAGCCGATGGGCGGTATCCGATCCAGGGCCCGTATTCTTGTATTCCGCATATAAGGCCGTTTCATGATTCGTCCTTCGATTCCAAATTGACCACCCCTCCTTGCGAATGTGCGAACCAATCGAACAATTCAGATAAACCACACGCGCGCCATTGCCCCAGGGTCGGCCTAGGGATGCATTGGCGACGTTCTCCCCGGGGTAGACCTTAATCTGGCAGTTTCTAAAGACATAGCCGAACCGATTGAGCGGTTTACCTTCCTCTAGTTTCTGATTGTGAGCGGTGATGTGCGAATCCTTTCGATTGTTGATGATACAATCTTCAAAGAGAGCAATGCCATTGCCATAGATGAAATCTGTCGTGCCCTCAATGATGCATTCCTTGTGATAAGAGCGCTTATTGCCACCGGTGTAGTACGTATCCTGGAAGCCAGTGATCCGGCACCGATAAAACACTGCTCGATCACCATCAACACGCAAGGCGGCCGCTTGCGATCCGCCTTTTCGACTATCGACGGTATTCCGAAAGGTCAGATTCTCGGCCCAGAAATCTGCCGCATACACTCGGGTGCTGGCGTAATCTTTGGTAATCTTTGCGTGATCGTCGTAGGTGAGAATCGTCGTTTCGTAGGACTCACCCACAAGCTTAAGGTTTCGCTTCTCTACCGGGACCCCAATCTTCTCTTTATAGGTACCAGGCTTGATGTAGATGACGGTTGGCTTTCCCTCGTTGGTCGTTACCGCGTTGATCGCCGCTTGGACGCGCTCAAAATCTCCGCTACCATCAGGTGCAACGACCCAATCAGGTTTTATCGAATCGGCCTTGGTAGCACCACCCCCATTGGAGAGCACCTGCCCCCAAGCGAGGCCGATCGCCCCCCACATCCAGAGTTTTGAAAAACGAACAATCATTTGCGTTCAAGAGCGGCTTTCAACTCGGGATCGGTGCTCCACAAATCTCTGTAGATACGAGGGGTTTCCACGCGTCGTTTGGGTGCTGACGGATCGAGTCCATTGATGAACTCCTCGATATTGGTGTAGCCATCACCATTCAGATCCTGAATAGCATCGGAGGAATCCTTCGGATCGAGACCGTGCTTCGTTTCCCAATCATCGGGCATCCCGTCACCATCGCTGTCTCGGTAAGGTTGACCACCGTAGTCAGGGTAACCACCGACCTGCTCAATATCGGTGATGATTCCCAACGAGACTTGCCTAATCAAATCGTCAATTTTCTCCTTAGAGTAATTGGGATTTGACAGCTTCGCTCGATCGTCTGGCCCAGCCGTTGCCGTGACGATGCCTGTACGGACACTTCGCGTGATTCGCTCGTCCACTGCATCCCGTCTCGGAAGTATGGCACCAGCCCCTTCGAGCACATGTTTGTAGGCCTCGTTCGCCGATTCAAGGTTGAGGTAAGCATGAGGAAATGGTGACTCAGAACGAATTCTCTCAAGTGTTTTAACGGGATCACCGATTGAATCCACCTGCACGCCGCCATTCCAATTGTCGGCCGTCACTTTGGCGTTGCCTTCCACGATATTACCTTTGACATATGCACGTCCATAGTCGTCGACGGGGGGTTTGGCACGCCGCGATTCAGGCTTGAGCAAACGATAAGCGATCGACTTATCGCCGGGAGTAACGGGACCAGGTTTGAAATAGTTATTGATAATGTTGTAGAAACTCCGGTGATCTCCTCCATCAGTGGTGCGATGACGCCAGTTGAACACCACATTATTGGCGAAGGTGAAATCATAAACCATCCCCACGCTTGGGTTACGACCTGCATTGCAAGCCCAGAGATTGTGGTGAAAGGTACTGTTATAGCCACCGATCGTGCTTCCAAAGGAGTGATTGTAGGGATTCAGCGCTTCGCTGAAAATTGAGTACTGAATGGTGATATTCACTGTCGGCAGCTTTTGTTCCTTGGATCCGTCCTCTGGCTGATACATATGCCGATACATCGACATATTCTCATCGGACCCCCAGCTTCCTGAGACGTGATCGATAATAATATTGCCGACTGGATTCCCGCCCAACGAATCGTTTCGATCCCCCACCCAGGTACTCCCGCGACGAAAACGCATATGGCGAATGATCACATCATGCGTGTCAATCTCAACAGAATCCCCTGCGATGCACACACCGTCCCCGGGAGCCGTACTCCCAGAAATCGTGATGTAAGGAGCCCGAATACTGATACTCTCCTTCAGTCGAACAATCCCGGCAACGTTGAAGACGACTACCCGCGGCCCCCCAGCCTCGAGCGCTTCACGAAAACTGCCAGAACCGCGGTCGTTAAGATTCGTGACGACGTAAACCTTCCCACCC
>OJGX01001157.1_pt1 | contig 11320 bp, 11 predicted proteins | sample 1594661 | NCBI WGS metagenome assembly OJGX01 (sample SAMN05416839, study PRJEB24817) | seawater metagenome | isolation source: Sea water | place: Canada:Atlantic | collected 2013-07 | reverse complement strand
ACGAGATCATGCCTAGTCTCGTGGGCTCGGAGATGTGTATAAGAGACAGAAGGTGATCTTCGTGGAAGAACTCCCGCGCAACGCCACGGGAAAAGTGCTGAAGAACAAGTTACGTGAAGAGTATGGCAGTATATTGATGTACTGAAGTGCCGCGATCCCATTATCTGGCCCGTTGAATGCAGGATGGTGAGGCAACATCGAAATTAACATCTCTGCGTTAAAAATTGATTATTCGAGGGAGCAAATGATTGGCAACCGCTACACTCACCTAGATCCGAAAGAACGCCGCGAGATGCAAGTCACATGAAGCCAAAGCCGGTGCCTGCGTTTACGGACCAATCACACTTGTCTTTGTAGATTTCGACGGGCTCGCGCAGGTAGGATCGGGAAAACCTTGACCAAATAGGACCGTTGAATGGTCGGATAATCACCGCCTTTCTCGTGGAGTTATAACAGTTTACAGTCATCTACTTGCTTGCGTGAATGGTGAAAACACTTAGTCCTCCACTAGGCTTTAGGCTCAGGGCTTCGGTAATGGGGTCGTCTTTGTCAATGGCAATATGACGAGCGGAACTTGACGACATTGACATTGTCCGTCGTCGTTCCTTTTTGACGAGGTTGGGAGCGGGTTCTCGAATAGCAGTCAATTTGCGACCCTTCCGTCCAAGATCTTCTCCGGGTGCATGCTTCGGTCCGTGATCAGCGCGATGGCTGCCAACATGATGCTGGTCCAGTGTGGTAGCCCGAAGTGCCCATCTCATAAGCGTGCTCGAACAGAAGTTCGGCGACAGTCCTGACCACGGCATCTTCGGAACCACGTCCCGGTGGGGACCTCGAAGGGCCGCAGTCAAGCAGCCTTCAGTGGTTCGCTTCCAAGCGTTCTAATACTGTCTAAATGCCTCCAACGATTGGTGGGGATGCGTGATTGAACTCGGTGCCGTCCCGCCACATGCGATGAAGAACAACACCAATGCATCTCGCCAGTGCAACCCTTGCCTTACGCGCCCCCAGAAGGGCGCGATTTAGCCACTCCGACAATGGTCTAGCTTCCAGCCAAATGACTGCAATCGTTCCGGGCAGTGCGTGGCGCAGGCCCCGTTACAGCATCTCATAACCAGAATATGACGGTTGGGGCGATGCAGATCGCGCTCATGAATGTATGCGCACAGCGGTCGTATCGGGTTGCGACCCTTCGCCAATCCTTGAGCCTGCCGAACATGCGTTCGACCAGATTGCGCTGCTTGTAGAGTTTTGTGTCGTAGGTGACCGGCACCTTACGGTTCTTGCGCCCAGGAATGCACGGTGTGATGTCGAGATCGGTCAGGGCCTCGCGGAACCAGTCACTATCATATCATATTCTCTGTCCGCGATCAGCACGTCGGTGTCTGGCGGGAGGTGGGGCAGCACAGCGTCCGCGCTTTCATAGTCGCTGATCTGACCCTCAGTCAGAAACAATATCAATGGCTTGCCGTCGCCGTCACAAACCGAATGCAACTTGGAATTCAAGCCGCCCTTGGTGCGTCCGATACGTCTGGGAACAGCCCCTTTTTGATCAGGCTGGCGGCGGAGCGGTGGGCTTTGAGATGGGTGGCGTCGATCATGACGGGGCCTGTTGCGGTGCTCTCAACCGCCAGCGTCGCGAAGATACAGTCGAACATGCCGATCACGCCGCAGCGGATGAACCGGTTTTAGAGCGTCTTGTGCGGCCCGTATCGCTCAGGCGCATCACGCCACATCAGGCCGCGCCGGATTACATGAATGATACCGCTGATGACGCGCCGATCATCCACGCGAGGCACTCCTCTTGACTTGTTTGGCAAAAGTGAAAAGTGAAAACATTCACGGCTCTGTAACTTGACACCTTTACGCTCACAGAGTAACCGACCAACTGGTATATAAACCGACCATTTGGTCAGGAAGAAATGATGAAACGGTCCCGCAACGCATCTGCTGACATCCTTGCCGCTGCACGCGAAGTGACGGCGCGGCATGGGGCTGGAAAACTGACAATCGATTCCCTCGCACGCGAGATCGGCATGAGCAAGGGGGGCGTGCTTTACAACTTCCCTTCGAAGCAGGCTCTGCTATCGGCGCTTCTACAAGACTTGATAGAGGAACATCTCGTGAGCATGAGCGAGATCGATCAGGCCAAACCGAACGCAACCCTGCGGGGGCATCTGCATTCGCTCGCTGCGTCAAACAATCTGAAGGAAAACCTTTCCATGGCTATACTTGCGACGGCTGCGGAAAACCCCGAACTTCTAGATCCGCTCCGCAACATGATTGAGAGTGACCACCAGAAGGCTACGTCTCAATCCACGGATCCGATCGGGGCACACGTCATACTCGCCGCACTGGACGGCCTGCGGTTTCAACAACTATTGTGTATGCCCCCCTATGATACCAAGACACGCGACGCGATAAAAGGCCGGCTCGAGAGTATGATCAATGACTTGCGGTAAGGCCTTAATACGTTTTGGCCGTTCTTTGGGCCTGCTTGCAGCGTTTTTGGGATGCGTCGGAACAGCGTCGATAGCGCAGGATCAGTCAACGACCAACACGGCCGTGTCCAAAACGATCACCGTTCCCCTGACGGTGGCGGTGTCTGCGACCAATGATGTGCAACGCGTATTCGTCGGGCGGTTGGAACCGCTGCGGGTGGTCGATCTGGCATTTCAAATCTCAGGGCAAATTCTGGAATTACCCGTTTCGGCTGGGGAGGGTCTGAAAAAGGGCGAGCTGATCGCCCGTCTTGACATAACCGACTTCGAATTGGCCTTAGCACGCGCTCAGGCATCTTTCGATCTGGCCACGAGCGAATTTAAGCGGTCTGCGGAACTCGCCAATCGCGGCGCAGGGTCAGAGGCACGGCTCGACACAGCGAAGGCACAGCTTGCCCAGTCTGAAGTGGCCTTGCGCGAGGCAGAGCGTCGACTGGCACAGACAAGGATCGAAGCACCGTTTGACGCTCTTGTCGGCCGAATCTTTTCGGAAGCCTACTCCAATACCACACCAGCGGCACCGATCGTTCGGCTACAGGATGTCAGCGAAATGCGCGTCTACATATCGCTGCCCGAGGAAATTGCCGCGTTGGCGCGGACCCGCGCGGAGGATTTCAGCATCACCGCGACATTCCCTGCGGCACCGGGATACGAGGCCGAGCTGATCCTGCGAGAGTTCGTGACTGAAGCGGATCCGGTCGCCCAAACCTATGTGGTGGAATTCGCAATTGCAGGTGAACTCGATTTCCGCCTGTTGCCGGGCATGACTGCAAACGTCGTCGCACGTCTCGAAGGGTCGGGAGGCACAGGCAGCGTGGTTATACCGGTTTCTGCCATTGATACGACGAGTGCACCCGAGCCAAGAGTCTGGATATTCGATGAATCAAATGGAACCGTCCGACCGCGCACTGTGCGTCTCGGACTTCCACGCGAGAACGCAATCGTGGTGCTGGAAGGGCTCGCCGCTGGCCAGCGCGTTGTCTCAGGTGGCTGGTGGAAACTGACCGACGGCATGAATATCCGTCCAGACGTGCATTAGGATCCCGACATGGCCATGACTCTCGCTGCAGGCTCAATCAGTCGCCCTGTCACCATCTGGCTGGCCATCATATTTTGCGTCTTGGGCGGATTGTGGGGGCTTAGTACCGTTGGCCGCCTTGAAGACCCGAGCTTTACCCTGAAGACCGCACTGGTCGTCATCCCATATCCTGGTGCGACTGCGGAGGAGGTCGAGGAGCAGGTTTCCGAAGTTGTTGAGGGGGCGTTGCAGCAGATGAAGCAGCTTGACCGGATCGAGTCTAAATCGATGCCGGGCATGTCTCAGGTTACTGTTGAAATTGAAGATACCTTTGGACCTGACGAGATGCCGCAGGTCTGGGACGAGATGCGGCGCCGGTTGCGCGACATACGCGGCGAACTCCCCGAAGGTGCGCGCGAACCAGTCATCAACGATGATTTCGGTGACGTCTACGGAATGTTCTACGCGGTGACCACCAATGGTTATTCCCCGTCGGAGCAGCGCGAGATTGCACGTTTTCTGCGGCGCGGTTTGGTTTCTGTCGACGGGGTCGCAAAGGTCGAGATTCAAGGGTTGATTGAGGAGGAGATAACGGTCGCGATCCCATCCTCCCGCCTTTCCAGCCTCGGGCTACAACCAAACCAGATTCTGGCCGCCATTTCGGACGAGAACAGGGTATTCGCGAACGGGGAGATCACCGAAGGGCCCGCACGCTTAGGCGTTTCGGTACCGCAGGGCTACGCTACGGTCGCCGGCATCGAGGCGCTCCGGCTTGGGGCACCCGGCGAGGTCGGCCAGATCTCCGTTGCCGACATCGCCCGTGTCACACGAAGTGAGACCGAACAGCCAGGTCAAGTTATTCGTCACAACGGTGAACGCGCCTTTACGTTAGGTATCTCCGCCCTGACAGACCGTAACGTGGTGGAAGTTGGAAGCGGCGTCGAGGAACGGATGAGCGTCTTGATTGCTCAGCTTCCAAAGGGGGTAGAAGTTGCTCCGATTTATGAACAACACAAGGTCGTGGACGCGGCCGTTTCGAACTTTCTGGTTGGTCTTGGGCAGTCAGTCGCTATCGTTGTTGGCGCCCTGATGCTCACGATGGGCTGGCGCGCGGGGATCGTTGTGGGCGCGACTCTCACCCTGACAGTGCTTGCGACCATTTTTTTCATGTCGGTTTTCGGCATTCCAATGGAGCGCATCAGCCTTGGTGCCCTGATCATCGCGATGGGGATGCTGGTCGATAACGCAATCGTAATCACCGAAGGCATGGTGATCGGCATGGCTCGGGGCAAGTCCGCTGAAACAGCTGCGTCCGAAACGGAATCCGCAACCTCGATTCCGCTTCTGGGCGCAACGGTAATCGGAATTATGGCCTTTTCCGGTATCGGGCTATCGCCGGACGCAACCGGCGAGTTCCTTTTCTCGCTCTTCGCAGTAATCGGCATCTCCTTGCTGCTGAGTTGGATTTTCGCCGTAACAATTACACCCTATCTCGGTGCCCTTTTGTTGCGCGCGCCCAAGACTGTCGCGGAAGATCCTTACAAGGGTGCTTTTTATGCGGTTTATCGCGGCGTTCTCTGGGGCGCACTTCGGTCTCGCTGGCTCGTTGTCCTAGTGGTCGTTGGTATAACCGTGGCGTCGCTGATGGCGTTTGGACAGGTCAAGCAGGCTTTTTTCCCGGCCTCGACCACACCACTGTTCTATGTCCAGTATCAATTGCCGCAGGGGACCGACATCCGCACCACGGATGAGGACATGAAAAGACTGGAGTCGGTGCTGCGCGAAACCCAAGGTGTCAACGATGTTGCATCTCTTGTCGGTCGCGGTGCAAGCCGCTTTATGCTGACCTACACTCCCGAACAGGCAAATTCGGGATACGGCCAACTCATCGTCCGGGTTGGGGACGCGGCAGCGATCCCGGCTTTGGCCCAGAGCCTGAGACAATCTCTGCCGTCGCAGTTCCCGAACGCGCTGGTGCGGGTCGAGGAACTCGTCTTTGGTCCGCCATCGGGAGCGGCCGTCGCCGTGCGGTTCTCGGGGCCGAACCCGATCATTCTTCGTGCGCTGGCGGATGAGGCAATGTTGATTTTCCGGGAGGCGGGAACCATCACCGATCCGCGCACCGATTGGCGCCAGCGCGAACTTACGATCATTCCGGTCGTTGATGAGGCGCGAATGCGTCTCGCAGGTGCTAGTCGGCAAGCCATAGCTGATACCATTGAATATGGCACCTCGGGGCTGAGGGTGGGAACCTTGCGGGAAGGCGACACCGAAGTCCCGCTGATTTTGAGACTCCCCGAAAACGAGCGCGATGGGGTCGAAAGGCTTCGCGATCTTGAAGTCTGGTCGCAGGGCGGCGGAAAATATGTGCCGATGTCCGGCCTCGTCGAACGATTCGAAACACGGCTTTCCGAAGCCCTGATCCTTCGCCGTGACCGAGAGCGGACGATATCCGCCCTCGGCGGTGCGCGGGGTGACTTGACCGCAGATGAAGCATTCCGAAGCGTCCGCGACATGATCGAAGCCATCTCGCTCCCGCCCGGTTACGTTATGGAATGGGGCGGCGAGTTTGAAAGCGCGTCCGATGCGCAAGCGTCACTCGGTAAACAGTTGCCACTGGGGTTCCTCGTGATGCTGACAATTTCAATCCTGATGTTTAACAAATTGCGCCAGCCACTGATCCTATGGCTTGTCGTTCCGATGTCGGTCACCGGCATGGTCCTGGGGCTTCTGTTCACCGGGCTTCCCTTTACGTTCACAGCGCTGCTTGGCTTTCTGTCTTTGTCGGGCATGTTGATGAAAAACGCGATTGTTCTGGTCGAAGAGATTGACGCTCAGCGCGCCAACGGTGTGGAGAACTACAAGGCTGTAATGGATGGCTCGGTCAGCAGGCTGCGGCCAGTGGTTTTGGCTGCGGGAACCACAATCTTCGGCATGTTGCCGCTCTTACCTGACGCCTTTTTCGCTTCGATGGCCGTCACAATCATGGGCGGATTAGCATTTGCCTCGATCCTGACCCTCGTCCTGGTGCCGGTGCTCTATGCGCTCCTTTTCCGAATTCGCCCACCCCGGCACGCAAAAGAGATGTATGGCGAAGCATCAACCGCTTAAAATTTGTCATGCACAAGATTTGTGCGCAGCTTGCCGTGGAGCGGTTGGCAACTTAAGCTGAAATCACCGGGATCGTTCTAAGGAGAGACGTGTTGCGCGAAGAAAAGCTCAGCGATGTCATCCGTGGAGCGCGCTCGGTTTTTTTCGAACATGGATTAGCGGGCGCACGCGTGGATCAGATCGCTGATGCGGCAGGCGTCTCGAAAGCAACGATGTATGCGCATTTTCCCTCCAAGACAGCCCTATTCACCGAAGTCGTATCGAGGGAATGCGACATGCTCGCCGAAGAGCTTGAGACATTGTTGCGGGCACAGGGCCCGACGGAGGAAACGTTGCAGTCGTTTAGTGACGCTCTGATCAGTCTTGTTTTCTCGAATGCCTATATTCGGCTTTACCGAATTTGCGTTGCCGAGGCTGGCAGGTTTCCTGAGATCGGGGAACTCTTCTTCAAAGCCGGACCAGAGCGGGTAAGGCTCATCCTTGCGGGTTACCTGATGGAACGGTGCCAGAGCGGAGATTTGATGATCCCGAATCCCGATTTCGCTGCAGATCAGTTTATTCAACTATCCTTTACCAGTATCTTAAATGACCGGTTATTTGGTGTTCAAAAACGCATTTCTAAATCCGTGATTTCCGGAAGGGCCAAAAGTGCAACAAGCGCTTTTCTTGCTATCTACACGGCCAAGCCTGGGATGGGCTAAATGTCACATCCCGGACGGTAGTATGGCTGTTTCTTAAACAGTTCCGGTTTGAGTTTGTGCCATGCCTTCATCGCTTGCAAGGGAGATTTGCTGCCCAAGGCTGACTGCGGGAGCTGTTGGTTATAGAGCCAGACGTAGCGATGCAGCGTGGCTTCCAACTCTTCGCCTGATTGGAAGTGATGGCTTTGCAGCACATCCTCGATGCGCCCGTTGAAACGCTCGACCATGCCGTTGGTTTGCGGTGATCTTGGTGGGGTCAGTCGGTGTTCGATGTCCAGTGCAGTGCAGAGCCTGTCGAACTCATGCCTTCCACTTTCCGCCCGTTTACGCAGGCCAAACAGTCGGTCAGTGAACTCTTTTCCATTGTCTGTGAGTATGGTGCGAATGCGTATTGGACAATCGCGCTCAAGGTCGCGCAGAAAACGACGGGCGTTGGCCGCCGTTTTGCTGTTGTAGACGCGGATAAAGACCCAGCGGGTTGCCCTGTCGATTGCGACGAAAAGGTAACGGCGCGAGGTTTCATCCGCCATTTGTGGCAGGTATTTCACGTCTATGTGGATGTATCCTGGTTCATACGCCTTGAAGCCGCTGTGCTTGGGGCGGGCAGTTTTGGCCTTCAGATCGCGCAGGTTGCCGACGCCATGCCGCCGCAGACATCGATCCAGTCCAGAGCGCGAGACATCCGGGTTCAAAAATTCCCGCACCACGGCCAGTAAATCATCCAGTGACACAAGCAGCGTCCTGCGCAGAGAAACCGCAACGGCTTCCTGTGCAGGTGTCAGCGTCGTTTGCAGGTGATGCGCCGTATGGCTGCGGTCATGAACATTGTCGCGCTTGCGCCATTTCAAAACCGTCTGTTCCGAAATACCGTAGCGCTCGCCCACCATCCAGGCTGGGTCGTTGCTGGCTTGGATCTCAGCTCTGATCTTTGGCGTCGTAGTGGCTTGGCTATGCAATCGAACGAGCATGATGTTCTTCCTCCCAGGTATCCCCTAAAACCGATCTTGCCATGAAAAAGGCACGGCGACGAGGGTCAATGTGATCATCCGGGATGGAGCAGCTAAATTCATCTGGTGAATGTCGCGATCTGCTGGCCTTTGAGACAAGTTGAAAGTCCCCGTTAAAGCATCTGCAAACTAGATCGCTCGAACCGATTGAGATCGCCGTGCGGGCCCAGCGGTAAGCCAGTTCGGCTCTGTCACCCATGAGTTTGAGCAGGCAGTTGTGGCCCAGATAGGTCAACGGTTTCTGGATCAGTCTTGGCAATTTCTCAGGTCAAATCCTGCCTGCTGTCAGTTGGCCTTCTAAATGAGAATGTTCTCTCGGTTACCCACGCTTGTTTACGAGGACCTCCGCCAGCAAACCTAACATGCGCGCGCTTATGGGAATTTGGGTCTCCTTCAAGCAGCTAGCCCACTAACAACCGCTCTTGCTTGACGGTTTTCGAAGCCGCCTGAGAAAAGCAATCAAATCGTCAGGTGTTGCCTCTTTGGCCCTAGTTAACATTTCTGAGCGTATTTTGGGGTCAATGAACGCCGCCGTATCTGGCTCGTTAATCCATAAGATCGACAACTCCGAAGTCTCCCAAACATAGACCCAACCAACCGTGTGCTTGCCATCGGGTCCAATCAGCCGAGCAATGGGTGATGCTTCTTCGTTAAAATGGGTCACTATCTAATTCACTTTGGACTTGCTGGCCGGATGTCGGGACGCCAGAAAACAACTTGGTTTTGTGGGGTTGAGGGGCTATCTTGGAGCGGCGGCGCGAGAAATTCGTGGGCTAGAGACCGCCTCAGCTTGAATACTTTTGATCATGAATTCTGAGAGGTACCTCGGCCTTCGTTTGATAAAATGATGTTGTCAAAATTCATGCCCAACCCTCACGTGCAATTTCCACTTTATACTCTCCTATAATGGCGCTGGACCCCAATTCGGGAAATTATCAGCCGAAGACAATAGTCTACCATACGAATGTAGAATATATTGCGTGGTTAAATACTCTACATCCGGGCTCTGCCTTAGGCATGAAGCTACGGGTACAACTTGGTCTAAATATTCAGGAGGCGCGCCGATCCAAAGGGTTCAGCCAAGAAACCCTTGCGCATCGCGCGGACATTGATCGCGGCTATATTGGCAAGATCGAGAACGCAAAGCATGCCGCGTCGATCGATATGGTCGAAGCGATTGCGGAGGCATTGGGTATTGAGGCGCAAGAACTTCTTAAGCCTAGAATTTGATTGCGCGCCATTTCCACCGCCGGGCGGGCAAGGCTAACGTTCAACCAACCCCAAGAACCGCCCATATTCTTCGCTGACCTCCCGCGCTTCCTGAAACGCGCGCGCCCGTTCGTCGTCAAGGCAGCGGAAATAGCTCTGAATGTCCTGAATGTAAGCCTCAAAGTCGTTCCGGATTAGATCAGCATATTCTTGAGCAGCTTGCGGGTCGTTCGGGACGAAGGGCCGTGGGGGCGCAAGGCAGGTTTCTGATAACGCACCACCAGCCAGAAACATGAGATAAACGATAACGAGCACACAGCGATTTCGCTGCATACGACTGCGCCAAAACGACCATGTAACCTTGAAAGAATCCACTCTGCATGCCTAATGGGTGCGCGACCACAGTACAGCCGCAACGCATAAATATATCTTGCGGACATTTATATACTATCGTATCTCTGGGCTTCAAGTAGGAATGCCTAGCGTTGCGTCTTTAGAGAAAGCGTGAGCCGGGCCATGAACTGGGAAGTCGAAGCACCAAATGTGGTTACGGAGGCGAGATTCCGCGAACTCGTGGAAAGCGGCTATAGCGCCGAAATCTTGTGCCAGGAATCTGCGCACAAGAAGGGTCCGAGCTATTACGGTATCTGGATCATGCGTGCTGTTTCTGACGACGGCGTGGAAAAGCTATTGGTCACGGCTCGGACCCGCACAACTCACAACGATATCAAAATCCGCGAGTTCAAGACCATCACGGGTGTCGTGTCTTTCCTCGTCGGGATCGGCTTCTTCCACGCAGATGTACCGCTTGAAGAAGGCCAGCGCACGTCGCACAAGCCCGCCATCGCGAACAAAGGCAGCAGCGACTAGCTTTTTCCTGTTGAGCACCATCTGTGCGCTCCCTGTAAGGGCCCAGATGGTTCTGGTCATGGAGAGCGATGGCTCTCTGAGCGCTTCACAGTCCCAAAATCAATTTGCCCGCAACTATAATGACGGTGTTGGCCAAGGCTCGGCTTTGGATAGTCTGACAATCCTTGGGGACACCGAGATTGAAACGGCGGCCACCGAGGTTCGTTTTGCCGCTCTTGCCCGTCCCGCTCCCCTACCCCCCGCTGACGTTCGCGGCGCGATTGAGGCCACAGCGCTTCGCTATGGCAGCCATACCGGCTTGCGCCGCGCGGGGCTTTCGGTTTCAGACTGGGTTGTCCTCTTCCGTGCCAATATCGAAACCGAAAGCGGCTATCGCCAGAGCGCGGTTTCCAGCGTAGGCGCAATTGGCCTTGGCCAGTTGATGCCCGCGACTGCACGGGACCTGGGCGTCGATCCCCGTGATCCCCTGCAAAACCTTGACGGTTCGGCGCGCTATCTCGCGATGATGCTCCAGCAATTCGGCGATCCGCGGCTTGCCTTGGCAGCCTACAACGCCGGCCCTGATGCCGTACGCCAATATGGCGGCATCCCCCCTTACCGAGAAACCCAAAACCATGTGGCCCGCGTCATGGCGGTGGTCGCCCGACTGGAAGGAACAAACCCATGAGACATTTTACATCCCTATTTGCGACATCATTGGCGCTGCTCTTACTGATCGCGGAACCTGCACTTGCGCAAAGCATCGACCTCTCCCCGATCCAAAGCCTTTTGCAGGGTATCGTTGACGCTCTGACCGGCCCGCTTGGTGTCGTCATCGCCACGCTGGCTGTCTTAGGTGTCTTTCTCAGCTGGTTCTTCAACATCATCGATCTGCGCCAGGCCTGTCTCTTATACACATCTGAC
>OJGX01001155.1_pt1 | contig 11327 bp, 8 predicted proteins | sample 1594661 | NCBI WGS metagenome assembly OJGX01 (sample SAMN05416839, study PRJEB24817) | seawater metagenome | isolation source: Sea water | place: Canada:Atlantic | collected 2013-07 | reverse complement strand
CAAAAAAATCGTTCTCTTCTTCGGCAATATACTCTAAAGATAAAAAACCAGATTCTCGTGCTTTTTCAGACCATTCAACAATAGATTCTATACCTTGCTCAACATCATATTTAGGTGGTACAAACAACCATTTTAGTAATGTAATAGCGTGTAAGAATTGAACCTGTGATGACTGCAGCATAACTGCGCCTAGCGTGCCACCAAAAACAATAATAAATGCGGGTAATTCTAATAATGAAGAAATTGAACCGCCATCAATTATAAAGCCCAAATATATCGCCAAAATGGCAATTAACAAGCCTGATATACTTAGTTTATCCATGCTGTATTTCCTTAAGAATTGCAGATGGAAAGCTGTCAATCGCCAGTGAACGTTCTGATATTCCTGCCACGGTAACTGCTTGCGGCATACCATATACCACACAAGACTCTTCATCTTGTGACCAGATTGTAGCGCCTTTACTTTTTAACAACCGCGAACCATCACGACCATCGGCACCCATTCCGGTGAGTATTACCCCTAAAACATTACCGCCAAAAACTTTAGCAGCTGAAGCAAAACTAATATCTACACTAGGTTTGAAAGCAATCCGCTCAGAATTATCTTCCAGTATTCTTAATTTTGCTGCATTTTCTGTACCATCAATGATCATTTGCTTACCGCCAGGCGCTAAATAAGCATGTCCAGGTTTTAAAATATCGCCAGAGCTTGCTTCTTTAATCGATATTTTACAGAGTGTATTTAATCGACTAGCAAAAGCTGAGGTGAATGTAGCAGGCATATGTTGGATTAAAATGATAGGTAAGGGAAAATCTTTTGGTAATTGAACGAGTAGCTGCTGTAAAGCCACAGGCCCACCGGTGGAGGTTCCTATAGCTAAAAGCTTATAACTTTTATCTGTTTTTTTATTGACGCTTTCATTAGGATATTTGCCGATATCAGCAGTCGCTTTTGATGCTCTAGCTGAAGTTGTATTATCTGAATTAGCTTTAGCATCAACCGCAGCTCGAGATCGAAAAGTAGAAATTCTGGGTAATGCTGCACCTTTCTTTCTTGCCAGTTGTTTGACACGTTGTCGTAATAAACTTCCTGCATCCTCTGTGGTTTTGGCTATTTCATTGAATTTTTTCGGTAGAAAGTCCAACGCACCGGCATCTAAAGCTTCAAGTGTCGCTTTAGCACCTGAATGCGTTAACGAAGAGAACATAATTATAGCGGTAGGAGCTTGCGCCATTATTTGTTTAACAGCGTCAATGCCGTTTAGTAACGGCATTTCTATATCCATGGTTATTACGTCAGGTTTTAGCGCAATTGCTTTTTTAACTGCTTCTAAACCATTTATAGCAACATCGATAACCTCAAGCTCAGGATCATTATTGAGAATGTCCGTTACTCGGCGTCGAAAAAAACTGGAGTCATCAACCACCAATACTTTAAAAGACATTTACAATCTACTTCCTGTCGCTGTTAACTTAATATTAAAACGTATTATGAACGTAACTTCTTATTCAGTATCGATTTTTTAGAATAATATTTAAGCATGTTAGGTACATCAATAATTAACGCTATACCACCATCGCTGGTAATGGTTGCGCCTGCCATACCCGGTGTACCATGTAATAATCTGTCTAAAGGTTTAATAACAACTTCTTCTTGGCCGATTAAACTGTCAACAACAAAACCAATTTGCTGATTACCTAATTGTACAATTACCACATGACCACGATCTCGAGGCTTTTCAACGTAATCTCGCACTAACCATTGATCAAGATAGAATAGTGGAATCGCTTTCTCACGTACTATTATGGTTAGCTGCCCATCAACGACATTGGTTTTGGTTAAATCAAGGTGGAATATTTCATTCACAGCAGCTAAAGGTAGCGCAAAAGTTTGCTTGCCAATGACAACCATTAATGTCGGTAATATTGCTAATGTTAATGGCACTTTAATTTCTAGTATGGTGCCAACACCCATTTCTGAGTCGATATTAACGGTGCCATTAAGTTGGGTAATTTTGGTTTTTACCACATCCATACCAACGCCACGGCCAGAAACTTCTGAAATTTCAGTTTTAGTTGAAAACCCTGGAGCAAAAATTAAACTAAAAGCTTCTTTATCAGACATTCGTGCGGCTGCATCGACATCTAAAACGCCTCGTTCAATGGCAATTTCTTTTAGTTTATTTGCGTTCATGCCTGCACCATCATCACGAATAGTCAGGAGAATATGGTCACCTTCTTGTGATGCCGATAATACAACAACACCTTCTCGTGACTTACCTGCCGCAACGCGTTTATCTGGCGATTCAATACCATGATCAACCGAGTTACGTACAAGATGCACTAATGGATCGGCAAGAGCTTCAACCAAATTTTTATCTAAATCGGTTTCTTCACCTTCAAGTATAAGTTTAATTTCTTTATTTAAACTACGTGCTAGATCACGTACGACCCGAGGAAAACGGCCAAAAACCTTTTTAATAGGCTGCATACGCGTTTTCATTACCGCGCCTTGCAAATCAGTTGTTACAGCATCTAAATTAGATACTGCTTTAGTTAAATCTTCGTCTTCTTTGATCAAACCCAGGCTAGTTAAGCGGTTACGCACTAGCACTAACTCACCAACCATATTCATAATTTGGTCTAATCGCTTAGTATCGACCCTAACGGTTGTTTCAGCTTGAGCTGGTTTTGCTGGTGCCGATTTTTTGTCACCTGCCTCCGATGCTGATTGAACGACAGGCTTTACTTCAGCTTTAGCTTCAGGACTTTTCGGGGCAGGTACATTTGCCGCTGGTGGTGTTATTGGTTTTTCGACCGGACTTGCAGCTGCTGCAGGTTTGGGGCCTTGGCCTTTACCATGAAGTTCGTCTAGCAAAGACTCAAACTCGGCATCATTTATTTCGTCGGGTGAAGTAGCTTTTGGTGCCGGACTTGGGGCGCTAACATCTGAAGAAAATGAACCTCTGCCATGAAGCTCATCTAATAAAGATTCAAATTCGTCATCCGAAATATCATTACTATTTGATACTGGGGCTTTAGGCGCTACAGGGGCACTTGGAGTTGGTGAACCACCACCATGAAGCTCGTCTAATAAACGTTCAAATTCATCTTCTGACATTTCGTCATTTGAAGCCGATGGCTCTGCTGGCTCCGCTGGGGCTTGATTAGAAACGTCAACAACAGGTGGGGCTTGTTCATCTTGAGTTTCAGGTTGAGATAATCGGTGTAATTCGGTAATAAGAACAGGATTCGGTTTTGATAACGTTTCTTTATTTTGCACTTGGGCAAATTGTTCATTAATGGTATCTAATGCTTGTAAGATCACATCCATTAACGCTGAAGTAACCGTTCGCTGTTGGTTTCTTAAGGTATCGAAAACATTTTCAGCACCATGGCACGTTTCTACCAACTCAGTTAGTGATAAAAATCCGGCGCCGCCTTTTACCGTATGAAAGCCCCTAAAAATAGCGTTAAGTAGCTCTGCATTATTAGGATCATTTTCAAGCTCAACTAATTGCTCCGACAAGGTTTCGAGTATTTCTCCAGCTTCAATTAAAAAATCCTGAAGAATTTCCTCATCTTGTTCAAATGACATTTAATAACTCCTGTTAAAAACCTAAACTTGATAATAAATCATCAACATCGTCTTGACCTGACACAACATCTTGGCGATTCTCGCTGTTAATAATTGGGCCTTCAACTAAATTTTCACCTACTTTAGGAAGCTGGTCAGCTTTATTTTTTTCTGAGGAAATACCAAAAGCGGTTAACATATAAATTAAGCTTTCTTCAACCTCACGAACCAAATCAATTACTTTTCGAATAACTTGGCCTGTAAGATCTTGAAAGTCTTGTGCCATTAAAACATCTGTCATTAAGCGATGAATTTTACTGGCTTCTTTTTCAGTTGTTTTCAATAAAACATCTATATCTTGGCATAAAGCTTTAAATTCAGCGACATCAAGATCATTGTGCATTAATTTTTGCCACAACGGATTAACCGTACTAATTTGCTTTTGAATACCATCAACCACCGGAAATATTGCTTCAACGGCATCCATAGTTTTATTAGCAGCTTCTTCGGTATGACTAATAACAAAATTCAATCTTTCTTTAGCATCAGGAATATCTGCTGTCGCTAAATCATTTAAACGTTCATCAATTTGAAAGTTATTCAAAGAGTCATGTAATTGGCGGGTTAACTTACCTATTTCTTCGAATAGTTCAGAATTAATTGGGTTTTGAATTTCGGCTATTAATTCATTCGCTTTAGCTTGTTGACCTGACTCAATGTATTCAACCAATAACTTTGCTTGTTCTAAAGAAATATGGACATTAGCATTTGTGCTCATAATACGGCCTTGCGTGACAGAAATTAGTAATTAACCAAGACGTTCAAAAATTTTGTCAAGCTTGGTATTTAACGTTGCTGCCGTAAATGGTTTTACAATATAGCCGTTAACACCGGCTTGCGCCGCCATGATAATTTGTTCTTTCTTAGCTTCAGCTGTCACCATTAATACCGGTATGTGAGATAAATTACTGTCTGCTCTTATGGCTTTAAGTAAATCAATACCTTGCATGCCAGGCATATTCCAGTCTGTAACAACAAAGTCAAAGTTACCATCTTTAAGCATCGGCAGTGCTGTGTTGCCGTCATCTGCTTCTGAAATATTGGTAAAGCCTAAGTCACGCAACAAGTTTTTGATTATTCGTCTCATTGTTGAAAAATCATCAACAACAAGTACTTTCATATTTTTATCCAAGGCACCCTCCGGTGAGAACATTTAAATTTCTACGTTTCTATTATTATAGTTAACTATTCTACTTAACTTTGCCAAGATTGCATACGTGCTTTTAATCGATGCATCGCTTGACTGTGTATTTGGCTAACCCGAGATTCACTCACGTCAAGAACTTGCCCTATTTCTCTAAGGTTAAGCTCTTCATCATAATACAATGACAGTACTAAAGCTTCTCGTTCGGGTAAAGAGGAAATACATTCAGCTAATGACTTTTTGAAAAAGCTCTGTTCAATATTAGCATAGGGTTCATCTGGCTGCTGACTATGAGCAACTTCAATAACATCTTCACTCACACCTAAATCATCAATACCGAGTATTTTACCCGCACTGACTTCGTTTAAAATTTGATGGTATTCATTAATTGAAAGTTCTAATTTTTCAGCAACTTCATAGTCGCTCACATCGCGACCGTGCTCAGCTTCTAAGTTTTTTATCGCTTCGCTGATCATACGGCTATTTTTATGCACTGAACGAGGCACCCAGTCACCGCGTCGAATCTCATCTAACATAGCACCACGAATGCGAATGCCAGCAAAAGTTTCAAAGCTGGCACCTTTGGTATTGTCAAAATTGTTTGATGCTTCAAGTAGGCCTATCATGCCCGATTGGATAAGGTCATCAACAATTACACTAGCAGGTAATCGGGCAAGCAAATGATAAGCGATACGCTTTACAAGCACCGTGTGTTGTTCTAACAAAGCCGATTTATCAACACTATAAGTATGTAGTTTTCCCACTATAGCTCACTTTTTTGGTTGTTAGTGTTCTAGCAATTGCTCGATAAAAAACTCTAAATGTCCTGAAGCCTCTTTGGGTACAGGCCAGCTGATAATATTTTTGGCAAGAGATTTAAAGCCAATAGATGCAGGGGAGTCAGGATATGCTTCAACAATTGCTTGTTGTTTTCTCACTGATTTTCGAATATTTTCATCAAAAGGTACTACAGCAACAAGCTCTAAAGTTACATCTAAAAATCTATCGGTAACTTTTGAAAGTTTGGCAAATAAGTTTTGGCCTTCTTTGGCACTGCGCACCATATTCGCCACCACTTTGAATTTGAATAAACCGTGATCGCGACTTAACAGCTTCATAAGTGCATAACAGTCTGTAATTGAAGTAGGCTCGTCACATACAACCAATAATACGTCTTGAGATGCTCGACAAAAACTCAAAACCATATCGGAGATACCAGCGGCTGTATCAACAATTAAAATATCAAACTTGGTTTGCATATCGCTAAAGGCACGTATCAGCCCAGCATGTTCAGCGGGCGTTAAATCTACCATAGATTGTGTGCCCGATGTTGCGGGAATTATATTGATACCACCTGGACCTTGGATAATAATATCGTCCAGTTCACATTCGCCTGATAATACGTGAGACAAGTTTCGTTGCACCCGTAAACCTAGCATAACGTCAACATTCGCTAGACCTAAATCGGCATCTAGCACGAGTACACGCTTGCCTAGTTTAGCTAAGGAAATAGCAGTATTTAATGAGACATTGGTTTTGCCAACGCCGCCTTTACCACCTGACACTGCTATGACTTTAATTTGTTGGGGATCTTGCATTTTTCTTAAGCCGCTCGCTTGATCTATCATCTAAGTTATTTCTCTATATAATACCAATTGACGTAAATATTCAATCAGTATACTTGCTCTGCCAATTTAAAGACGACTACACTGCAACGGCTGTTACGGGTGTGCGCCAAGAAACAGCATTTGAGCTTTGAGACTTATTTGCCATTCTATCTGCAAGCGTAACTAATTTCTCAGCATTTGCAACCTTAATATCTTCTGGAACTCTTTGTCCATCAGTAAGATAGCCAATAGCTAATCCGTTTTGTAGTGAGGTAGTGATAATTTCACCAGCACTAAGACTCTCATCTAATTTAGTATAGATGCAACCGGCAAGAGGGATACGTTTAAAACGTTCAACATTTTCTTGCATAACACGTTGTTGTGTATTGGCTGCTAACACTAGGTAATTACGAATTCTAACACGCGCATTAGAAATTAAGGTAGTCAAATGCTCGGTTAGGCGCATATCTCTTTGCCCCATGCCTGCGGTATCTATTAATATTAATTTCTTTTGCGAAAACTGTTGTAACAAGGTGTCTAGTTCATTGCCGTCATTAGCAAGTTTTACTTGGCAGCCAATAATGCGCCCGTAGGTGGCAAGTTGTTCAAATCCAGCAATGCGGTAACTGTCAGTTGAAATTAATACAACTTGATCAGCACCATGTGCCTGTGCAAAACGAGCCGCTAACTTTGCAATGGTTGTTGTTTTGCCAACACCAGTTGGACCGACAAGAGAAACTACCCCACCGCGCTGAATAATATCGTTATTCGTAGTGTTTAATTGTTCCGCTATAATAAGTTTGGCTTGTTGCCATGCGTCTTTTTCTTCACTATTAGCAGGAATGTAACCAGCAATTTGATCTGCCACTTGTTCATTTAATCCCATCGCCATTAATTTATTAACGAGTACCGCGCGCATAGGATCTTTTTGTGCCATGTCTTGCCACATTAATCCAGACATTTGGTGCTCTAATAACTGGCGAATAGATGACATTTCTTTTTGCATGTTTTCAAACTCAGTGCCACTTATTTGACGTTCACTATGAGCAGGCTTGTTTTCAAAACCATTATTTAAGTTTGCTGATTGATTAATATTAGCTTGTTGTTGATTAGGGAAGTCGTTACTAGGCTCAGCACTTGAGCTTTGCTCTAAACGAGAAGTAAAGTTTTTAAACTGTTGCTCAATATCTTGTTCAGCAACTTGTTCTGCAGTATTAGGTTTTACAGCTGAATGCGTGGTCACGTTAGCGGCTGAATTTTCTATATTGCTATTAAAGGCTCGTGTGGCTGGTGCTTTATCATAACCATTTTGCTGAACTTGTCTGCTTAATAACGCAGCTAAACTGTCAACAGGCACATTTGAGGCTTGCTCCGCAGCTTGTGGGGCGCTGCTGATGGCGACAGTGTCTTCAGCTATATCAACCCGGCTCGCTGGTTGGCTATTATTGAATGCGTTTGGCTCTGGGCTTGCAGGGCTATTTTCTTGTTTCGACTCAGCAGGTTTAATATTTTGGTTATAATCAACCGCAGCCATTAATTCGACACCTTCAGCAATCTTTTTATTTGACATAATGACTGCATCTACACCTAACTCGTCTTTAATTTGCGCGAGTGCAGTTCTCATATCTTTTGCTACATAACGTCTAATTTTCATCGCCAACCCTTATCATTCAGTACAACTACGTTGAAATATTTTTTTTACTGGCCAATAGCACTAACAATTTTAATTTGTTTGTCATCCGGAATTTCTTGATAAGAAATAACACGTAACCCCGGGATGGTATATTTAACAAACTTAGCAAGTACTGAACGTAAAATGCCTGACGTTAATAAAATAGGTGTGTCGCCAGCCATTTCTTGCTGTTGTGCACCGTCGGTCAAAGATTTTTGTAATCGTTCTGCTAAGCCTGGTTCGATACCTGCGCCATCGTCTCCAGCCATTTGCATAGACTGGTGCAACATTTGTTCCAACTCTGGTGACAAAGTTATGACAGGTACTTCAACGGTTGGTCCTACGAGCTCTTGAACAATAAATTTACGCAAGGTTATACGCACTGCGGCGGTTAACACTTCAGGGTCTTGGCTCTTAGGGCCGTATTCAACTAATGTTTGAATTATGCTGCGCATATCACGCACTGCAACGCCTTCGTTCATTAAGTTTTGCAATACTTTTACGATAGTGCCTAACGATAATACGTCTGGAATAAGCCCTTCGATTAGCTTCGGATAACTCTTCTCAAGCATATCAAGTAAGTTCTGTACTTCTTCATGCCCTAACAGTTGTGCGGTGTTGTTGGTTAAAATTTGGCTTAAATGAGTGGCCAACACGGTTGCTGAGTCAACAACCGTATAACCTAATGATTGTGCATGTTCTCGTTGTTCTTGCTTGATCCATACCGCATCTAGACCAAAGGCGGGGTCTTTTGTTGCAATACCCTCAAGCTTACCAAACACTTGGCCTGGGTTTATCGCTAACTCATTATCGTGACGAATCTCCGCCTCGCCAACGGTAACGCCCATTAATGATATACGGTAGCTATTTGGATCTAAATCTAAGTTGTCACGAATATGTACCGCTGGCACCAAGAAGCCAAACTCTTGCGAAAGTTTTTTCCTAACCCCTTTAATACGGTTAAGTAGTTCTCCACCTTGTGCTTTATCTACTAATGGAATAAGTCGATAGCCTATTTCAAGACCAATAATGTCCACATGATTAACATCATCCCAGCCAAGGTCTTTAACCTCAGCTTCTTGTTTTATGGTTTGTGCTTCTTCTGCGTGAGTGTCTTCAAGCAATTGTGCGGCTTTAGCGATTTTATATTTATTACTAAAGAATGCGATACCAGCAATTAATACCGCAAAAGTTAAAAAGGCAAGATGCGGCATACCCGGCACTATGCCCATAACGAACATAACCCCTGCGGCAATATAAAGTGATTTCCCTTGCCCAAGTTGGCTACTAACTTGTTCGCCCATGTCTTGAGAAGTGTTTTGACGTGTTACGACTATGGCTGTGCCAACAGACAATAGTAAGCCTGGAATTTGTGCAACTAAACCGTCACCAATCGTAAGTAAGGTATAAATTTCTACTGCACTATCAAACGATAAGTCATGTTGAACCATGCCGATGATTAAACCACCAACAATATTGATGAATAAAATTAAAATACCAGCGATGGCATCGCCTTTAACAAACTTGCTAGCACCATCCATTGAACCATAAAAGTCGGCTTCGCTGGTGACTTCTACTCGACGTTCGCGTGCTTGATCAGCGGTAATAAAACCGGCATTTAAATCCGCATCGATTGCCATTTGTTTACCAGGCATAGCATCGAGTGTGAATCGTGCGGTAACTTCAGCAATACGACCCGCACCTTTTGTTACCACAACAAAATTGATAATAATAAGAATGGCAAACACCACTAAACCAACGGCATAGTTTCCACCGATAACAACCGAGCCAAATGCTTCAATGACTTTACCAGCTGCATCTGGGCCTTCATGACCTTCCAATAAAACAACTCGAGTACTTGCAACATTAAGTGCTAAACGCAAAATAGTGGCAATTAAGAGCACCGCAGGGAAAGAGCCAAACTCAAGTGGCTTTAGGGTATAAACCGTAATTAATAACACCACCAAAGACAACGCGATGTTGAACGAGAATAAAATATCAAGCAGCATCGCCGGCATCGGTAAAATAACCATACCCAGTGCCGCCATGACAAGAAATGGCGTACCTAGCCCTGAAAGTAGGTTAAGTTTTTGTTTCTTTATATTATTAAAAGTAGCGGCTAACTGCATGAGCTCTTAAGGATAATTTTTTGACATAACTGTACAAAAGCAATAATCAGACCAACTAAAGGATACAAAAGCTGTAAGCTATCAGTTTTAAGCTGTCAGTTAAAAGATTAAGAATAGTTTCAAGCTGTCAGCTGTAAGCTTTCAGTTAAAGGCAGAAAAATAATTTATCGTTGATAGCTTAAAGCTAACGCTCTTCAACTGATAACTGATAGCTGATAGCTGATAGCTTCAAACTTAAAACTGACAGCTTCTCTTTTCATTTTAATATCTAAAATCATCGGGAATGGGGAGGTTTTTGGCTACGGCTTTTGGCCGACTTGCCTTACCTTTTTTATGTGCGTCTAATTGGAAAATAAATGCGAGGATTTGTGCAACAGCTGCGAATAATTGTTCTGGAATTTCTTCGTTGGGCTCGGCGGTGTAATAGAGCGATCTTGCTAAGGCTGGTGATGCAATAATCTCAATATTGTGCTCTTTGGCTATGGTGCGAATATGCAGGGCCATTTCATCAATCCCTTTAGCAACCAATATTGGCGCTCCACCGACTTCAGCATCGTATTTAAGTGCCACAGAATAATGCGTTGGGTTAGTGATAACCACGTCAGAACTCGGGACATCTTGCATCATGCGTCGTTGCGACATTTCATATTGTGCTCTTCTCACGCGGCCTTTAGTTTCAGGGCTACCTTCAGAGTTCTTCATTTCGTCTTTAATTTCTTGCTTGCTCATTTTCAGTTGGCGATTGTGGTTCCATACTTGATATGGCGCATCAATAACAACAATAATGCCAATAGAGAGTGCCAAAGCTAGAAACATCCACATCAGTAATGAAACGGCATGAGAAAAGTTATTAGGAATGTTTTCTGTACTTAAATTTACTATTTGATCAAATAAACCACTTAACAGTAAATAAGCTGAAATAAATACCACAAAAAATTTGAGAATAGATTTAATCAGCTCAACATAAGCTTGCACGCCAAACATTCGTTTAAAGCCTGCCATTGGTGATAACTTGCTTGCTTTAGGCGCCATAGCTTGCCAAGAAAAACTGATCCCACCTAATATCATATTACCGATTAAGGCGGCTATAACGATAATAATATGTATCCAAAGAAAGGGCACTATTATTGAACTTACT
>OJGX01001151.1_pt1 | contig 11340 bp, 13 predicted proteins | sample 1594661 | NCBI WGS metagenome assembly OJGX01 (sample SAMN05416839, study PRJEB24817) | seawater metagenome | isolation source: Sea water | place: Canada:Atlantic | collected 2013-07 | reverse complement strand
GATGAAGGACGGCGCAATCTTTCGGCGGCTGAGCAACGGTGCATCCTTCTGGCGCGTGGTATTCTTGCCAGGCCTAAGCTGGCGCTGATCGATGCAGACGAGGTTGGGCTGCAACCTGCCGATATCGAAATGCTAATTACACATTTCCGGGAAATTGGTAGCGCCGCTCTGGTGGCCACAAAATTGGTCGGCGGCGCAATCGCAAAAGAGGTTGTAATCACGCTTGACCCTGCTGTGCCAGCATAAAACCCGAGACAGAACAAGACACTCAAAGTTCTCAAAAAAGAAAGAAAATCTCATGAAAAAAAGAAAACTTGTAGTGTTGCTAGGTGCCATAGCGCTGGTTTCCGCCTGCTCAAGCACCGTTTCAACGCTTAAAACTGAAGGCTATGCGCAGATGAGCGGAAGCGAGATCCGCACTGCCATTGTTGGAAATACACTCAGTGGCACGGACTCGGATGGTGATTACATGATCTATTATCCTAATTCATCGCAAATGCGCATTGCGTACCAAGGCAGAGAAGAGAGTGGTGCTTGGAGGATCCAAGGCGACCGATATTGTCGTCGCTGGGAGACCTTTGGAAGCGGAAAGGAACGTTGCGTGACCATGTTCAGGAAGGGAGACCGGCTCGATTGGGTGCAGAACGGTAAAATTACAGACCGTTCAGTTCTACTGAAGGGTAACTCAAACGGTTTTTGAAACAATCTTTTTATCAGACTTGGCCTGACTGCTCGGTCCCCCTAGCGGGTGCCGCTTGTCGTCACCCCCAAGTCGCTTGAGCGGAGTTCGGGCCAGACCGGTACCGAGTGGGCCTGACAGTCAAAGAACCTTGACGTAACACGGAGCAGTTTCACAGAACACTGCGGTCAGAAACAACCGATTTTGGAACGGTTTATCGCGGCGAATAACTCTTGCACCATGTTGTGAAGGTCTTCTCGATGTTTTTCATGTCGAGCGATATCGACTTCTCGACGCACCACTTACGGAACGTATCAGCAAGCTGGCGTAAGTCTGGCGTGTGCCTACCTTCCAGCTTGGGCGCGTTGTCCCGTGCGATCTGGTCCCACGGCTGCGTGTCCTTGATCGACCCAGACGCTGGGAACGCCAGCACAGATGTTTCCACTGTTCCATCCTGCCGCGCCTTCCGTCCAACCTTCGACCGATCATGCTCCGCCTTTACTTTGGTCAGATCCTCTTTGACCTCCCAAACTATCTCCACCTCGGCCACAGTGCGCCCGATCTTGTGATAGCTCGCCGTCAACCGCAGCCGAGTCAGGTCGCTGTTGATTTCGTTTATGGCTGGCTCGATTACCCATCGCTTTAGTGCGGAAAACAGTTTGTGTTTGCCCTCTTGCAAGCCGAACAATCCACGCAATTGAGCCACCGTAAACCGCTTGCTGGTAACGTGCTTGAGGTTTTGCAAGCTGGCGATGTGCTGGAACAGCAGCACGGAATACTTGCTGCCCAGATGGAACACTGCTTGCCGATCGAGGATTGCCCAGTGGTTCGACTCCCGCGCCATGTCGATGAACATGCCACCGAACGACCATGTAATCAGTACATCGCCACTGACCTCATCGCGGTAATCTACCATAGCCACATCCAGCAGTCCGCCGATGACAATACGTTTCTTGTCTGGATCATCCGTGGTCATCGTCGCGGCGCGGAGTTCGGCAAACAGCGGCGCGATAGTCTGGCTGGTGTGGTTTCTCATGCCTTCAATCTGTTTGATCTCTGACAGTCGCATTGTGTGGCGCACAGGGTCCGCCATGCGCCCCCCTGCCGTGCCGATCATCAGATGCATCAGCTTGAGGGCCTGCAAGCTTGGCGCGTGTTGCATGTAAACCCCCTGCGCAACCTCGGCTGGCAAGACGGTTTTGGTTTGGTCATAGGCGCGGTCAGCGGCCACTTCTGTTGTTTTTCCCATATGTGCGTTTTTTTAGGAGTCAGCCGCACATGTCAACTCTAGGTTAAGTCCCCATACCGCACATTTAAGTCCCCATACCGCACATTTAAGTCCCCATACCGCACATTTAGACTGCTAAACAATTGAAAATAAAAGGCTAAAGCGCCCTGAACTTATAGAACTTATAGAACAAGAAAGGCGCTACGCGCTTTTTGGTAAAAATATGGGGGGGTTTTTGTGCTTGTGGAGACGTTTTGCACTCTCAGTGAGGGTGCGCCTCTGGCGCTGATCATGGTGACGGTCGGGAATTTGCAAAAATTGGGTGGAGCCGTTTTCTGCCCGCAGCGGCAGATCCAGAAACAGCCAATCCAGAGGTTCAGAACTGGCGGTACCCGACAGCTCAAAACACAGCGCAGAAAGCAAAATGCAATTTTGGTTAACATTGCGCATATCCTGCAAACGCAACATCCCCTCCGAAGGTTTTGACGGTGGCAAGAAATAGGGGCGATTACTTCACATGCCCGAGAGGAGGATAGGGATCGCTACCAACCTGCCAGAAGGCCCCACTCCTTTTGGGCGTAAAAGCCTCACAGCGCCCCAGAGAGGCCCGCAGAGCGCGCCTGCAGGCCGCGAGGGCTCAATTGGTAGCCGAGCCTCGTCATGCGCTCCAGTGAGGCTCTCAGGGCGCGCGGGCTTCCATCTGCCCCTGTTCGTACCGCTTGCCCCCTGGCTGTTCCCGGATCAGCTCCAGCAAAGCAGGCACCCGATCCGGGAACAGGGAGAGACAGAGTGAGGCATTCCCGCACAGTGATCAGAAACCTGCGGGGTCGTTCCTCATGCCAAACGCAGAACATGATCCTCCCATGAAGATGATGGTCTCGGCCTCGTTCCTGACAGAGCGCGTTGGTGACCTGCACCTGCGGGTTCATCACAAGATCCTCTGCCAGGGAGGGGCGTCATCTCTCAGGTTGAGGATGACAATCGGGAGTATTCAGGAACTCCTCGCGCGTGCGCGAGGGAAAGCCCCCAGCAGGGCCTCCGGAGGACGAACGAAGTAGGGGATTGGAGCGGAGCGTGCTTGACGTCAGTCAATGCCAATCCCCCGTGAGCGGAGAGATTGGTACAATCTCGGAGTTATATTACTTCAATCTTGAGATTTTCAGAGAACACTCCCACATTGGGATTATCCTGAGTGAGGGAGACTTCCATGAACATGTTTGCTTACTGCAGAACATACGACATCAATAGCATCCAGTATCTCACAGCGCAAACGCGTCATGCGTTACGAGAAGATAAAACATCACAGCCAAGACTGCGACCAGGCGCAATACCGGGAACGCAGATTCATCTGCGGCCTGAGGATCCAAAACCTGATTATGTCGCCGCGTTCAAAGCCTTCAAAAAGGAAAAGGGGGCCGGGGAGCGCAAAGGTGCAAAGCTCGGTCTGCACATCATGTGTGGCGTTTCCCCGGAATGGCTTGCTGAGGCGGGTGATCTTCACGATCCTGAAAACCCCCGACAGCGCCAGCTTCTCGATGCTGCTGTCGCCTGGGCTAACACCTGGTCAAACGGCGGTGTGTTTGACGCCCGAGTTGATCTTGATGAAACCGGTTCTGCCGTGGTTGATCTATTCGTTGCACCGACGGCTGAACAAAAACACAAGAGCGGGAAGTCAAAGCTGGTTGTGAGTGTAAACAAGGCTCTCGAAGCCTTGGCGATCGAGAAGGAAGGCAAGAAGTCCCGGCAATACTCGGCGCTGAATACATCCTGGGCAGAGTTTGCCCAGGCGAACCTTGATCCGCGTCTCAGGCGAGGTAAGCCCAAGGCCGAAACGGGTAAAGAACATATTCCTCCCGACAAGTATCGCAAGATGATGGAGCGGGCGACGAAAGCCGAAGCAAGGGCTGAGGCTGCAAGGGGCGAAGCGGATAGCCTGAGAGCAGAGGCTCAGGCGTTACGGGATGGTCAGGCGGCGGCTGTCGAGAAGGCCGTCACAGACGCAACAGAGGCTGCCGTTGAGACGCTGTGTGGCGTCATATCTGGTGATGTTATATACAAAGCCAGAGAAGACGGGAAAATGGGGTGGTTTGTGCCAGATCGTAACCGTCCAGGACTTCGCCAGATTTTCAAAACACTGCGGCCTGCTCTGGTGCAAATGCGTGAGTTCTGGACCAGGGCCCAGGCCGTGGTTGCTGATGCTGAAAAACAGGCAGAGATACGTGCCGCAGCGCAAAACCTCATGAAAGTGGTGTCTCGGCCAAAGCCCGCCCCTGTTCCCCAAAATCCAAAACCTGATCCTGATACGTCAGATTATGAGCGCGAAAACTCAGGGAATGACTTTGAAATGTGAAGCTTGCGGGGACACCCCGGACCCCGATCCTGAGAAAAAGAAAAGGAAGGAAGGTGCCAGGCCGCAGGCGCTCGCTGCCAATAACGGTGGTTTTTGGGGCGGTTGTGCAAGGGCAGCGAATGACGGCAGTGAGCCCAAAGTGAACGATGCTGCAAGCTGCACCAATGTCCGCTACGGCTATCTGCGGAGCGCTGTGCTGTGCCGAGGTGGCGCGCATGCGCGATCAGGAAGGCCGTGGCATTACTGAACTGGCGCGGTTGTTCCAAGTCAGTACGAGTACGATCAGGCGGGCGTGAAGCGCCTCTCTAGATTTGTGGCCATTGCTGCGCTGAATGAAGCACTCTCAGGATTGTCACAGCGCTCGCGTTGTCAGCATAAACCACGATGTAGTTGGGGCGCACTACCATCTCACGTGTGCCATCAACGCGCCCTACGCGGTAAAGCTGGGGATTATCGAGGAGACGTGAAGTTTTGGCTTCGATCTCATCCTTAAGCGCTTGGGCCGCGTCTGGGTTATCGTCTGAAATGTAATCAACGATGGCGAGAAGATCGGCCATTGCCGTCGCTTTCCATTCAAGATTTGGCACGGCGTTTTTCGTCAATCAATGTCTGCGCATCTTGCATCGCCTGGGCATGTGAGACGGCGGGGCGCGGATCGTCCAAAGCCTCTTGCACCTTGGCACGGAACCAAGCGTCATAAGCGTCAGGGTCAGCGGTCAAACCGGCAGGCAGCCCACCCTCTGTTGCGACACGTGTTAGTAGGATGCGTACTGCATCTGAGAGCGTCAATCCGACACCCGCAAGTGCGTCAGTGGCTTGAGCTTTAAGTTGGTCGTCTACGCGGACATGAAGCATTGAGGTTTGTACGGGCATGTGATGGTCCTCCTAAAATGGGATTGTATCTCAATTGAGATACACACTCAATAGTCTTCCCCCCTGCCCTAACGTGGTGTATCGTAAACACCATAAAAAAACGCAAATGAACAATCGTAAACACATAGGAAACAGCATGTATCTTACACTAGGGCAGGCAGCAGAGATGTGTGGTTGGTCTAAAGGGACAATATCTAAAGCAATAAAATCTGGAAAAATGAGTGTTCATAAGAAAACGAAAGCAGGTTTCCAGCTGGACCCATCCGAAGTTTTACGCGTGCTTCCTAAGAAACGGGAAACACCCACGAATGAACAATTGGAACCACTTGATAAACACAGCGGAAACAGCGCTCTATCAACCGAAGTTAATGCCTTACAACAACAAATCGCTACTGCAGAACTTGAACGGGTTCGTGAGCGTGAACAGTTAACGGATCGCATCGAAAGTTTGCAACAAATGCTTGCTGACGAGAAGTCTGAGCGCCGCCAGTTAACCACGTTATTGTCTGATCAGCGGGAGAAAGACGCTACGTCCCAAGCCCGAGGGTTCTGGGCTCGCTTGAAAGGTGCCTAACCCTTTCCAAAAACCCTCAACAACCTACTCAGTTTTGGCAAGGGCTTTTGGCAGCGTCAATCGGGGCAGGGGGCGTATGTGCCAATAACGAGTGTTTTTGAATGTTTTTTTGCTTAGCTGTGATTGCATGGTTTACGGGTGCGATCCTTTTTCAGGAATGGAACATTAAGGAACAAGTTCGCCAGTCGCCTTGATTAAACTTATGATGTACATTCTTTGGGAACGTCTGAAAAACCTGCTTCTTTCGGCGTGATCTGGTAGACTTGGGCAACCCGCCAAGGAGCCGTTCCGATGCCGAAGCAGCCTGCCTTTCCCGGTCTTCACGATGCAATGAAGAAGAAGCAGACCCGGCGGGAACTGTTTCTGGCGGAGATGGACGAGGTGGTGCCCTGGGGGCGGTTTCTGGCGCTTGTCGATCCGCATTATCCGAAGGCCGGGCCGAAGGGTGGTCGCCCGCCGATGCCGCTGGAGATGATGCTTCGGGTCTATTTCCTGCAGAACTGGTATGCGCTGAGCGACCCGATGGCTGAGGAAATGCTCTACGACAGCGAGGCGATGCGCCGCTTTGCCGGGATCGAGCTGGGTGACGACCGCATTCCGGACGAGACCACGATCCTGAACTTCCGTCATCTGCTGGAACGGCACGGGCTGACAGAAGCGATCTTTGCGGACGTCAACGCGCATCTGGCCGACAAGGGCATCGGCTTGCGCTCCGGCACGCTGGTCGACGCCACGATCATCGACGCGCCGTCCTCCACGAAGAACAAGGCGGGCGCGCGCGACCCCGAAATGTCATCCACGAAAAAGGGAAACGACTGGTATTTTGGTATGAAGGCGCACATTGGCGTCGATGCGGACAGCGGCGTTGTTCACAGCCTGGACACCTCGACAGCCAAGCTCCACGACAGCCAGGTCTGGGACGACCTGCTGCATGGCGACGAGACCTCCGTCTGGGCCGACAAGGGCTATGTCAGTGCCGAGCGCGAGGCGGCGTTCAAAGGGTCGGGCAAGGCCTGGGGTGTCATGCGCAAGGCGCCAAAGGGTGGCAAGCTGCATCCCCTCGACGAACGGATCAACCGGGTGATCGCGATGGTGCGGGCCAAGGTCGAGCATCCGTTCCGGGTCATCAAGCGGCAGTTCGGCCACGTGAAGACCCGCTACCGGGGCCTCGCCAAGAACCGCGCCCAGCTCTTCACGCTGTTCGCGCTTGGAAACCTGTTCCTGGTGCGAAGGAGGCTGATGGCATGAGGACGAGTCTGCCCAGAATACGCCAAACCGCCGAAATGGCGGCCTTGAAGCCGCTTGATCGGCCGCAAACAACCTGTCTCACACCTTCCGAGAGCATCAAGCCACAATCTCGGCGCAGCCGAACCCGTTGATCAGACGTTCCCTTTGTAAGTAGGTTTGAGGTTCGCGTGAAGAAACTCGTCTATAATCACGCTCATCAGTTCTGTCTTTGAGCCCACTCCTATCTTACGGAAAATGGATGACGACTGGGCCTTGATAGTACCTTGTGCGGTGTTTCTGGTCTCTGCGATATTGGCGATACTGAGGCCGCGGATTATCAGTAGCGTGACATCACGTTCTGCTTCCGTCAGGCTCCAATCTTCGAACTTTTCGTGCAGCACTTCATCGAAGTTTCCACGCAGCATGTATATCGTTTTCAAGTTTCTTTCTTCGTTGAATTGCAGAAGCCGCAGGTAAGCTCGGAGCGTGATCACTGCATAGCCCAATCCCGCAACTGCAACGCTTTCGAAGGCCAGATGAACAAGCTCTCTACCCGTGTAATGAGTGCGGCTCAATCCGTGCTTAACGATATCTGCGACGACATCAAAACCGAAGAAGGCCATGCAGACAAGCAGGATCACCATCCCAGAAAAAACTGCGTTCCGATCTATAGTCTGATGGAATGATGTCGGTTCTGCTGGCGTTATTTCCATATTTTCATACCTATTAGGGCAATCATACTACTTTGGTTTATCTAGGGCATATGGGCCGAATGCAAGCCTCAGCCCAATGGAGAGTGTAGGCATCTTCAGGCTATCAGCTAGCTAAAGCCAGCGATGCTCAGAAGATACGATGCAGACGGCGAGATCCAATTGGCGTGATCGTCGCGAACCTCCAACACCACCAGAAATGACTTCGCGTGATGATCACTGGCCGAAAGCAGATCGAAAGAAAGAACACATGTCGCAAACAAACCAGATCGACCAGATTGTAGCATCACGGAGCAGAAATTCGTTCCGAGAGGCTGAACCGTTCCTAGCTACGCCTTCTACCCATGACGACACTTGGGGTCGGGTCCCCGGTAGGCAGGACAAATTTTGCCCTAGCGGTAACACTAGCAGCACACGCCAAAGAGAAGCCAATATTATGACTCAGAAGATTGCGCTACGGCCGGGCATCCCTGGTTGCATTCCCGATGCTCTCATCTTTGGGAATCGCAATCATAGCATGGCACAGCCGCTTATCGTTGTGCATGGAATTGCGCGCGAGACAGACCAGATGGCCGAGGCACTTGCGCCCCTTGCCGCAGCAACAGGCCGGTTGGTCGTCTTGCCAATCTTTGACGCCGATCATTGGAAAACTTACCAACGCCCGACCCGGCAAGCACGCGCTGACCAAGCGCTTTTGCGTCTGCTGTCCGCCTTGCGCTGTGACGGAACTTTACCGCTAGACCGTTTTGATCTCGCCGGTTTTTCTGGTGGAGCGCAATTTGCACATCGCTTCACGTGGATGTATCCGAGTCTTGTTTCGCACTTAACCGTGGCGTCCGCGGGCTGGTGGACATTCCCGGACGCAGCACCGTTTCCCTATGGAATGGGAGCAGGTAACAGCGGCCCAGCGGCCGCACCACTCTGGCTGCGCAGCAATTTACGCGCGTTTCTCGACCGCGAAATTGTTGTACGTGTCGGTGACCAGGACAACGTGGTCGATCGCAATACCCGTTCCGAAGAGAAGATAGATACACAGCAGGGGCGAGACCGACTGACGCGTGCTCGCCGCTGGGTCGAGGCACTTCGCGAAGCGGCCCGGACAGAGAACATACCGGACCGTGTAGACTTCGGCACCATCTTGGGTTGTGGACATGATTTTGTCACCTGCGCACAAGCGGGCCTAGCTGAGGTTTTTCTGAAAGATAGGTCCGCAAATTCCACCCTACCATCTGAAATTAAAGGAATTACAGCATGATCAAAACTGTCCATAGCCCAACCTTAGATCTTCGGCGCGCCAAATGGTGCCATTCTACCCGGCGCATCACTCTGGATCAGGCATGTGGGATTGACCCGCATCCGGCAAAGATCAAATCGGGGGATCTGCTCTTGGTGGAGGTCACGAAGATCAGCCAGCACCGCAGAGTTCAACTGCGTGACGGTAGGTATTCGAAGCTGTTCATTGGTGACTTGATCGTTCTTGCTGCAGGCGATCGCTTCGCCACCGATCAATTCATAGGCCATGTCGGGGTCCGAGCTGACCGGACGCTTGACTTACTTGCGGGTGGGGGCGTGGCAGGCCTTGAACAGGCTCGGCACGGCGCAATCAAGCCTGCTACCAGACTGAGCCTGCACGGCAGGCTGCTTGGCGCAGATGGCGCATCTTTGAACCTTATGGATGGCAAGTTGGTTCCCGGAATGGCTGAGCGCCCCGATACGGTTTTAACAGTGGTGGGAACCGGCATGAACGCTGGCAAGACTGATGCAGTGGCGGGGCTGGTCAATGGATTAACACGGCTTGGCCTCCGGGTTGGCGCGATCAAGGCCACGGGTACGGCGGCCTTCGGAGATACACATCTCTATGATGCCGCAGGCGCGGAGACAGTGCTCGATTTCACTGATACTGGGATGGCCTCTACCTATAGACAACCGATCGAGCGGATAGAGGAGGCAATCACACGCTTGCTGGCAGAAACCGCACAGGAAGGCTGCGACGTTGCCATACTAGAATTGGCCGATGGGATTACGCAGGTGGAAACAGCAGATCTTTTGGCGCGATCTGCGATGGTGCGGATGACCGATGGCTGGTTACTGGCTGCCACTGACGCATTGACCGCTGAAGCAGCCCTGATGCGCCTTGCCGCACAAGGTGTTGTACCGCTGGCGCTGACCGGCTTGCTAACCCGTAGCCCTGTTACTGACGATCTGAAGTTCGGAAAAATACCAGTCCTGGATCGCGATGAGTTAGCAGATCCGGCGACGGGGGCAGCGCTGTTGCAGATTTTGCGCCCGGTGCAGGCGGCTGAATGAGCCGCCTTCCGCCCATTGCAAAGGGAGAGCGGCGGCACCCGTTTAGGCTTCTGGTTGCCGCCGCTCTCGGGCAAGGCGCGATGCTCGTCGCCTCGGCGCTTGCCGTGCGCGAAGCGATAGGCACCGTACGCACGGGCGGGGAGACCATGCCTGTAACCGCGCTTGCCATGCTGGCTGCTACTGGAATTGCTCTCGCCGCGCTTCGCTATGCCGAAAGGGTGCTGGCAGAGCGCGTTGCACAAAGTTACGTTTCGGAAACGCGCGAGATGCTTTTCTTGTGCCTAAGTAAAGCCCCGGCATCATGGCTGGCGCAGCGGCGCGCTGGATCTCTCTCCCTTCGCTATGTTGGCGACCTAACGGCCATCAGGAACTGGGTTGGCATCGGACTGGCGCGCGCGATTTCGGCTTCGGTTATGCTACCGTTGGCTTTTGTCGTCCTTTTAGCGATAGACCCGCGCCTCGGACTAGGGGCTGGAGGGCCTATCGGGTTGGCCTTGGTGATCATGCTGCGCCTTGGTCCTCCCCTGCGTGACGCACAGAGCAAGGTGCGCAAGCAACGGGCTCGGCTGGCTGCTGCGATGGGCGATAGGCTGAAGCAGGCAACCGCCCTGCGCCGTGCCGGGCGCATAGGCACCGAGAAACGCGCCCTGCGAGCCCAATCTGCAGCAATCATAACTACTGCGATGCGTCGCGCGCGGCTCTCTGCTGCCATTCGCGCCATGCCAGATGCCGCCTCTGGCGTAGCGACCGCGCTGGCACTCTGGATTTGCCTGCACTACCGCGTGCCCATTGGCGAAACAGTTGCAGCCCTGCTGACGTTGTCGATGATTGTGCGCCCCATGCGCCATATCGCCGATATCCGCGAGCGTCGCTCCGCTTGGCTGGTTGCAAGCTCAAAGCTGGAAGAGACAATTAACGCACCGCGGATTGAGCGCCTAGGCCGCCGGGTCCGCGGCCCACGGGGTGGGCGCGCAGCGCTTATGGTGAGTGACGTGCCACTGGACGGGGCTCTGGTAAACCTGAAGCTGCGGCGTAGTGCCATAAGGGTGCTGACAGCCAAAGATCCAGCTATGGCTAGCCGTCTCCTTATGTTGGCAGCTGGGCTGGAAGACCCGGAAGCCGGGTCGTTTCACGTATTGGGTCGGCACCCTGCGGAACTTGATCCTCAGGCTGTTCTCTACCTAGGCGGGGCCTCTCCCTCACTGCGGGGATCGTTGCGGCGTGACGTTCTTCTGGGAACCGGGCGCAGTCTAGAGGATGAAGAGATCATATCGGTGCTGGAAAAGGTAGGACTGCATCCATTGCTTGCTCGGATCGGTGGGCTTGATGGACGGATCGATGAAGGACGGCGCAATCTTTCGGCGGCTGAGCAACGGTGCATCCTTCTGGCGC
>OJGX01001148.1_pt1 | contig 11363 bp, 10 predicted proteins | sample 1594661 | NCBI WGS metagenome assembly OJGX01 (sample SAMN05416839, study PRJEB24817) | seawater metagenome | isolation source: Sea water | place: Canada:Atlantic | collected 2013-07 | reverse complement strand
CCCTCAGCCTTCCAGTTTGCCAAAGCCTTGACGTTTTCTTCCGAGACCCTCTGTCCATCGCAATTGCGAAGCACTGATTCAAGAACCAGACGAATAGAGACGGGCAATCGCGAAATGGAGCCAACGCCAGCAGCTTCGAGCGCTGGCAGTGAATAGAGCTTCCCTGTCTCTCCGTTTCCTAAATCAAAGTCTCTGAGCGAATCAAATAGATTGTGTGATTGGTCCATGTAAGAAATCCGAGCCTAAGGCGTTCTAGTTTAAAATTAAATGCGAACCATGGGGTCTGGAAAGAGGCTTGTCAACACGGAGCTGCGCCACGGCTTCCGCCAAAAACACACCGAAATTGAACGAATGACAGGAAGAATGCACTCACGAAAAGATCCGCAGAGCCTTTCCCGGGCAATCTACGAGCCTAAGTCTTCTGAATGGGAACTCGCCTCCGTCCCGACATCATCCACGTGATCTCGATAAAAGGACTCCGCTTCGTCGAGTAAGGCCTTCACACCTCCGGGAGGCAGATTAGGCGGTCCATCAACCCAAAAAGGCTTCAGATTCGTCCCATTCCATGAGGTTTCAGAGACATCCACCGCAAGGTACGGCTGCTGCAGGTGAATCACGAGGTGTTTTTGCTCGCCTCCGATCTCGACATCTCTGGCCAGCACCCACTTGGGCAACTTCGTAACAGCTCCGATTCCTTGGCAATAGAGCACGTTTCGTAGCCACGGCCAGACACCGATACTAGCCCCCATGACGACAAGCCCTAGACAAACGAGCATCTGTCGACGTTCAAGCGGTTCCGGACTCAGAACGATCAGCCAGACCACCGCAGCCATTAACACAAGATCACCAAGGTAGAAGACCCAACCCGGCACCTGAGCCGGTCGAAGATCATTCTCGCCCAAACGCTTAGGAGCCCCTGAGAACGGGCGACTTGAAGTTTGCCCTAATTCGAGCTGGCTGCTTCCTTGAATGAGACGTTCGACGCCACCTCGGGAATCTTGACGGGCCTCTCCACCCAACGCATCCGTCAAGGAAGATGACGAATCGTCCGCTGCAGACATTAAATTCTCTAAGCCTCGTCCCAAAGGGCGTTTCATGTCTTCAAAAGGCTGTCGTAAGACCTCACTCGTTGCAACGCTTTTCGATCGTGAACCGCCCAGTTGGACTTGGACCAGCAAAGGTTCCTCAATTTCACTTGGAACGAAGATTCTGCTCCATGCCTTGCACCAGAGACGACAGAATTCGGCTCGCCAAACGATCATCCGAATTCTATCATTCCTAAGCGTCCTCAATGGAGTCACAATATTAATGAAAGCATTGTCGACGCAAAGACACGTCACTTATGTCGATCGCAAAAGGTTTCACAGAGGGAAAAAGGGAGTCGGTAGAATCGTCACCCAAAGAAGATGAGAAGATCTTTCTAGTCGGGGCCGAGCTCAAGTCCCGATCTCAATGGGACGTCACCGAGTCTCTTGAAGAACTCGCCAGTCTCGCCGAAACCGCCGGTGGAACAGTAGTCGGACAGGGAACGCAGAAATTAGATCGCCCGATTGCAGGTACATTCATTGGAAAAGGCAAAGCGGAAGAGTTCGCTGACGAATGCAAAGCGAAGGAGGTCGATACGGTCATCTTCGATGATGAATTGACCCCTGGACAGGGACGAAACCTCGAGCATGTCTTCGATCGGAAGATCATCGATCGCACCTCACTCATCTTAGACATCTTCGCTCAGCGAGCTCGAACTCGAGAAGGTAAGCTCCAAGTGGAACTAGCCCAGCTTCAGCATCTTCTCCCTCGACTGACTCGGTTTTGGACGCATCTCTCGCGGCAAAAGGGAGGTATTGGTATGCGAGGAGATGGGGAATCCCAATTGGAAACGGATCGCCGTCGCATTCAAGAACGTATAGGAAAGCTGTCAAACGAGCTCGATCACGTTCGAAAACACCGATCGGTTCAACGGCAAGGACGGCGCCGAAATAACTGGCCCCTTGCGTCGATCGTTGGTTACACAAACGCGGGCAAATCGACACTCCTCAACGCCCTCACAGGCGCGGAAGTGCAAGCAGAAGACAAGCTCTTCGCAACTCTTGATCCCACCACTCGAAAGCTTCGACTCGACACCAACCAAAAAGTCCTTCTATCGGATACCGTGGGGTTCATTCGCAAACTTCCGCACCGTCTTGTCGAAGCGTTCAAAGCCACGTTGGAAGAGGTTTCCGAAGCAGACCTCCTGGTACACGTCGTCGACGCCAGCCACCCACAGGCGGATCAACAAATCGACGCCGTTAATGAAGTACTCTCAGAAATAGGCGCCCAGGACAAGCCCACACTCATGGTCTTCAACAAGATCGACCAGTTCGAATCCTCAGATCTTCTTGATCTATTCACCAATCGGTTTTCTCCTTCGGTTGGCGTATCGGCAGCCAAAGGAATTGGCTTCGATGCTCTCAAAGCGCATCTTTCCAACAGCTTACGTCCCATTCGCTCCGTGCTTAACCTAGCCGTCCCAGTTGACGAAGCTTCGGTGATTGCAAGAATTCACGAAGTTGGCCAAGTCATCACTTTGAAATATGAAGGCGCCTTTGCGGAGATCGAGGCTCGAATCCCCCCCCACCGTCTGGAGGAATTTGCGGCCTATACACGTGACTAGGAATCCAGAATTAGCATCTACTCCAAAAACAATCCTTAAAGAAGCCATAAAACTTCTTTACAAATCTTTCACAAAGGTCATAGACCTATGGCGTGCGCATCAAGGACCTACCCACGAATTCTCGACCGCGAGAACGTCTGCTATCTAACGGCGCTGAGACCCTGAGTGACGCCGATCTCTTGGCGATCATTATCCGAACAGGAACCAAAGGGCATTCAGCGATCAAACTAGCAAACGAACTTCTCATAACGTTCAAAAGTCTGGCCGCGCTGGCGCAAGCAGACCTTTCAGAACTTCGGCAAACAAAGGGTATTGGAAACGACAAAGCAGTAACACTAAAGAGCGCATTCACACTCGCGAAACGAATGGCTCGCGAGCTCCGCCCTGAAGTCCCAATGATCGACGCCCCCGAAAAGATCGCCGACCTACTCCGATTGGAATTGCGAGATCAGTCCGTGGAAACCTGCTTCATCCTATTACTCAATAGCCGTCACGGTCTCATTCGTGTCGAACAAATCAGTAGCGGAACACTTGACACTCTCTTCATCCATCCAAGAGAAGTCTTTAAACTTGCTATCATTCATCAAGCAGCGGCCGTTGCCATCGTCCACAACCATCCTAGCGGCGACCCTAGCCCTTCTCAGGCAGATATTCGGGTTACCAGGGATCTTGTCCGTGCCGGCAAGCTCTTAAGAATCGACCTCATTGACCACGTTATCCTTGGCGCTCCCAGCAAGAACCACCAAAAGGACTACTGTTCTTTACGAGAGCTTGGACATATTTCAGAATAGAACGAAATCGACTGAGCCACTCGACATGCCGAACACAATTCATCCCACTGCGACGATTCACCCAAAAGCAGAACTCGGTGAGAATATCCTCATCGGTCCCTTTGTCGTAATAGACGCCGACGTCTCCCTTGGAAACGGTTGCAAACTTGGACCGCAGGTTTATCTCACCGGCCATACAAGCATCGGCGCCGACAACACCTTCCACGCTGGTTGCGTCATCGGAGATACCCCCCAGGATCTATCCTATGCCGGCGCGCCAACGAAAACGATTCTCGGCGATAGCAACACGTTTCGCGAACATGTGACAATCCATCGGTCGAATTCCGAAGACGAAGCTACGAGAATTGGTTCCAATAATTACTTCATGGCTTCAAGTCACGCAGGCCACAATGCTCAGATCGGAAACAAGAATATCTTTGCCAACGGAGCCCTAATCGCTGGGCATGCGGTTATCGAAGATCAGGTCACCTTCGGCGGCAACGCAGGGGTCCATCAGTTTTCGCGAATCGGTCGACTCGCTTTTCTGCAGGGCAATTCCGGAGTTAGCCAAGATCTCCCCCCATTCTTGATGAATAGCCGTATCAACGAAGTCAGCGGCCTAAATATGATTGGTATGCGCCGCGCCGGAATCTCATCGGCAGACCGGATCCAGATGAAGAAACTCTATCACCTCATCTACCTGCAAGGGCACTCCATCGCAAAAGGCCTTGAGCTTGCGAGGGATCAATTCACAGCCCCCTGCTGCATTGAATTTCTGGATTTCGCTCAGAAAAGCAAACGAGGGATCTGTTCTAAAGTTCGACAATAAGAGACAGCTCTGTCAACACGCCTCTGCAGTTGGTCATCGGGCTGCATCCCGAAAGCCTCGCTGTAGTAGATTCAGCACTTTTGTGAATGTTTCCCGGATTTCGGGGCTGTTACGAAGCGTCAACGCCTTCATCTTGGCTTCGACAGCTCTGATCTCCGGGCTCTGGATCTGAGCCCAGACCTATCTTAACTATCTTAAGGACCAAGAACTTCTCCCCCTTTAGAGGCAAGACAGTGATACCGCCCCCCCTGTGCTTGCCGTGTAGCAAGCTATGGCCAATCTGCGACAGCGGCTCCGGTCATTCCACCTCAGCGGACCTCCTTAAGACCCTACCCTGACCTGTGATGCCCTTTTAAGCCGGATTCTCCTCCCGCTTCGGAACGACGGTGTTTGCCAGCACCGCTAGACAAACAAAAAAAACCCTCTCCCGTTGAGGAGAGGGTTTTGAGAATTACCAAGGACTACGCTTAGAACTGGTAGACTGCGTTCAACGCAATCGTCACAGCATTTTCGTCGTCTGGAAGAGCACCGAATCCGCCGCCGTTGGCACCACCGAAGGCGTCGCCACCTTCAAGAGCGTGATCCCAGCGAACTTCGAGTCGGCTGATAACATTTTCCCAGAGGCTGTAGTCAACCGTGCCAGTCAAGCTCAAGAGCTCGCTGTCGCCACCGTCATCAGTAACGAAGAACACCCCGGAGTCAGCTTTGGCATAATCAACACGACCATTGAAGGTCATCTTCTCGGTCACCTGGTATGAAAGGTAACCAGCGATCGAGTAGGCATCACCAGCAGCTGCAGTGTCAGCCAAATCGAATGCCAAACCAAGAGCAAGGCCATCAATAGGGGTAGGAACAGTCGCACCCGCATAGTAGCTGGTTCGATCTGATGGAGCACCACCAGCAACAAGACCATCAACGATACCTGCATAGAGAGCGCCGCCGCCCAAGAAACCTGCTTCCTCTGGGATCTCGTAGCTCACAGAAGCCATGTAGGTCTTCTCTGACTCATTTCCTTGACCGATAGCGTTTGGTCGATCGTTAATGCCGAAACCATAAGAGTTAGCAACACCAGCAGAAACACCGATCTCGTCGGTCAACTGGTAGCTAGCCAACACACCAGTGTGTTGGAATGGCTCCAAGAAAAATCCGTAGGAACGGCTGAAGTTAGGGTTACCTGGTCCAGAACCCACTTCGTAACCAATGATGGTGTCGAATTGACCCATCTTGATGTCGATACCGTTGCCGATAGGAGCACGCAGAGCAACATAGGCTTGCTTGATACCCAAGTCGCCACCAGCGCCAGTGCCAAAGAAGCTGTTACTTCCCAACCATGCAGCATCAGGACCGAACCACAGGTCAACGCCGTAACCGGCTGCCCATTCGCTCTCGTCCAGAGGGCTTTCCAAGCTCAGTTGGACAACGTTGAGGTTGAAGCCATCAACATACCCAGCTCCGTCATTCGTTCGACCAGGGAAGTTTGCGTTACCGCCCTTGCCAATTCCCCAGATTGCCGACGTGTCGACGTACCCACTCATGGTCGTCTTCGATACCTGGCTCATTACGCTGTGTGAATCGGCCAGGGCGTTTGAACTCAAGCTGACCATCCCGACGGAGGCCAAAGCTAATGTCCATTGATTAAACTTCATGTTCAGTTCCTCTTGCAGTTTATTCGTGTGTTCTAAGTGCAAATCCTCCGCGACTGGCTCAAGCCAATACAGCAGGATATGCACGCATTTCCCGAAACCTAAGTCAGGTTATGGTGTTTGACAACTTTTTTCTGGATACGACGGTTGGGTGAAAGCTTTTGCTGATTTCGAAAAGCCTTTCCACAGAAACTACGACTTGCCCTGACCATAAGTAACGGCCGTTTTCCTAACAGGGGCTTAAGATACACGCAGATGTGTCTTTGCACAAATAAAACCTATGGTCAGGCTCGATGGCGATGGCGAAGACTATGGCCGGACCCTTTACAGGGCTGAAGGGAAATGAAGTCTGCAGCAATCGCTACCCTCAAGAAGAATGCCCCCTAGGAGCCGCCGCCGAAGGTTTTCGTTTCGACTCAAATGGGTCGCGCCCCCATGCTGTTCTAGCACTGCTCTATCCTAAATAATCTCTGCCGACCCTCGTTCTCAATCAGCGATTGACCCAGGCTCGAAAAGAACGGGATCAGAGAAAAAGCCCGGCTTCCTCAGCCGAAAATGCTCGGATTTGTCTCAATTCTTTACAAAAATAAACAAATGGGCTCCAATAGCTTACGTCAATCCTCCTATACGCCTCGATTTAACGATTAATCCTTCCATAGGATGAAATATGGATTTGACATCAAGGGGCAACAGCCTCTACTGTTTGCCAACAAGATCTTAGAAGTGTTCAAAGGTCAGGAGCATCAATCAATGAAGACATTAGGAGTTCAATCAAAGTTTTTTGCACTGGCGGTATCAGTCTGTCTGCTCAACCTTGGCGAGACACTCAACGCCGCTCCCGGGAAAGCATCTCTAGTCACTAGCTCCGGCGCAGTGACTGGTGCTATGAACGGAGACGCACTCGCAGCAGGTTCGGTCCTCTCGACCGGATCCAACGCCAGAGCCACACTGAACGTCAACGGCAATACCGTTTCTCTTTCAGAAAACACCACGCTTTCAATCGACACACTCGAATCAGAAGACACTGGAGTTGAGGAAGTTTCAAACATCCAGCTCACGCTTTCTGCTGGTCTCATCTCAGGCACAGTGAACAAATCTTCTTCTCTCTCGAAATTCGTTGTGAAGATTCCAAACGGTCAAGTTGCCGTAGATTCTACCTCCGGTCCTGTCACCTTCGCGATCTCCGCTGGCGGTGAAGTTCGTGTGAAAGAAGGATCCGTAGACGTTGTCTATGATCGAAGCGGGACTGTCGGAGCATTCAGACTCGGTGGAAATCAACGGTTTGATCCTAGCACTGGAACTGTCATCCCAGACAGCGGGCAAGGTTTTCCACAACCACCTGCGACTACCACCCCAACGACTACGGGAACGACCGTCGCAGCTGGAGGAACGAACCCAGTAAATCAGCCTTTCCAATTCTTCATCTCGCCTAACTTGGGGAGAGACTAAGCGATTTGGCGCTAGGGACTCCTAGCTAAAACCTTTTCAAAAGCCTCGGTTGAGATCTCAACCGGGGCTTTTTCTTTGCCTTGAACGCCAAGCGATCTGCAATCCAAACTATCGATCTGAGGAGTACAGAGCCTTCGCCCCCCCCCCTTCCACGGCTGCCCTCCTGATGACGAAACCTACTGATCTCCGTGTCTAGGTCCTACGCTTCTTCCAAGATCCGCGATGAGTTCCAGAACATCTTGCTCCACGGTATCTGACCACCGGTCTGGCTGCCCATAGTAGATCATTGAGGTTGCCCCCTCATAGCCACCTTCCCTCCATATTCGCTGGGAAGGGATATAGGCCATAACATCGTGGGAGTATCCAGCTACCCAAGAGGAGCCCCCGAATTGGCGTTTGATCGCCAATGCGTATTCTACTACCACCTCTCCCCCCATGGCGATCAAGTCCATTTCACCCCCAAATCGCCACCAACTGACCGGGTAGGGATAGGTCGATGGGACCTTTCCCCCTCGCTCGAGCACGGCAATCCAGTGTCGTGCCCTTGACTGAATATAACGGTCCTTTGAGGCGACCTGTTTCTCCAGAGCCTCCCGGTCTGGAACCTGATCGAAACCTATATCCTTAAGCCCGTATTGTGTTACGAGTTTCGGCGCTATCTCTTCCATCACGCCTCCGAGTACCGCATGAACAGAATCGGCAAGCGCCGCACCATAACTCACGGCTAACTCCGGCTTTCGTCGAGGAATTGGATTGATATCCGCACCACAGCCAGCAACGAATTGAGCCATCGCTCCAGGATAGCGCCCCTCTAAGAATAACTGCGCATAGCCCGGATAGTCCCCAGACCACTGATAATCGCTGAGCGTCGTCGCATGGCAGGCATATCCAAAGAGAATCCCAACAGTTCGATCATCACTCCCCGTGATTCGCAACACGGGCACCGAGTAGTCAACAGGCCCTTTCAGCTGCCCTTCAAATCGGAGCTTAGGAACCAGCATTTCTGGATTGTTTCTTCGATTCACCCCAAATCGCGATTGTCCCGTTCCAAACGAGACACGAGCGGGTTCAAACGAACTAAGCGCCTCTTCCGCGCAAGCAACGACAGTCGCGCTGAGCCGCCGGGTATAGTTATCAATTTTCTCATTCGCTTCGTCGGACAGGAAATACATGGTCCTGAGGTTGTTTCCGACGACAGGGCCTGTATGAGTATGCGATGAATTAATGAGTATCTGAGAGCGATCAAGCCCTCGGGCACTCATCAGGGCGTGACATATGGAGCCCGAAACTTCAGCCCCAATTCCCACCAGATCCAGGGAGAGAATCAAACCCACATGCCCGTCACGATCTTTCAAAGCCATGGCCTTGACCCAGAGATCGGTTCGTGTGCTGTCCGCAGGCCGATTTCGAGAAGCATAACCACTCATCCAGATCGGCTCGCTCGGCGTGATGAGTTTTCTGGCCATCCCGACCTGCCAACCGTCGACCTTCTGCCCCATTGCCTGAGGTAAGAAGCCCAAGGAACCAAGTAGCCCCAACAAACAGAAACGAACAAACGGAGAGAAACGAGCCATCATCCCCACACTATGCCTCTTAAAGATGAGAGATCTCAATCGATATCTTCAGATGCAGCCCGCGATCACTCTGGATAAGCAAGAATAAGACAACGACAAAAGCTCGAATCCATGCCCCTCACCGTGGTAAATTCCTTCCCATGAGCCAGCAATCCCAAACGCGCCCAAGTATCGTGCTCGTCGCCAACGGAGATCTTCGCCTCTCTGCCAACCAACAGTGCTGGCAAGAGCAAAAGAAAATGGAAGAAACCCTGGTCAAGGCGATCAAACGCCTGGGCTGGAATGTCACCCGAGCCCACAAATTCGATCGAGCCAAGAAACACGGTTTTATCGATTCACAAAAAATGGGAATCGAAGTCTTTCGCACAATCGACCCATCGCAGCCACTCATCGTTGCGGAGGCCGTTTGGCAGTATAGCCAACACCTGCTCCCTGGCCTCTTCACCCATAAGGGCCCTATTCTCACTGTCGCCAACTGGAGCGGAACATGGCCAGGCTTGGTGGGAATGCTCAATCTAAACGGATCACTCACAAAAATGGGCGTCAACTACAGCACCATTTGGAGTGAATCGTTTAAAGATGCCTACTTCCTCAATGGACTAAAGCAATGGCTTTCTGAAGGCGTCATTACTCACGACCAAAGCCATGTCAAGGATCTGAACCTACTCAAACTCCCCCTCAAGGACGAGCAGATCGGGAAAGCGGCAGCCGCGGATTTTCAGGACTCCAAGCCTATTATGGGCGTATTCGACGAAGGCTGTATGGGAATGCACAACGCCATTATTCCAGATGAACTCCTGAACCCCACCGGTGTTTTTAAAGAGCGAATGAGTCAGTCCGCCCTGTTCGCTGCCAGCAACGAAGTCGAGCTCTCAGAGGCGAGACTGGTGTACGATTGGCTGAAACGAAAAGGGGTCCAATTCAAACTTGGTTCCAAGGAAGAAACAGATCTCACGGAATCCCAAATCCTTCAACAATGCCAAATGTACATCGCCGCGGTGCGACTCGCTCACGAGTTCGGCTGCGCCACCATCGGGATTCAGTATCAACAAGGGCTCAAAGACCTTCTTCCTGCCAGTGATCTCGTCGAGGGATTACTCAACAACTCTATCCGCCCACCGGTAAGCGATCCCAAATCTGGCGACATTCTCTTCGAGAATGAACCCGTTCCTCACTTCAACGAGGTTGACGAGTGTGCTGGCCTTGACGCGCTTGTCACGCATCGACTCTGGCGTCGGCTCGGTCTTTCACCCGAAAATACGCTTCATGATTTAAGATGGGGACAACACTATCGAGGGCAAGGAGTGAATGACTATGTCTGGGTTTTTCTCATCTCAGGAGCCGCACCACCAGCACACTTCATCGACGGGTTCAAGGGAGCTTCCAGCGAACGACAGCCGCCGATGTATTTCCGACTTGGCGGCGGTACACTCAAGGGAATCTCCAAACCGGGCCACATCGTGTGGAGCCGTGTCTTCGTCATGGACCAAAAACTTCACTGTGATCTAGGCGTCGCAGAAGTCGTCAAATTACCCGAAAAAGAGACCGAGCGACGGTGGAAAGAAACGACACCACAATGGCCCATTATGCATGCTGTTACCAAAGGAGTCTCACGAGACCAAATGATGGCGCGCCACAAATCGAACCATATTCAGGTCGTCTACGCACCCACTGAGAAACAGGCCCACCGCGCCTGCCGCATTAAAGCAGCCATGATGGCGGGCTTGGGGCTAGAAGTGCATCTTTGCGGCGATGTGTCGCTTGCTTGATTGCGCCTGAAGACTTTAGTCTTTTGACTCGGCAGCTCGCATGCGACGCGTATGCGTTCGCCAGTAGTCCTGCATAATGATAAAGATATACGATGCGGAACAGGCTATGAGTACCAACCCAACGAGCGCCTCGATTTGAGAGATGATCCGAATCGGACCAACCGGGATATAGTCGCCATACCCTACCGTGGTGTAGGTCGTGAACGAGAAGTATACAAAGTCGTGTATTTCTTGTCCCCCGGTGCTTTCGAGATGACCAAAGCGCTCAGAGTTCACGTGATTCAAACAGTACATCGCGAATCCAAATACCATGATCGACACGACATGGGTCACGATAACGCCGATCAAACCCAGGCTTACCTTGAAAAGATGCCGAAAAGGAAAACGCGGCAAATGATCTGAAATGAGCAGAAGCGCCTGAACCTGCAGCGCAACCACTGCCGTTACCAACAAGAAAGTAAGAACGCCTACGATGATCATCGCGTCGAATAATCTAGTTTTTCACGACTGAGAAGTGTTCGACACAGGCGAAGGATCTTGTTTCCGTTGCACTCGACGCAAGATCTCAAACGCCTGCTGTGAGGTCATGTACTTGAACGACTCTCGATCTACGGGGTTGAAACACTTCATCACCTGTCTCTTATACACATCTGACGCTGCCGACGACTCCTTACGTGTA
>OJGX01001146.1_pt1 | contig 11385 bp, 10 predicted proteins | sample 1594661 | NCBI WGS metagenome assembly OJGX01 (sample SAMN05416839, study PRJEB24817) | seawater metagenome | isolation source: Sea water | place: Canada:Atlantic | collected 2013-07 | reverse complement strand
CGAGATCATGCCTAGTCTCGTGGGCTCGGAGATGTGTATAAGAGACAGTTGCAGTGTCGGTCGCATTCATTACCCAAGTTGCGAGAAAGTGACGAATCCGGAATGGGTTCCGATTCTCTGGTCCGTCTACGTGCAAGACTTCGAAGGATGCATTGACGGTACACTGCCACGAGCTGGGTACATTACCCGAAGCCTCGGCGTAGGTTGACAAGGCTTTTGAATGTTGAGTAAGAGTAGAGAGAATTTGCTCGCTGGATGATCGCCGATTAGGCTGCCTGGGCTCGGAACGAATTGATTCGTAACCAGGAGATTGGCAGCCGAAGTTGTCAGATCAAGAGGGTTCGCAATCGAGAAGTTGGAACCTGCTCCATCTCAAACCTCCAGGCACTGGGGGTGCTGATGGTTGGCCTGTATAGTTCTCAGCGAGGGAGGCGCGTAGTGTGGAGCCACGGGATGACCGCCGGATCGTCTTGAATAATGACTTCTGGCAAATGTGAGGCGTCCCAACAAAAAATAGATGCGATAATTATGGGTGGGCATTGTACTTCGGATTCAGCTGGAGAAACCAAGGATTACGAGAATCAACTTTATTGCAATCTCTCGCCGACGCCGCGTTGGCCCTTATACCACTACACTGACGTTGATTCGGCGCTCAGTATTTTACAGACAAACGAGCTTTGGGCAACTGATGCGATGTATCTTAATGACGCTAACGAGCTGACGAATGGTGAGAAGATTATGCGGGAAGTCTTCATTGAGTTGTTGGCAGGTGCCGAGTCTGATGGCGAGCGAGAAGCGTTGACTAAAGTTATAGAGGAATACCCCAAGAGATGCCCATCTGCAGTGCAGCACCACTACTTTGTATCTCTATCGGAAAAAGACGACTCGTTGTCTCAATGGCGTGCATACGGAGGAAACGGAATGGGGTATTCACTAGGGATCTCTGACCTACCGTTGATTCCTCGACATTGGCCCGATACGATCGGTCGAGAGATTGGCGTTCAAATCGTAAAGTGCATTTATGATCACAGGTGTTTTCGGGAGATTGTTTTGGAAGACCTGAATAACGTGATCAGTCGGGCTAGGAAGATCGCTAGATCTAGCACAGTGTTTCGGTGGACTGAGTTCGTTCCTAATGCGGTGTTGCATGTTGCGCACACTCGTGTTCCTGCCCTGAAGGATAGTGGTTTTCGGGAAGAGGCTGAATGGCGCCTTGTAGTTACGATTGACGGAGAGACCCGGCCCGTAGATTTCCGTGCCACGAAACGAGGATTAACGCCCTTCGTAAAAATAAGAGCTAATGAACCGGAATCCCTCATTCAGCTCGAGAGGTTTGTTGTCGGTCCTGGGCAAGACAAACATCTCGGATTCCGGAGTGCCCGACTCCTAGTGTCGCAACTCGGTTACGACCGAAGTATAGTGAAGCTTTCGTCACTCCCTTACCGCCCACATTGATCAGTCCTGAGAAAAGTGGACACGGGATTCTCTAGCGGCGGATCTGATCCGAATGCGGAAAGCGAGATAAGCTGATGACGGTCTGGGGAGGAACGTTTGGAGGCAAGCAGAAGCGTGGAGGTATTTTTTTCAGATATTGCCGTTTTCCGTCGATGCGAGAAACGTATTTCGTAGTGGTGGAGTGTGATTGGTGGAGGCGGCGGGAGTTGAACCACACGGTGCCGTGCATCTATTTGCATCTCCCTGCACTTATCGTTCTCTATCAGCATCTAATGACATTTCCAAAATCGGAGGAAATGCAGATAGATGCAGCTAAATGCACGGAGTTTGGCAAATAATTGGCAAATCGAGCCTTCACAGACTCTTTGAAGTGTCCGATGGAATACGCCGTGATCGGCTTCCGGCTAAATTGCGGTGTCGGTCGTATCCATTACCGAAGTCGAGAGAAGAAGACGGAGCCCGATCGGTATACGTTCTCGGATCAACCGGAGCATCGCCACGAGGCGGGGCGAGACGTTTGGACGTTGAGTTTGAGTAGAGAGTTATTCTTCGCTTGAGGATTTCCAGGTAGACTGCCTGGGTTCGGAACGAATTGGCGCCTCGCCAGGAGATTGGCAGTCAAAGGTGACAGACCAAGATTGTTTGTAATCGAGAGTCTGACAGGTGCTTCATCCCAAACCTCTTGGCACAGCCTGTGCTAATGGTTGGTGTGTAGTGTTCTGTTCTCGCTCTAAGACTGCGTCGTTGTCATTGGGTGACCGAGAGGATTCACTATGATTTCCAGCATGACCAATAATCCGATGATGCACTCTCACGCCAAATTGTTTACTCAACTAAGCCGCTTCATACTGCTCCTCTTCTTAGGGGTTGCACCAATGCGGGCAGCCTCAGAGAAAGTATTCATGGAGGCCTGTAAACAGCTTCTCAATTCTCACGGCGTCTTTGGGAATCATCAGCAACGGCTCGTTCTGGAGCAACAGATCATCGCTGCACCCCACCTCCTTCCGGCCCTGATCCTAGGGTTCCCAATGAGTTCCAGCCAATCCCCATCTGACAACGAACAGCTGGAGAGACAAAAAAGACACGTGGAAAGGGAAACTGCCCTCCATGTTTATCAGCGCCTCGGCTCCTTGGCAGCTCCCTCGAGCGCGCACTTGATACCCGGCCTGAGCCATCCAGATCCGGCTGTCCGGATGGCAACCGCTAAAGCCTTCGGCTATATCGGTTACTATGCAGGACACGCCATTCCCGAGTTGATCGAACTCGGGCGAGACCCTGATGCCAGAGTTGCGGAAGCGGCCCTTGAGTCCTTTTACAATATGGGACCTAATCTTAGGGGTGCTCAGCTTCAATTGATCGACCTGTTCTCCGATGAGGCAGTCGACTCTAGAATCCGAGAAATCACATTGGATGTCTTGGGTGAATTGGGCCGTGAGGCCCGAGCCTCCATTCCAAACCTTCGAGTCATCCTACGAGATCACGAACATTCCCTTTGTCGTGCTGCGCTGACCCTGATTGAAAACATTGGACCCGCTGCAGAACAAGCTGTGCCCGAATGCCAAGCCATCCTTCAGACATCGCAAAACCAAGAACTCATAGGAAGTGTCCTCGAAGCAATCACCGCGATCGGACCAGCAGCCAGAGTCTGTCTTCCGACGCTGCTCAAGATGGTGCAATCAAACCCCTCGGGCGTACACACCGAACAGGTCCTCCAGGCCATCTCATCCGTTGGAATTAATCCGAAAAGATTCGCCCCCGTTCTCTTCGAAGCCTGGAAGCAGATCTCTGATCCATCCTCCTCTCTCAGCCGTCGCTATCGACACGAGCTAGAAGGCCTCGGATCCGTCGCCGTTCCAGGCCTGCTTGCTATTGTTCAGGACCCGGATTCGGACCGCAAGGAAGCAGCGTTAGAGACCATTCAGCGAATGCGTAGAGCCGGCAAGAGCGCGGCCGAAGCGCTAACCCAACTCCTAGGCGCCTCATCGCCAGCCACCCCTCGGATTCCGATTGCATTGGCCCTATGTGCGATCTATCCGGAAGGAAGAGCTTACGAGCCTATCTTCCTTCAAGTGCTTTCTGGGGCGAACGCAGGAGATCAACTTCAAGTCATGTCTGAGATCTCAAGAATCCCGATGCATTCTCCGCAACTCGTTGAAGCATTGATCGCAGTTCTAGGAAATAAACCGGACTACGTTGCTCGAACGGCCGCAAGCACCTTGGCTGATCTTGGGTTGAATGCCCAGCAGGCGCTTCCAAGTGTCCATACTTTGCTCAACAGCTCGAACCCCGACATACGTGCGTCGGCGTTATTGGCAATCCCAAAACTGGGCGAGCCGGCCGGGACAGGAACCATGCTTCTGTATTCCTTTCTAAACGATCCAGACGATGGTATACGCGATGCAGCCATCCATGGACTGGCTCACTACGGCCCAAAGTCCGAAGCTGCAATCGAACGGTTGTCCGAGATACTATTGGATCTCAAGGACGTCGAGAAGCGCCAAGCCGCCATTGCCGAGACCCTCGTTCCTAGACAATTCACGGGAGTTGATTTCAAATTCGCGCGCCCCGAAATGGTTCGCTGTACAGTCGCGAGCACGATTGGCCGCATTGGCCTGCGACCGGAGGTCGCCGTTCCCGCTCTCACGCGGGCCCTCTCGGATCACAGCTCAAGCGTGCAAGAGTTCGCCGCCATTTCACTGGGAGCTTATCGGGAGGCCGCTAGCTCCGCACTTCCCGAGTTGCGTTTGCTAGAGGAACGCTACTTGGGTTGGCGATCCCATGCAGCGACAATTGCTATCGCGCTCATCGAGCCGCCCAGTGAAACAGGCGTCAGGATGCTCTTGCACATCGCTGAAACTACAAAAGACAATCCGCAAGGATTTGCAATCGCTGCACTAGGGAAGATGGGGTCCATCACGGAGTCTGCCCTTCCGTTTCTGGTGCGAATGAGCCAGTCTAAATCGCCCTACACTAGCAGAGCGGCGAGAAGGGCGATTGAGGAAATAAAGAAGAAGTAAAAAGTGACTGTATGCGCTCTCAAGTGAGCAAAGTTACTCGCGAGCCGTTTCTGCCCAGAGCATTCGCAGTTCCCTTACTCCCACAGGTGTCCCCTGGGATGCCAATCAGCGGGGGTAGTTCACCTGCTCCACCCCAACCTCTTAGCACTGGTCGTGCTATGGTTGGTGTGTAGTGTTCTCTCCCACGTCCCGGATGAGGGCACTTGTTTCATCTCATTACAATTGGCATTGGTGGTGTTATGGTTGTCCTGAATGATTCTCACCAAACCCCCGAAACAGATTTGCCTCGAAATCGAGCTCCCAGAGGACTTTGTATCCACTAGCGTCTCCGTAAGGGTTCCAGGAACGACCAGGCGGGCTTGCCGTCTCAAATACCTCCAATCTGTAGTGTGGCCATTTAACTCGGTCTGGAATCTCATGAATTCTATCTTCAGCGGTCCATTCAGGTAGACCTGACGACAGGTTGCTCTCTCCGTCAACTGATCGTGAGTGATACCCCACGTAAAAGCCATTTCTGAGTCTAACGTCGATCGCCGAGAATTCTTCCTTCTTGAAAACCAGCTGAAACTGGCTGGAAGCACCTTGTTCAAGATGAGGTTCACCAGGAACAATGATCGGCCTTATCTTGGGAGTCTCTTTAAGAACTCTCAGACCGAAGGGTTGTGATCTGATGCGGCCACTCCAGAAACCAAATTGTTCCCACGACAGCTCCGGTCTGTTGCCCCAGTATTTTGGCCTATTTTTTGGTGAGCGTAGTTCGAGGACGCACTCGTACGGCCCCGGGTTGAGAGCCTCACGCAATCGGACAAGTCGGAAAGCTGCTTTCCATGGCCCCATCATCTGTCCGTCCAACGATGAGGCATGCTGCCCATTGTCTGGAATAAAGGGATAGTTGTTTGCCTCAATGTCTAGCTCGAGGATTTGTTCTGTTTCCAGATTTGTGAGGTGAAGCTTCAACAATTCTTGAATTCGGAACGCGTTCATGTGCTTGACGCCCTCCGGTAGTTCATCTGGCCTGGGCCATGCCTCGAGTTCAACGAAGAACTCCATCCCTTGTTCAATCTCTTTGACCGCTGGAATAGCACGACAATACAAACCCGAGTCATCGCGAAAGGCACTCTCTGTTCGTGTTTCGTCCAGATTATCCAATACCTTGATTTCTCTCTCGATTGATGCAGTTCCTTCCGGTGCGAGCTGTGTAAGCGCCCAAGCCGTGGATTTTCGGGTGGACGAGTCGCGAAGCATTTCAAAGACCTTAGAATATGCTGACTTCGCCTTCGGCCCGAAACGGCCCAGGGCCACGATTCCCCGACGGCGCACTTCAGAATCACTATGTTCGAGTAACTCAAGAATAGCCGGAATGGCCAGGGACGCTTCTGTGCCGATATTGCCAAGTGCAAGTGCAGCGATTCCGCGCGTGAGGGATGATTCATCCTTTAGTAGGTCAAGCAAACCAGGTACTGCTTCTGGTGCATCCGGGCCAATATTGCCAAGAATCTGTGCCGCCCAACGCTGAGTAGTTGGGTTCTCAACCTCGAGCAGTGCAATCAATTCGGATTTGGCGCCCCAGGCGTCTGATCCCATCAAGTTTACCACCCATGCGGCATTGTCCCTCATCCAAGCGTCAGAACGAGATTCGCCTGAACCTTCCTGCATGGCTCGTACAAGCGGGGGAATTGCTGCGGGCCCGAGCGTTAGAATTGCCCTGCATGCACCGTGATTAGAGTCATGAGAGACCGAATGGTTTACATCTTCACCCCAGGCTTTGAGTAGGATCAGAACCTTGCGATCGACGTCCAGTCTTCCATTCGACGATTGCGCGATACAGCAGAAAGTCAATACGGACACAGCAAGTAGAAAAGTCCCAAACGCTTTTTCGATCATTGGCATTCATTGAGACAGGCGATGGCAGACGCAGTTCAAGAAATTGCAGAGTTCTGACTGAGCGCGGCTAGAAAACTGGCCCAAAATGGAGGAGATGAAATTTTTTCAGATTGTTCCGTTTAGCATTCGTGCGAGAGACGTATATCGTAATGGAGGAGTGTAGTTGGTGGAGGCGGCGGGAGTTGAACCACACTGCACCGTGCATCTATTTGCATCTCCCTGCATTTATCGTTCTCTATCAGCATCTAATGACATTTCCGAAATCGGAGGAAATGCAAATAGATGCAGGTAAATGCAGGGAGTTTGGCAAATTATTGACAAATCGAGCTTGTTGAGTCACTCGACTGTCGGGCTGCTGGATCGCCTTCGCCGCATTGGAATTGCTTCTTGGAATGACCCGAGATTGACTAGCGGTTACATTGCAGTGTCGGTCGCATTCATTACCCAAGTTGAGAGAAGGTGACGAATCCGGAATGGGTTTTGATTCTCTGGTTGATGCGGACAACACCACGAGGCGGGCGATGCGTGTGGGTGTTGGGTTAAAATAGAGATCTTTCCTCGCTAAGAATATCCTCAGTCAAGCTGCCCAGACTCGGAATCGATAATAGTGCATTCAGGAGATCGGTAGTTGAAGTTGAGTTGAGGCAGAGGGTTCGTAACCGAGAAGCTGGCACCTGCTCCATCATGAAACTCTTGGCACTTGGAGTGCTTTGGTTGGCGTGTAGAGTTCATTTCGAGGAAGTGCAAATAGACGCATCGAAATGCAAGGTGTTTGACATGTAGTTGGCACTCGGTCTCTGTGTGCGTGCTCGGAGGTGACATCTCTTGAGACTTGCTAATTGTCATGGCTGATGGTGTAGTCACGTTGATTTGCAATCATAGGTGACCCGATTTTAATTGAATAGTTGAATGAACCTTATTCTTTGATTTCTAAAACAGTTTGCAAGATGTGAGTTTAGATCCCGATCAACCAGAACCGAACGAGGAAGAGGAAATAACGCGCTCTGCGACCGAGATTATCGACCAAGCAATCCATGAGAATCGCTTTGCTGAAATTGTTCTCTACAGTCTAGCGGTTGCTGTCGTTCTTGTAGGAAGCTCTGTACTGGTATACGGAGTTCTATCTGGTCAAACCGTAGTCTCTATTGTTGGTGTGATTTCTAACTCTCTGTTCGTACCTGCGATGATGTTTGCCAAACGAATAAGGACCGAAAACATAGCTATCAGACTACTTGAGGCTTCGTTGATCCGCGCTGATACTGCAAGAGAAGCAGCAGAAGCTATCAGAGAAAACTTTGCCGTCTCGAATACGCCCGAATTCGTCGTTTGGCGAGAAAAAGCAACACCAGAAGACTAATGCTCTTTCCGCGTCATAGTGTTCGTTCCGTTGCTCAGAGGCTTGCTGAAGGGTTGGACGACGGTAGCATCGTACTCCGACCGACCGAGTTACCCGTGATTGCGGAGAAAACTATCTCAAGATCATCGACTCCAGCCGAAATACGTCCAGAGTCAATCGGATGTGACGTAGGAAGGCAGGTAGCCCTGGTCATTGGTATTAACGAATACGAGCACCTACCTTCTTTGGGCGGGGCCGTTCGGGACGCAAAGGCGGTCGCAGATGCTTTGGAATCCGAATTCGGCTATGATACTCACGTTCTAGCCAATCCTCGCCGGTCCACGATTTTAACGGCGATATACGAAACAAGTAAAAATGTTTCTGAAGCGGATTCTGTTGTTTTCTATTTTGCTGGGCATGGTCTAACCAACGCTGCCCAAGAAAGTTTCTTGGCTCCGTTGGATGCTGAACCTAGAAACTCGTCAACCTGGATTTCTTCCGCTACTCTATTGGATTCCTTGCGAAGTTTACCCGCCAGCGCAGCATTGGTGCTGATCGATTCCTGCTCTAGCTCAGTCAAACTCCCGATCACAGAAGATCGACTCCTGCCTGCAGTCCGATCTGGTGTGGCACGGCTTGCTATTACGTGTCACTCTGTTGGAATCTCGGATGATGATTTCGCTGGACATGGTGCTTTCACAAAGGCCCTGTTGGAATCTCTCCAAGCCGGCGAGCCAGAAACGACAGCCCGTAGAGTCTTTCAGCGCATGAGGAAAAATCTTGAAGCTACATCGCCGCATGTTCACTTTGGCGTCCTTCCACAAGCGGGACATAGAGGAGGAGACTTCAAATTTGTACGTCACCGTCCAAGATCGCCGAGAAGAAAATCCCGTCCGCCTTATCTCTGAAACTGTTTGTCCTACCTCTGTAACGGTATCTCCTACAAAAACCGGCGTGCTTCACCAACTCAGCTCCCAAAATACCAGAAGAGACGACGGCTGACCCACTGGGCTGTTGAATGATGACTTCTGAATCGTTAGCTTATCCTGCATCGAGGGCGCCGTTGACGGTCAGCGACGTCTCGCTTTTGACGTAAGCGAAGAATAAACTGCGATGCCGGGCATTTTCCTAAGTCACAGCAGCAAAGACAAAGCTTTTGCGCGCAAGCTGGCTGGGGACTTGCAGGCTGCCGGTGTTTGCGTTTGGATTGATGAGGCGGAATTGCTCCCAGGGGTTCCGTTGATGTCGTCATTGGGGCGAGCGATTGACCAGATCGATTTTCTGGGGGTAATTCTAAGCCCAAGCGCGGTAGCATCACCTTGGGTATCGATGGAAATGGAGATTGCCATGACTACCGAACTTGAGAGCCGGAGTGTCAAGGTTGTGCCACTGCTACTGGTCGACTGCGATATTCCATCGTTTCTGAGACCAAAACTACGATGTGATTTTAGGAGCGAGCGGTGCTACAACGATTCGTTGAGGTTACTGCTTCGCGCACTGGGCATTTCGGATGGGGATGCACTTTCTAGGAGGCTTATTTTTGATGATTCCTATCGCCAGTCGGAGTGGTATGGGCAGCCTGTTGCAGAGGCTGGATACCGCAAGATCGCTGCGTCTACCGGAGGGAAGTATGTAGTTGGCACGAGGACTGAGGGATATCAATCGATGACGGATATCGCCACCGGCTCAGTGCTTGTGCTTCCCTCACCCTTCGGGACCCTTGTCGACGATGCCGAATTCGCCGAGATCTCAAGGTGGGTCAATCGCGGCGGTAGACTTCTGCTGCTAGGAATTTATCTCAACGATTTGCATCACTACAACAACTTCAACAATCTTGCGAGGCGTTTTGGATTTGAGTTCAGCCATGATTTGATCATGCCGCCGGGGCGGGAATCGACAGGAGAGTGTATAGGGCAAGCGTTCCCTTGCGACGCGGATGAATATTGGGTTCAGGCTACTCCAACCTCAACGCCGACGGACTGCACAATCCTTCAGGGTGTAGACCAGTTATTACTTACATCGTGCTCTACAGTGGAGTCCGCCAGGCCGCCCGCGTTTAAACTAAGCACGCAAGAGCGATTTCCAATCATGCATGCGAGAGGATTCAAGAACCCCGAGGGTCGTATGGCGCAAATCACGGAATACGTTCGTAATCGTAATACAAACGCGGACTTTGCCTTAGGCATCGAATACGGTTCCGGCAAGGTTGTAGCCATCGGTTCGTGGAAGACTTTTGTGAATAGCTTGCTACGAAGTAACGTTGGCAATCAAACGTTCTTCCATAATACCATACGATGGATGGAAGACGACTAGTAAGACGAGGATGGCTAAGGCGTTGCCGCCGTAGAGAGAAACCGTGAGGGTGACTTCGACCATCAATATGACTTCGGGAGTTTACGCTTAGCAGTGGCAGGCATCTCTTTGGCGATAGCAAAAAGGAGTGTCAGGCTAAATTCCCTTCGCAATCGAGAAGCTGGCACCTACTCTATCTCAAATCGTTTGGCATGCTTGCCAGTAGTTGGCAAGCATAGTTCATTGTAAGAATGTCTGATCAAGAACAAGAAAGTCTCTCCGCTTCCGAGAACCATTCCGGGCATGCCGACTCCATTTCCGAAAAGGAACGACGAGAATTAAGGCATAACTCGATCAAACTTGTGTTAACGTCAATTACTGTGGCATTGACACTCGCAGCCCTCGGACTGGAAAGATACTCCAGCCTCGAACAGCGAAAGCACGAGGCCGAAAACGAGGCAAGATCAAGACGTCTCACAAGAATGACTGAGATTGGAACTGAATTCGATTCACTCGTCTCAAATACAATAGAATTCGTCCTTGGAAGGGAAACTCATACTTTGATGCTTCGAGGTTCACTTGAATCGATGAAGGAAGATCTATATGCAATCGACAATAGGTCTGAGCAGCAAGATAGTGTTCTCCATCTGGTTGAATCGTTACTTCCTCAGTTGCTCAGTGAAACGGGAAGGGACTACAGAGAATGGGCAACTGCAATTCAGCTCCAATCAAGATGGGAAATGAAAAAAGACGGCTTCACACCGGATTTCAGAAACTATTTCGGGGGTGATGCTGAACTTGAATCTGCAGCGACGGCCGAGATGGCTTGGACCTTAATAAACGACGCCATCAACAAAAAACGGCCCGTCACAACAAGTCAATTGGGTAGTCAGGCAAGAAAAGTGTCTAGAATGATTAGAGAGAGGATTTTAGCAACTCTTGAGTAGAATGGTGGCTACCATACAGAGGTGGTGTGCTGGCGTAATAATTGAGCGATTGTGTTCTGAAATACGCTTCTTGGATCTGGCAAAATCTATGATAATGCATATTCTTTCGCCAATCTGAGCTGTCTTATTTTGGAGCGGCGGACGGCTCATCAACGTCAGCTAGAAGAGCGATTTTAAAGGCTATGTGCTGGTAGGTTGTCCAATATCGAATGGCCGATTAACGAGCGTTGAATCAAGAGGTATCCTGAGCACGCTCCAAAAAACGGGATGTCTTGGAGATGCCCCACGAAAGGGGGAGAAAGTTTTCTTTGTTTGTTTCGTTTATCCTTCGCCCGAGAAACGTATGTCGTAGTGGAGGAGTGTGTTTGGTGGAGGCGGCGGGAGTTGAACCACACTGCGCCGTGCATCTATTTGCATCTCCCTGCATTTATCGTTCTCTATCAGCATCTAATGA
>OJGX01001140.1_pt1 | contig 11408 bp, 6 predicted proteins | sample 1594661 | NCBI WGS metagenome assembly OJGX01 (sample SAMN05416839, study PRJEB24817) | seawater metagenome | isolation source: Sea water | place: Canada:Atlantic | collected 2013-07 | reverse complement strand
ATTTAAGATCATCTTACGTGCTGCCGCCGGCTTAAAACTTTCCGTTGCCTGAGGGGCAATTTCAGGCAGCGGAAAAATCCAGGTAGGAGCCCCCAAAGGCTCCTCCGACAATGACGGCGTCTTTGTCTCGGTAGACCCGCTCATGAAGAAGAATCTCATCACAAAGTATGAAGGAGCCATCAGCTTTTTACTCAATGCTCGCCTCAATCTGTACGTCACGAGCCTCAGCAAAAACTGGCAATATGATTTCCTCACGTTCTCTGTTGAACGAGGATCCGTCCCCCGTTTTGAACTCACCCCAATGAATACATCAACGGTAATCATTAGCCCATTCACAGTCCTTGCGTCCACTTTCGTCGGCGGCAGAAATGTGTTAATCGACAACTTCTACGCCGCTGGTTCGATCAATGTAAATAGTGGCAACAACCCGCTAACTGTCTATACGGGCACCGACCCAAACACCGGTGAAATGACCGTACTAGCGAGTCTGTCAAGAAACGGCAATTGGAGTGAGCCGGTCGAAGTCGGCCGCGCCGCGGGAGTCGTTTCTGTGGCAGGCGAGCAGTTGCTAGATGGGCGCTACGTCATTGCATGGAGCGAAATCCTGGGCACCGACCTCATGGACCCCTATCCTTCAACGCTGATCAAATACGCTATCTCTGACACTGAGGGAACGGAATGGAGCGCTCCGGAAACAATCGCCATCACGAACGAAACGGCCTTTGATCTTCGGATAGCCGGAACGGACGATGCCCTTCACCTCATCTACCTCAGCACTCCAGACGGCCCACTCGCCACCAATAAGTCCCTTTGGACAAGCTCGCTGGTCAACGATCAATGGACGACACCAGAAATGCTCCTCGAGCCCCAAGCCATCTTAGAGTATTCCCTCTCGGGCCAAGGAAGCACTGCGTGCCTAATGGCCAGCACGACCATCGCTAACGGAATCCATGAGCTGGTTTGGGAACAAGGCGCATGGGGCGAACCGAGTTTAATCGTCCAGGACGCCGATTTCCCCTTAGACGTCGTTTTTGACAAGGCTGGCGATTTGCTCCTTTTCTGGAAAAGCATAAACGGCGACCTGAACGTCTCTCGTCGTGGAGCATCCAGTGGCGAGTGGACCCACACAACGGGGATCGTCAGTGGTTCCAACGCCTCTTCGCTCGAACTTCAACCGCTTCAGGTCGACGAGCAAGATGTCCTGCTTCTGGCCTATGACCAAGGCGCTGACCGCACCGATATCTGGTCAACCTGGACGACACCCGACGGAACCAAACTGATCGATCCTCGGCCGTTAACACTCAACGAAGAAGGGAGCTATCACGATCTTCAGATTCGCCCCATCGCCGAGAATGTGGCCAGCCTTGTGGCGCTGCACTCCGTGGGCGATCGCACCATCGTTCGCGACATTCCAATCGCCTTTCCAACTAGAGCCGATTGTGATGCGGACGGGATTGACGACTTCGTTGCGATTGCCGCAGGACTGGCTAACGATTGCAATGAGAATGGTGTTCCCGACACCTGTGACCTGTTGTTCGGTGATTCAACGGACTTCAATCGCAATCTCATTCCTGACGAATGCGAAACAGTTGGTTCCCCGGATTGTGACGGTAATGGAGTGCTTGATCGTGATGAGATTGAACTGGGAATTCTTCAAGATCTCAACACCAATGGAATCCCTGATAATTGCGAAGAGGACATTTCGGATACGACAACGATCGTGCGGGCGATTCAAATCTCCACCATGGAAACACAGCGTTACTTCCGAGCGGATGATCTTTCTATTCTCGCTAACGACTCGACGATACTGCTCCTTGAATTCAGTGGTGAGCTTGAGGCATCTAGCTCACCAGATGGCCCCTGGACCATCATCGAGTAATCGACAACCATTCCGGGCCGTCCTTAAGCCGGAATCTCGAAGCGGCGACATCTCCTCCGCCCTCAATCTGAGGCTGGACATCGCCCTCCTGGATGGCAGCATCCTTCGCGCGGCCATCGCCGCAAATCGAATGGCATGAACACAATAACGGCATACGGAATCTTCGTTGCGTTCCTATCTTGGATCTTCCTGCCCGCCCTCGTTGGGGCCGGCGAGACAAGGGCAGAAGAGGCTCGACTGACGATCCAAATCAAAGGATTCCGATCAGAAGAGGGAAAGCTTGTCATCGCCCTTTTTAACTCAAAGAAGGATTTCACGAAAAAGGCGATTCAAAACGCCAGTCTTCCCATAAAAGACGGGCTTTCAAGATGGTCTGTTAAAACTTTAGCGCCAGGCCGCTACGCCATCGCACTTTATCACGACGCCAATGGGAATGGACGTATGGACAAGAACTTCTTTGGCGTTCCGCGCGAAGACTACGGCTTCTCGCGAGATGCCAAACCATCCTTCGGCCCTCCCAAATGGCAGGACGCAGTGTTCGAAGTAAAAGCGGGAGAAAATTCTCAGGCGATCAAAATCCAAAGGCGATAATCCCAACACAGCGACTCCAACTGCCGCCTCTGCGACGTCATTACTGCCCCTCCTATTCCACATTCAGAACCACACCATCAGGCCACTCAGCGCCTTCATCAATCCACGAAACCAGAGCCTCAATTTCGTCGAGAGAAAGGGCGGCATACTGGTCACGTTTGTGGAGGGGCGGCATCTCTAAGTCCTCGATCTGACCTCGAACATACTTCACGAGACTGCTCCGCTCTCCTGACCCTACTCTCATTGGGGATTCCCCACTGTGACCGCCAAGCATCAAATGCTCTCGCGATGTGATTCGAAACCCGCCTTTCGGCCTTTCTCCGGAATGGCAGCCCAGACAAGAACGTTCGAATATAGGACGAATCTGTTCTTGAAAACGGATCGAAGGCTCCGTTCGGCGGTCTGGTTTGCGCTGAGGATTTTCCTTCCCAGCTTGAAGGGTTCTTTCCCACAACTCGATCAACGCTTGCCCCGACCGGAGCTCCGAGGGCGAAACAACCTTTGGCATTGTTGAGAGTAGGGCCATCGTCGCCCAAGCGGTTCCAGCAATGGAAATCCACTGATCCCGACCATGAGGGAACCCACTATCAAAATGAGGTTGAAAGGGCCAAGCACGGGTTTGCACCCACCAAGAGCCGTCCTCAAACTGTGTCTTCAACAGGAAATCGACTCCCCTTTGGTAGGCGGGGTAGTCTGGGGCAACCGCGCCTGCTTGTTTTAAAGCGTACAAGGTTTGCCCAGTAGCCCAGGCGTCACTTTCCAACGTCGGGAGCTGAGCCCATCCCCCATCAGGTCGTTGCCTTTTCAGTAGGGCCTGAACGTGAATTTGAAGCTGTCTGGAGGACTCCCCCCCCCAGTGCAGTCCCAACAATTGAGTGTTCCACTGAGTAACCGTGAGAGGCGTTTCCGATCGCAAAACGTGCATTGCTCTTTCTAAACTACGAATCGTCGCGTGGTGTTTTGCTATCCGAGGGAAAAGGCGCAATCCTCCAATGGCCCATGCCGTCTGCTGTATCCCACATGGCTCATCCATCGGAGCCCGCCCAAAGCTACGCCACAAGCCATCAAAGTTTTGGGTTTCTCGTAAGAACCGCGCCTCCGGCCACACCACTTCCTCTTCGTGGTAGCCCAAAGCATGAAGTGCAAACAACCCCTTTCCTCCGTTGAATCCACCATAGACCAATTCGAGACTGCCATACTTGACATTCTCTCGGGCTCCCTCGATCTGGGCCACGAGCTGGCGACCTAGTTGTGTCTCATCAACCTTTAGCCCTCTTTCCCGTGCCATGCCAAAGGCCATAGCCGGAAGTAGCTGATGGTGGCACGACACACAAGAATTCCGACGACTCAGGAATCGCTCTGACGAGGCTTGCATTAGGTCGACTGCCCGCTGCACAGCGTCACGAGTCAAAGCTTTCCTGCTATCGTCACCTCGAGGCAACTCTCGGGAGGGAACGGCCTTCCTCTTTTTCTGTATGTCTTCGCGAGCGCCAGCAGTTCTCAAGAATCGAACGAGCTCCGTTCGTTCTCCGTTTTTCAAGGCGTATGACAAAGCGGTTTCCCCACGAGCATTCTTCGTGTTGATATCAAGCCCCATCGCTACCAGCTTCTTGGCTATCCGTGGATTCAAGCTCTGACCAAACCCGGCCCAAACGATCGGAGGGGTCTGTGTTCCAATCGAAGGAGCAAAGGCCACGTCCGCCCCCTGATCAATGAGGTAGCTCGCCACATCATGATGCTCTCCCCACATCGCCCAGTTGAGAGCATGCCCCGGAGCATCGTCCCAACCGGGATCAAAGTAATTGATATCCGCCCCCCCTTCGACCAGTCGTTTCACCGTCGACAAATCGCCAACCATTGAGGCCATATGAAGGGGTGAATAGCTCTTCCCATATGCCTCGATCCTTACTCCTTTTTGGAATAACAAATCAATCGTGCGCGGGTCCCCACTCTGGATTGCCCGGTAGAGCGCACCGCCATCCCATGGCCCCTCGCGATTGACGTGAACGTCGGCTCCAGCCGCTAGTAAAAGCGTAGTGATTTCATACGAGCGCCCGCAAGTCACGGCAGCCAACAGCGGCGTCATTCCGAGCTTCGAGGCAATGTTCGGATCCGCTCCAGAATGCAACAGCGCTCGAACGACACCTACATCGGTGATTCCATATAGGAGAGGCGTCGCACCCGCTTCGTTGACCACATTGACGTCAACCCCAACCGCCAACAACTCATCGACACAGCCCGTATTCCCCCAAAGCGCGGCCAGGTGCAAGGGCGTATTTCCATCACTGTCCCGCTCTTCAAGGGATTGCCCATCCTCAACGGCACGACGCCAAAGAGCGTCATCGCCTTGCTGAATGGCTTGATGAAGATCGACCGAGGCTCGAAGTTCATCCCATCTCCAACTGCCACAGAACGTTACAAGCACCAAGACACGAATAACAATTGGGACCAAACAAGTTCGCCACAGAGAGATATAGGGAAGTGTTTTCATCGTACAATAAGTTTGCGGTGAGGTTGATCTTCGACAATTGGAGCCGAAGTAAAGGGTTGTCCTCCCTTCATCAGAATCAGTGATTCACTCGATGGAGGGGACGATCGTCATCGAGAGTCAACACCTTGACAGAGTTAAGGGGTCAGAGATCGAGCCGCCAAATTCTGACCGTCTTGTCCCATCCAGTCGAAGCGAGAAGCCGACCGTCAGGGCTGAAGACAACATCGTTGATTACTGAGGTGTGCCCGATCAGCGACTTTCGTAACTCCCCAGTCGCCGCATCCCAAATGCGAACGACTTTATCTGTGCCCCCAGAAACAATCCATCGCGTGTCCGGACTGAAACGCGTACTTACCACAATGCCGCCATGGGCCGCCGAATTACGCATCTGAACGTCTCCCGTTTCCACGTCAAGCACCTCGAAACCACTGCCCCCATCGCCGGTAACGAGACGATGACCATCAGGAGAAAAATCAATATGCATTATCTCCAGCACAGCCGTGGGCGGACGCATGCTGACTCCTCGCTGCCCATCCCGAAACTCATCTGTAGGCCACCTAAGAATCTCTCCATCCTGCCCAACAGCAACCAAAAATCGCCCATCCGGCGAATACCGAACCCGGGATATATAGGATTGATGGCCCTGCAGCTTTATCCGCTTGCCTGTCCCATTGCGGGGCCAAACGTGCACCCGCCCTTCTGACGTCCCAGCCGCAATCCAATCTCCACTTGGTGAAATATCGGCACTGTAGTACGCCGAATGCTCAGGGTTAGATTGGGTTCGGTAACGTTCCACCGCTAACGCCTCATTTATCTCTACGGCTACCCCCGCTCCTGGGCGCTCTTTCCAGGAATAATCCTCAGGCTCATGGGTCCCTGGATGAACCACATATTCACCATTCCTACTCACCGTGACATCCCAGATTCCAGGAAATCGACCGGCTAACCTGCCCTGGTGCACATCCCAAAAAAAGCAGCCGTCATCCCCCGCAGAATAGAGACGACCGGAGTTGTCCGGGTGAAAAGCAAGGGCAAAAACACGGTTTTCATGACCAGCAAGAGTATACAGTGGCTTCTCCGCCGAGGAATTTGAAGAATCCCAAACACGAATCTTGCCTTCGTAATCACTGGACACCAAGCGTCCGTCATTGAGCGCAGTCAGAGAAGAGATTCCATCGTCGTGCCCAACAAGTGACAGCAGTTCCTGCCCTTCGAATGGATCCCAGACTCTCAACTCACGATCCAGGCCGGCTGAAATCAGACGTAATCGCTCTTTATCATGTGTGAAGGCCAAAGAAGTAATCGTAGTGACGTGCCCATTTAATACTGTCTCCAAAGTCCAATCCGAAGTATCCCAAAGCTTCACGGTCATGTCGCCGCCACTCGCCAGCCATCGACCATCCGAACTGAAAGCCAGCGCACTTACCGGGGCAAGATGACCAGATAGATGAACGATCTTTTCCCCCGTTACGCCATCAAAAACAGTAACGCCGTGAGGCGTTCCATATACATTCATTCCAACCGCTAGATACTTTCCACTAGGGCTAAAAACCAAATTGAACACACTTCCACCAGGTTCAATTCGCTCAACCCGTCGCCCACTTGGAACTTCGATATAATCGATCAAGGCATTCGATGCGCCATATACAACGGAAGTCACCACTGCGATTCGATCTCCAGCTGGATGGAAAGCAAGCACATCAACAGATTCCGACCCCGCCTGAAATGATTGAACGGCTTCCCTTGAAGCGGCATCCCATAGTTTCAGCAGCCCTTCATCGTCGATCCCAGCAAGCCACTTACCGTCGGGACTAAAGGAGATCCAAGGCGCAATGTCCCAGAAAGGACGGGGCGCATTCCCGAGCACACTAAACCGCTCAAGGGTTCCCTTCGAAGTCAGCTCAGCCATCTGGAGAGTGTCGCCGACAAACAATCCCACATCTCGCCCATTCGAGCTCACCACCAAGGAAAAACTTGGCGCATTGACATCCGTGACAGCGTGCCCACCAAGCAGTGATTCGCGCTTTACAAGATCCCACTCCCATCCCCGCAGATTTTCGGGACAGGCTTCAAGCAATTCTAGAGCATGAGCGGGACGCTTGGCTTTCACTTCCCGATACGCCAGCGCAATTCGCTGATAGTATAGATTCTTTCTTAGTTCATCCGCCTGATTATTTGCTCTCTCGCGTTCCGCGTGCGCGACACTCTGTGCTTCCTGCGCCTCGGTCGTTCTCTGCTCGGCCACTTCCCGCTGTTCCGTCAAGCGGTCCTGTGCCAGTATGGCACGCCGAAAACCAACGGTCGAAACCATGAACCCCACTACTAATGTGAGTAGCAAGAGAGCAGCGCCCGAATAGATGACGTTGTTTCGGCGCCAAGCCTTGCGAAACCTATATAGTGGAGTTGGAGGACGTGCGACAATAGGCTCATTTTCTTGAAAGCGCCGAATGTCGGACGCGAGGGCATTGGCTGTATCATAGCGTCGAGAGCGGTCTTTCTCCAGCGACTTCATGACGATCCAATCCAAATCTCCTGCACACAAGCGATTCAAACCTGCCGCCTCGCTACTCCGATTCCGCGCAACCACCGTCCGCTCTTCACGTTGCATCGTGCTCAACAAAGTCGATGGCTTCGTAGGCTCTTGCTCAGCGATGACTCTCTGCATCTCCGCATACCCTAGGCTCATTAGTTTCTTTGAAGGGAATGGAGTCATGCCCGTAAGCAGCTCATAGAGCAAAACACCTAGCGAATACACATCCGTTCGTGTGTCCACATCCAGCCCGCTCATCTCGGCCTGCTCGGGACTCATATAAGCCGGCGTACCAATCATCTGGGCGTAGTTGGTAAACAGAGTCTTTTCGGTCAGTTTCTGATTGGTCGCCTTGGCAATTCCGAAATCGATTACTTTAGAAACGGCTTTGCCATCGTGCAACGTGACCATCACATTCGAAGGTTTGATATCTCGATGAATGACACCTTTTTGATGCGCATGTTGGATCGCATGACAAACAGAACTGAAGAGAATGAGTCGATCGGAAGCCGATAGCCGGTTTTTGTCGCAATAGTCGGTAATCGGGACGCCGCGAACGAGTTCCATCACAAAATAGGGCCGCCCAGCTTCGGTAGCCCCAGCATCCAACACTTTAGCGATATTTGGATGATCCATCATTGCCAAGGCCTGACGTTCCGCTTCAAATCGGGCGACCACCTGTTTGGTATCCATACCCAATTTGATAATTTTCAGGGCGACCTTTCGGGTCACCGGCTCCGTCTGCTCGGCCATATATACCACGCCCATGCCCCCTTCCCCAATTTCTTGCAAGAGCTTGTAGCGACCAATGATAGATCCCGGTTTCTCTGACCGAGCATTGCCGGGAGCATCCGTTCCCAAGGTTGGACTATTCATGAAGTCACCGGATCGCTGGTGAGCTTCGATCAAGCGTTCGATTCGCTCCATCATCGCGATATCACCGCGACAGACACCCGAAAGAAAATCCTCTCGAGCCTCCTTGGAGCTCAAACTCAGAGCCTCTTCAAATAGAGCCAAATCATCCATCTTGCCTGCTTCTTCCTTCATCACAATTGAGAATCCAATGGTCCTCAAACTAACGTGTGCCTTTTGAGCTCAAAAAGGATCACGAAAAACGAAAAAAAAACTCAACCTTCTTGTGACTGCCTCAAGCGTTCAATCTCGGCATACATCCAAGCCCGAGCAAAAGCCCAATATCGTTTGACCGTAGGGATCGATAAACCCAATGCTTGAGCAGCTTCAGAATGGCTAAATCCAGCCATAAAACGCATCTTCACGAGCTCCGCCTTGACCGGATCTTCCTTCTCCAACATCTCCAGCGCCTCAGCAAGCATCAGCAACGTATCGGGATCTGCATCCGTCGCGATCTCGACTTGCTCCAAAGGCACCCGTTCCCACTTTCCTCCGTGCTTCTCTCTTTTCTTACGCCGGGCATTGGCAATCAGGATTCGTCGCATTGCCTCGGAAGCCGCCTTAAAGAAATGGTTGCGACTATTCCAATGCGCCGGATTATCCCCTACCAGTGACAACCAAGCCTCATGAACAAGCGCAGTGGCCTGAAGTGTTTGCCCCGGCTTTTCTTTCGCCATTCGGATTGCGGCAAGACGTCGCAATTCTTCATAGACCAAGGGTAGTAACTCATCTGCAGCCTGGTGATTTCCCTCGTCCATGGCGTGCAGGAGTTTTGTTACATCTGTGGGCATCGCCGAATCTTTACCAAAACCTCCCTTCTCTCCAAGGATTTGTTGCCTATTCAAGGAAGCGCGAATACTATGACAGTGAACCACCGGTTAGGCTTTAACTCCCTAGGAGCATCCGAAAAGATCTCGAGCGACTAAAATTCGCATCAGAGAAGATTCATTCATCAAAACGTGATCCATACACCCGCAAATCGGATGACTATAATCGATGAAAGGGAGGGATCCATCGTCCCATTTCACCGACTCCACAGTCTGTCCAACAATGAAAGAACGTGCTAGAGTGTTTAACTGAACCAAGTTGCATGCCCGAACCACAAAAGAACGATCAAGAAGACGGCTCCAATCCCTACCGAGAAGAAAGCCCCTCGACCTCGGATTCGCCGTCGCCTAAAACACATCGGAGTCATTCTGCTTTGAACACAATCCATCTCGTCATTGCCCTGTGCGTTCCCCTTTGGACCATCAACATCGAGGCAAGTGAAGCGAACCCAACAGCCCAACGTCCCAATATCATCTTTATTTTGGCAGATGATCTTGGGTGGTCAGAACTTGGTTGTTACGGCAACACGTTCAACGAAACACCGCATCTAGATGGACTGGCCACAGAGGGCGTTCGATTTACCCAAGCCTATGCCGCCGCCCCGGTATGCTCACCCTACCGAGCAGCCCTCCTTACAGGCCAATATCCTGCCCGCATCGGCATCTCTGACTACCTCCGCCCCAATTCAGCCAACGCACTTTCCACTGAGCATACAACCCTAGCCGAGGCTCTGAGAGACAGTGGCTATACGACAGGCATGATCGGGAAATGGCACCTCACGGGATACAGCTCCCACAAAACCGAGTTTGAGATTCCCCCCCGTGACCACGGTTTCACCTGGGACTTCGCCCGCGAACTCAAGGGAGTGTCCAACGGCGTCAACTTTTGGCCCTATCTCGATCGGAAACAGAAGAAGCGTTGGCTCGACATCCCGCACAACGAGTTAGGTAGTAAAGAGTTCCTCGTCGACCGAATGAATCACGAGGCCGTACGTTTCATCGAACGAAATAAGAGCCGTCCCTTCTTCCTCTACCTCACCCACTACGCCACCCACTCCATCGTCCACGGAAAACCCGAGCTCGTGGAGAAATACCGAGACAAACAGACTCCCGGTAAAAGCAGCAAGACTCGCTGTGTGATCTGTTCAGGCAACGGCTTGGAAGGTTGCCCTAAAGATCACTGGGCCACAAACCACAACCCTCACCTCGCTGCCATGTTGGAAAGCATCGATGATGGGGTTGGTATGATCACACAGACGCTCGATGAGTTAGAACTTTCAGAGAACACCATCATCGTCTTCACCAGTGACAATGGCGGGGAAACCAACGTCACAGCGAATGCGCCGCTCAGAGGTGGCAAAAGTCAACTCTACGAAGGTGGGATCCGTGTCCCCATGATCGCTTGTTGGCCAAAGCAGATTCCACCATCGACCGTCAGCGATCATCCAACCATGAATATCGACTTCTATCCCACTTTGATCGCGGCGGCTGGAGTAACCCCACCCACCTCTCAGATCCTTGACGGCCAATCCCAACTGGCTCTCTGGCGGAATCCGAAATCGACTGCTCAGCGTCCCTCCCTCTTTTGGCACTACCCCCTGGATCAACCTCATTTTCTGGGAGGTGTATCGGCAGCAGCAATCCGGGAAGGCGATTGGAAGCTCATTGAATTCCTGAACGACAAGAGATTCGAACTCTACTCGCTCAAAAGCGATCCCAGTGAAACGCGCAATCTCGCCATGCAGTATCCCAAAGTCACTCAAGCCCTACACCAAAAACTGGTATCGTGGCAACGTGACGTCAACGCTCGCTCCCCGTCACCTCCACTTCTATCGGAAGCCCGGCAGCTCTATCAGGGCGATCACTTTTCTTCCGGACAAATTAGCAAGCGTTGGACTCACTACGGCGCCTGGAGATTAAGGGACGGGCAACTCGTCGTGGACGAGAGTTCTCAACAGGCCGAGCCTGCGCAACTTAGCATTCCGGCATTCAAGAACACCATAATTCGCTTCGACTTCAAACTACCAAAGTCAGGACAGCTTCGGCTAACACTAGGATCCGAACAACACGATCACACAGTTTTGAACATTCATGGGAATCGCTTCTATTTTGAAACCCAAGACAAGGCTTCGCTGAAAGGCTGTCTCTTATACACATCTCCGAGCCCACGAGACTAGG
>OJGX01001138.1_pt1 | contig 11422 bp, 10 predicted proteins | sample 1594661 | NCBI WGS metagenome assembly OJGX01 (sample SAMN05416839, study PRJEB24817) | seawater metagenome | isolation source: Sea water | place: Canada:Atlantic | collected 2013-07 | reverse complement strand
TTGCCTGTGTGGATGGGCTCAAGGGCTTTCCTGATGCGATTAACTCAGTGTATCCTCAAGCCCAAATTCAGCTGTGTATTGTGCATATGGTACGTAATTCATTGAAGTACGTTTCATGGAAAGATTACAAGGCTGTGACCACTGATTTGAAGCAGGTGTACCGTTCATCCACTGAAGATGAGGCGTTGCTTGAACTTGAACGACTTGGTGAAAAGTGGGATGACCAATATCCACAGATAATCCTGATTCGTGATGCTGCAAGAACATCACATCTTTAGCGCCACCATGTAATTGTCGCCATTTCTTAATTCTGCGCTCAAGCGTGCGTCGTGCTGTAGTTGGAAATACGTCGCTATGTAATTCACATAGATGATCAAATACGCCTACCGGCGTAATCAATTCATCTTGTTGTAAGATGGGAACAACGACACTCTCCCACACAGCTTCAAGAGGATCGGGCCTAGTACGCCACTGGCGTGTGGCTTTTTTAGGTTGGTGACGACCGTTCTTGATTCGACTGGCGGAGCTAACAGAAATATCCGCTTTACTAGCAGCCAGTTCCTGCGTGAAATCCTTTCTGAACTTCATATATAACCTGACTTTTTTCTGTGATGTGATTTCCCGACACGCCATTCTCTTCGAATTGTCGTGTCCAACCTTAACAGAACAACCGGTCAAGATAGTTGTCGCTCAACCGTTCAAGTTAATTGTCGCTTTATACAAAAGTAGTGCGCTTCAGGTCTTGAATTCGCAAATTCACATTTTAAGAAGTTTCAGTCTGAACTAAGTAAATCTTAAGTTTCAATATTTAGCATAAATAAACTAACGTTAAGGTGAATTTATGCCAGCAAAACTGACTATTAGCCCAGAACTTTCTAAAACAACATTACCCTATTGGAAGCCTATAATCTTTCTTTGTTTAATAAGCACTGTATTAATTAGTATTGCGTCAAGAAAGGACGCCTATTTAAGTAGTCAAAGAGCCATTTTTTCATTACTTAATCACGCTCTACAAATAATGCCAAGTGAAATTTGGTACAATATCACTTATATGGGAGATGCACTGATACTAATTCCCTTTCTTTCGTTTATTTGTCTCATAAACACGAGAATGTGGGCGGCCATTTTCGGAGCTATTCCATTAGCATTTTCTTTAAGTCATTTAAGTAAAAGTTTTTTTTCTATTCCAAGACCTGCTGCCGTTTTAGATCACCAAAACATGACCATTATTGGCGATACATTGACCGCTTATACAAGCTTTCCTTCAGGCCATACAATTACAATTTTCACAGCCATGTCTGCGATTGTTTTTGTGGGTTTTAAGGAAACTTTGATAAGTAGAGAACTTAACTCCGGTTTGTTGCTAGCAGTTTTTTTAATAGCTTCTATTGTTGGAATTTCTAGGGTTGCCGTTGGGGCCCACTGGCCAGCTGATATTGTAATGGGCGCAATAGTTGGTATCATTTCGGGTTTAAGTGGAGAATATATATCAAGAAAATATTTAAATTGGTGGCACTGGAAAATTGAAAAAAAAGCTTATTTAGGATGTTTCATACTTACTTTTTCCTTCATATTATTTGCAAGTATGATAAGCGGAAAACTTCCCGAACTAATAATAATTTGGACGGCAATAATAATCAGCGCTTTAGTCGGCACATATATTACGTTAAAAACACTATTAGATAATGAAACCTAAATTACCCGCTATTTGTTCTATTTACAAGGCAAGTAACTACACTTTTTTGATCAGCTCAGTGATAACTATCGCGTATAATTTTATATTGCTAGGTTATGTTGTACAAAACACCGACGTTTTGAGCGCTAGCGGGCTAGGAATATTAGTATCGGTCGTTGTCATAGTATTTATATTTTCATACGCAGTATTTTCATTACTAACGTTAATTTCATTGCTAGCGGTTAAAACATTTTTCGTCATTGTCACAGCTATAAATGGTATTGCAATATATTTTATGACGATTTATCAAGTCGTGTTAGATAGAACCATGATAGAGAATATATTAAACACCCGCTACTCTGAATCAGTAGAATTATTTTCACTAAATTTAATTAGTTATATCTTAATATTTGGCTTACTACCAGGCTTGTTATTAACTAAAATAAAAGTTACAAAACTTGATCGACTAAGAGTGTTAGCAAATGCTTTAATAGCGATTATAGTTTCTTTTTCATTTCTTTATACAAATTCTACAAGCTGGCTATGGATTGATAAACATGCAAGTAACTTAGGAGGTAAAATATTACCTTGGTCTTATATCGTAAACTCTGCTAGGCACCTATCTTCTATTAATCGCTCCACCGTTGGTCAGAAGATTTTGCCTGATGGGCTATTTATCAATAACAATAAAATGGTATTTGTTTTGGTTATTGGAGAAACCGCTCGTGCAGACAACTTCTCATTGTATGGCTATTCCAAATTAACCAACCCTAAATTACAGCACCAATCTAACATGTTAGTATTTAATAATACCAAGTCATGCACGACCTACACCACAGGCTCTCTAGCTTGTATGCTCGCGCCTAGTAATCAACACTTAGGGTATGAAGCGTTACCAACCTATCTAGCTCGGCAAGGCGTTGATGTGCAATGGCGAACCAATAACTGGGGAGAGCCACCTATAGAAGTGTCAAGTTACGTTAAAGCAGGTGAATTACGATCTACATGTAGCGGTAATGGCTGCAATTTAGATGAAGTATTACTGACAAACTTAACGGACACAATTAAATCATCTGATAAAGAAAAAGTCTTTGTTGTATTGCACACTAAAGGCAGTCATGGTCCAAGTTATTACTGGCGATACACAAAGGAGTTCAATCAATTTAAACCTGTTTGTCGTGATGAAGAAATTAGTAAATGCAGCTCAGAGGCACTCATTAACGCCTACAACAATACGATTTTATATACCGATCATTTCTTATCTAAAGTTATCAATAAATTAGATAAAATAAAAAATACATCGATAGCTTTGATGTACATTTCTGATCATGGTGAATCACTGGGTGAACATGGTCTTTACTTACATGGCACACCCTATTCTTTTGCTCCTGAGTATCAAAAAAACATACCTTTTCTCATTTGGTTATCAGATAAATACGTAGAAGAAAAAAAAATTAATATAAGCGAAATGCGTCAAGCGCCCAACCACTCTCAATTTAACGTATTTCATACTGTCTTAGGAGCATTTGGTTTTGAATCACCTGTATATGAAAGTGCGATGGATGTTTTACACAAACCTGAAGATTGAGAATAGTTGAAATCATGTGCTCTTATCATTTTTTTATTAAAAACACAGTATTAATAATATCTTTCTTGTTATTAGAGGCACAGGCGGCCTCAATTGTCGTCAAAGATTCAAATGAAATTTCTAAGTTGAAACCTTACACAGCGAAATACACCGTATCGCGAGGTGATAAAAAATATGGCAATGCAACTAGAATATTAAGTGAAAACTCCACTTCATATACTCTAACATTTAATACAAATGCATCTATGCTCTTCTATAGTATTAAAACAAGCGAAAAGAGCACTTTTCTTTGGCAAGAAAATAAAATAATACCATTAAGTTATAAAGGAAAAGACGCAAGAACGTTTAAAGATGATAAACGCTTAAAGCTTAATTTTGATTATAAAAAAAACATTTTGTCTATTGATAAAAGTGGTAAAAAACATGAGGAGAAACTTTCTTATGGAATATTAGACCCTTTATTGGCATATGAAGCAATTAGGTTAAAAGCGATAGTGGACGATAAAAATTTCAACGTAAAAAATTTGCAATATATGATTTATGATCTAGGTGGAATTAAAGAATATAACTTCATAAACAGCGGACCGTTTATCGTTGAGACTTCACTAGGGGAACTTAATTGCATTAAGTTAAGTAGAATACGAAAAAATAGTGCAAGAAAAACACATGTGTGGCTAGCAGTTGATTACGATTACATTCCTATCAAAATTTTACAAGAAAACAACAACGAAGAAGTAGCAACGCTTGCTATAACATCACTTATTCAAAGCAAAGAGTCATTGTAGCTCTCTCTATATTAAAATCAGACTAAATTGCGACAAATATCAGTTTGGGTTAAGTCAATCTTAAGTTAACAAAATTACTATAACGTCATACTCTCAAGAGGTGGCTTTATGAAGAAGCATTTTGTTATTAGTCTTTTTGCAACATCCTTAGTTTGTTTAGCTAGCAAAGCCCTAGCTGATAACACAACTGCAAATAATTGTAATCAAAAAGAGAGAGTTGAATTAACTACCAATGACATTTTCAACCTAGAAGATCCCGACACCATTTTTCTCCATCGCTGGGCCAATTTTTTTCATATCAAAACTAAAAATAAAACACTCTATAACGAAGCCGCATTCTTTCTCGAAAAATGTGACTTAGACCACGAAGATCTTAAAGAACTTGAACGGCACCTTAGAGGCAAAAAATACATCAGAGATGCGAGAGTAGTCTTTAAAGCAAACTCAGAGAAAGTTTCTGTTGAAACATGGGATAACTGGTCAATGATGCCAACCGTAGATTTTGGACGTAAAGGGGGCGAAAATAAATATGCAATTGGTATCAAAGACAGAAATTTATTTGGACTAGGCATTGATGCTGAGCTTGAATCTTTTACCAACGATCAACGTAGTGGTTATAAATTTAAAACGCATTTTCCATTGTTCCTCAATAACAACATTAATGCACAGATAAATTTTACTAGCAGCGATGATGGTACTTCTGAATCCGTCTTTATAAAAAAAGACTTTGTAAGTTTTGATACCAGCAATGCATTTAATATTGGCTTTGATAACTTTCAACAAATAGATACACAATACAAGCTAGGCGCTACTTACAACCAATTTGAGCATAATCAAAGATATTCAACGGCTAGCTGGCAGTGGCTTAAAAAAGATTCGAAAGCAGATACTTTACGGTTTGGCATTGGTTTTACCAATGAACTGCATGAATTTGCAGTGATTAACGAGACACAAAACGTAGATTTAATTTCTATCGCACCTCCTGATCGAGAGTTTATATACCCTTATCTTAGTGTTGAGTATTTGCAAAAAGACTTCAGAAAGCTCACTAACCTTAATCTGATAAATCATATTGAAGATTTCAATCTCGGTTGGAATTTAACGACTCAAATTGGCTCTGATATTGGTAATACAGATACCTCTCCAACGCTGCTCTGGCAATCCAATTTGTCTAAAGGTATTGAAATATATGAAGACGCTTTTTGGTTTATTACAGCAACCTTTGAAGGAGAAATGTATAGCGATTCCGATAATGCGAATAGAGCTGTATTTAGCCTCAATAATGAATATTTTCACAAAATAAACAATAACTGGGGTGCCTATTTAAAAAACAGCAGTCAATTCAGTGAAAACCAATTTAAAGATAGCCCTATTGTATTGGGCGGTGAATCTGGTTTAAGGGGATATCCATTACAGTACAGGCACGGAAATCACAGCACCCAATTTACAGCAGAAGCTCGGTACTACCCTCACATCAATATCTATAAATTAGTTGAATTGGGAGCGGCCGCATTCATAGATACAGGCAGAGTTTTTGGTAGTTCAGATAATACTACTTACCAAGATTCATGGATGACTTCCGTAGGTCTTGGTGCTCGATTTTACTCAACTCAAACCAGTGAAGCACGTGTCATTCATGTCGATATTATCAAGCCATTAACCTCTGATGCCAATGTCAATGGTGTTGAATTTCGCATCACAACCAAACATTCTTTCTAAGGCAAGCTAAGTGTTCAAAATTATCAATTTTTTAAACCAAATTAAGCTCACAACTAATCAATTAGTCATTTATACCTGCGTATACATCACTTTAGTTTTGAATTTCCCATTTTTGAGTAAAACAGCGGTGGTGGTTACAGCCCTTGAATCTTACAATCTTTTTTTCTTACTGTCTGTCCCTATTTTTTTATTGGCATTGTCTATTTTCATTCAATGCTTTTTATCCTTTCGTTGGTTAACAAAGCCGCTACTCATATTATTGGTTTTACTGTCGTCTGTTATTTTTTATAGTACTGTTACATACGGTATAGTTTTTGATTATGGCATGATCCAAAATACGGTTGAAACGGATACGGCTGAAGCACTTTCTTATTTTAACTTTTCTGCAATAATGTTTTTTCTATTTTTTGGGTTAGTACCTTCACTTCTTATTGTCAAAGTTAAATTGACCTATAGTTCTTTTGTCGGGGAATTGCTCGCACGGATAAAATTACTTAGCGGCAGTGTAGGTGTAGTATTTCTAATTGCAATAGTATTTTATTCAAACTATGCATCTGTTGGCCGAAATAATCGCGATTTAGTGGGTTATCTAACGCCATATGCCTTGATTGACTCAACCGTAAAATATCTTCAAAAAAATTATTTTTTTCCCCCCTTAAAATTCACGCTACTAGATACGAACCCAATAATGTTTAATCAAAATCCTACTAAACATGTAACAGTATTAGTATTGGGCGAAACTGCTCGCTCTCAAAGCTTCTCTTTAAATGGTTATCACAAACCAACCAATCAATTTACTGAAAAGTTAGGTGTTGCTTCATTTAAAAATGTCAGTTCGTGCGGAACAGCGACTGCGGTATCCGTTCCCTGCATGTTTTCTAGGTTAGACAAAGAAAATTATGATAAACGTCTGGCAAATGCTCAGCAAAATGTAGTCGACATTATCCAACTTGCTGGGGCTGATGTGCTATGGATCAGCAACAATAATGGTAGCTGCAAAGGTGTTTGTAATCGTATTAAATCTATACAAATACCTACAAAGAAATCCGATCCGTTATGCGATGGCGAATATTGTTTTGACGAAGTTCTGCTTAGACCGTTAAAGCAAAAACTTGCAACTCTAACATATGAAGACACCTTAATTGTACTCCATATGATCGGTTCTCATGGGCCCACTTACTACAAGCGTTATCCGGATAAGAATCGTATCTTTATTCCTGATTGCCAACGAAGTGATATTCAAAACTGCAGTGAAGAAGAGTTGACTAACACTTACGATAATACAATAGCTTATACCGATTTCGTGCTTGCCAAAGTAATAGGAGAACTGAATACATTAAGTAAATTTAAAAATGTAGAAACATCTATGATTTATATTTCTGATCACGGTGAATCACTTGGCGAGAGTGGCATATTCCTACATGGTTTACCCTATGCATTTGCCCCCAGAGAACAAACACACGTACCTTTAATTTATTGGGCTGATCCATCGCACCAGAGTAATAGAGTAGATTGTGCAAATAAATTTCGCAACAAGAAAATATCGCACGATAACATATTTGATTTTTTGCTAGGTGAAATGTCAGTAGACTCAACAATTTTTAAAATGCAAAACAACCCTTTAAATCAATGCGAAAGAGCGGGTTCACTCGCTCAAACAGTAAACATTAACGCTAAAAATGGAGCTAATTAATTGATGTTTGATAATAAAAATAAGCCAAGAGGTTTGATGCGAGTTTATCTTGCTACAACAAACTCTGCTAGAGCAATTAAATGGCTTTCAAAAAACGAAGCAGCATTCAGACAAGAGCTTTTACTTTTAGGTTTAGCAACGCCCATTTCTTTTTTATTTGACATAACAGTAAATGAACAGCTTGTATTAATTACAGCTATATTATTCATTCTTTTCACTGAAATATTAAACACCGCTATAGAAGCCATCGTTGATAGAGTTAGCTTCGAAATTCACCCTTTATCAGGGTTAGCAAAAGATTTAGGTTCTGCAGCGGTATTCATTAGTCTATTAATAGCCATATGTGTTTGGTTATCAATTTTATGGTAAGCTCAAAGTCCAATTTTACTTTTATGAAAATTAGCAATAAAGTATGTTATTTTCCAGAAAGTCGGCGGAGTTTTTACCCGCAAATCAAAGTATACCATCAGCTAGGTAATAGTCGATATTGAAACAGAATGAGAACGGCGTAGCCGTTCCTGAGCTTTGCCGTGAGCATGGTATGAGTTCAGCTCAGTTCTACAAATGGCGAGCCAAGTTTGGCGGAATGGATGCGTCATTGATGAAACGACTTAAAGAGCTTGAAGATGAAAACAAGCGACTTAAAAAGATGTATGCCGAAGAGCGACTGGTCGCCGAAATCCGTAAGGAAGCCCTTGAGGGAAAGCTATAAGGCCATCTCAGCGTAAGGAGATGGCAAGGAATGCTATCAATCGGCATGGCGTGAGCATTCGCGTCATCTGCCGTAGTTTGGGTATCAGTGCCAGTTGCTATCATTATCGAGCCAAATTGAGCGGTGAAAACGAGCAAGTCGCTAACTGGTTGCTGCGACTAACCGAAACTCACAAACGTTGGGGCTTTGGCCTGTGCTTCTTATACCTACGAAACGTGAAAGGGTTCAATTGGAATCATAAACGCGTGTATCGCATATACCGTGAGCTTGAGTTGAATTTAAGGATAAAACCTAAACGCAGAATTAAGCGGGACAAGCCTGATGCATTGAGTGTACCTGTGGCGGTCAATCAGGATGGACTTTATGTCTGACAGCCTTGCTGATGGGCGCTCTGTGAGAACGTTTAATGTGATAGACGATTACAATCGTGAAGGTCTAGCAATTGATGTGGATTTATCCATGCCTAGTGCAAGGGTTATTCGTTCGCTAGAACAAGTGATTGAATGGCGAGGCAAACCTGCTGCAATTCGATGTGATAATGGTCCAGAATACATATCAAACGAGCTGATAACATGGGCGAATCAACACCAGATTACAATACTATACATTCAACCAGGCAAACCCACGCAAAATGCCTATGTTGAACGCTTTAATCGAACAGCTCGGCATGAATGGCTAGACTTACATATGTTTGAAAGTGTCGAACAAGCACAAAACTTAGCGACAGATTGGTTATGGATCTACAACAATGAAAGACCTAATATGGCAATAGGTGGTGTGCCCCTTAGGCAATTATTGAAAGCTGCTTAAAATGGAGGTCTTACAGTTAATTGCTGCAAAAGCGAGGAGAGCCAAACCTAAATTACAGTTCTGAATGTAGCTGTCCACTACAACAACACGCCCACCCAGAAAACTACATTAATCTTTAGATGAAATTCATTAAGTTTATCCTAAGAGCTTCTTAAGGTTTATAAATTAAATTGTACATTTGTTTATAATAGAGATGCTATGGTGATGTTTTCTGCTGTATATAATACTTTAAGACCTTTTTTAATTTATATTATCGTCACTATCACATTTCTTTCAATATCCAGGCTAGGGTTATCACTTTGGCAGATAGAACGATTTAATGGCATTACCAGCATTACAACACTTTTTACAAATGGTTTGAGAATCGATTTAAGTACCGTTGGTTACCTATGCGCCATACCGGCTTTATTACACCCTTGGTTAACCAACACAAGGTTTAGACAAAGATGGTTCGGGTTTCTAAAACTATGGTTTTTCGCTGGCGCATCTGCAGTTATATTTTTTGAACTGGTCACCCCTGCTTTCATAATAGAATATGGATTTAGACCTAACAGACTATTTATTGAGTACTTAGCTTATCCAGCAGAAATCTCAAAAATGCTTGTGAATGGTCATTTAGAAACTTTAGTTATAGTACTTATACTGTTATTAATTTCAGGAATTTATATTTGGAAAGGTCTTGCGAAAATACTTGTCATCAACCCAATACAAACTTCTGTATGTATAAGAGATTCTACTGCATCTTTTCTATTGCTCTTTTTAACAATACTGCTTTGTGCCAGAGGGACACTAGGACATCGCCCAATTAACCCTGCATTAGTTTATTTTTCGACTGATCCATTGGTGAACTCGCTAACATTAAACTCAACTTATAGTGTGGCCTATGCACTTAATCAGTTTGGTGATGAGAAAAATGCGGCAAAGTTATATGGAAAAATGGAGGAAAAACGGGTCATCGAATTAATAAGGCAAGCAACAAAGATTCCGCTGAGTAGTTTTGTTAACTCCGAATTGCCATCATTTTCTATACGAAAATCTACGTATCAAGGGCCGCCAAAAAACCTCGTCATTATTTTGGAAGAAAGTTTGGGCGCCCAATTTGTATCATCGCTTGGTGGAATACCACTGACACCAGAGTTAGATAAATTAAATGCCGAAGGCTGGGCTTTTAAAAATTTATATGCAACTGGTACAAGGTCCGTACGAGGTATTGAGGCTATTATAACTGGGTTTACTCCGACTCCTTCAAGATCAGTTGTTAAGCTTGATAAATCTCAAAAGGACTTCTTCACAATCGCATCCCTTCTCCAAGGTTACGGCTATGAAAACCAGTTTATCTATGGTGGAGAAAGTCATTTTGATAACATGAAAAGCTTTTTTTTAGGTAATGGTTTCACTGACATAGTCGATTTCAATGATATTAAAAATCCTCAATTTGTTGCGTCGTGGGGCGTAAGTGATGATGATTTATTTAAACAAGCAGACATTGAATTAACTAAACTTAACAAGCGGAAAAATCCATTTTTCAGTTTTATATTCACTTCAAGTAATCATGATCCATTTGAAATACCTGACGGGGTCATTCAACCAATTAAATATACAGACCATCAGTTACAAAAGTATGATAAAAAGGAATTACTCAGACATAAGGCTATTCAATATGCTGACTATGCGTTGGGAGAATTTATCGATAAAGCAAAGACACGTTCATATTGGGAAAACACTATATTTATTGTTGTTGCAGATCATGATGCAAGGGCTATGGGAAGTGACTTAGTACCAATAAATAACTTTCATATTCCTGGAGTTATCTTAAATTCAGGAATAGGTCCTAAATTGGATGAGCGCGTTGTGAGTCAGATAGACTTAGCTCCGACCTTGCTCTCATTGATGGGAGTAGAAATTCAATCCCCAATGTTAGGACAAGACCTAACTAATCCAGAAGCAGCTAATCGTGCTATGATGCAATATGCGGAAAATTTCGCATACATTAATGATAATAAAGTCACAATTTTACAACCAAATAAACCCCCCTTGAATTTCACGTATGATCATGACAATGGCGCCTTATCTTCTAGTGAAGAAAATAAAGAATTATCCGAAATCGCTTTATCACATGTATTGTGGGGCACTATAGCTTATGAAAAAGGCTGGTTTAAATTAGAAAACAGTAATTATAAATGAAATTTAGATGGAGAAAGAGAACATATCTTGAGCCATGCAACGCTTAAATTATTTTATTTCATAAGCATAGGGAAACAGTGTTGTAGTGGTCAAGTAATTCCGGACTGTAAATTAGGTTGACTCTCCGCTTTTGCAGGAGCCAACCCGTCATTATATGTGTGTGGCCGTTGCCAATTGTAGTAATCCATCAAGTAACCACTGATATAATTCCTGTCTCTTATACACATCTGACGCTGCCGACGACTCCTTACGTGTA
>OJGX01001137.1_pt1 | contig 11424 bp, 8 predicted proteins | sample 1594661 | NCBI WGS metagenome assembly OJGX01 (sample SAMN05416839, study PRJEB24817) | seawater metagenome | isolation source: Sea water | place: Canada:Atlantic | collected 2013-07 | reverse complement strand
AGATCATGCCTAGTCTCGTGGGCTCGGAGATGTGTATAAGAGACAGGTTCCACACTCTGGCTTCGGTCTCGGTTTCGAACGATTGGTCGCTTATGTGACTGGCATGCAAAACGTACGAGACGTTATTGCGTTCCCACGTACACCAGGAAATGCAAACTACTAACATTTCCCCCTTCTTTCAAAGCCACCTACGCAGGTGGCTTTTTTATACCTATCAGTAATAAACACAGTTTAATTATAGCTATATGTTTGAATTAACGCACTTTATTACATTTTTTAGCGTCAAAAAAACCTATCCATTCTATTAATTCAATGAATGTTGTGTATAATCCAACATTACCTCAAATGATGGACTATTTAGGCTACTCTAAGCCTAATCAGAGCGTAAAGTGAAAATACTATGAATTTAAATAGAATAGATCTTAATCTTTTTGCCGTGTTTGATGCGATTTATACTGCGGGCAGCCTAACCAAAGCAGCCGACGTTTTATGCATAACACAACCGGCTGTCAGTAACTCACTCGCACGCTTACGAGAAATGCTAAACGACCCGCTATTTGTGCGCACGGGGCACAGTATGACCCCAACTCCTGCGGCACAAAATATTATTGGGCCAGCCAGAGAAGCGCTAGGGCTACTACGCAAAAGTGTACAGGAAAGTCATACGTTCGATCCGGCTACGGCTGAAATTAGCTATAACTTTGCAGCCAGAGACCTACTCGAGGCCAGTATAATGCCAAGGTTAACGGCTAGGTTACAGAGTATTGCGCCCAATATTACCCTGACGAACTACGATATATCACGTAGCAATATTGTTTCCTCTATGGCCAGTGGCAGTTTAGATTTTTATGCCGATGCCTCATCAGCGTTTGTTGACCCACACCTGTGTAAGCAGAAGATTGCAGAAGATAGATTTGTCGTTATTGCGCGGCGTAACCACCCTGCTCTTAGTCAGGGACTCAATCTAGATACGTTCTTGCAACTGGGACATATTAATATATCTCAGCGCCGCACGGGCGCAGGCCCAATCGATGTTGCGTTAGATAGATTGAATTTAAAACGCCGAGTAGTAATGCGCGGCCAGCATTTCTTAACGGTACCTGCGGTGATTGTTAAAACAGACTTGATTGCCTGTATTCCCTATCATTTGGCTAAACACTATGAGTGCTCAATTTATGAGTTGCCATTTGAATTAGCACCTGTGGAGTATTTTTTATATTGGCATGTCAGTGCGGATCACGACCACGCCCATATGTGGTTAAGAGAACAAATTGAAGAGGTGGTAACCACTTTTCATCCTAGTGTGTCAATCGCATAACGGCTATTGAGTAACACCCAAGCATTTTATGCTTGGGTGTTTATTTTTTCGATTATTTCTTATTCACGCAGTCATTTCAGGCCCTGCGCTTAAATTTCTTCCCCACCATATTGATTCGCTAAATCGTCTAATTCTGAGCACGTATAATCAAATCCTTTGCCATCAAACTGGTATTTTACACTGACCGTATCAGAGCCTTTGGCTAATTTTGCCTTTACCGAAACCTGACCGGAAGACGACGTCCAGTGAGTTAACTCGTTGAGGAATCGGTTCGCCTCCTGACCGCTGCTAAATTGAAACTGAATTTCATTAATCAACACTGTGCTCTCTCGTTAGGTAAGGTTTTTTCGACGTTACCGCGTTTATAAAATTTGAGGTAATCCCTTGGTTGGCGCATGGTAACCAACCCGCCGCGGGCTGTCTATTATACCAATCTGCATTAATAAGTGCCTCTCAAGGAATGGTATTTTGAGTGAGTACCCCATAGCGCATTCTTTTTTCGCTCACATAAAAAAGGCCGCTTAAAAAGCGGCCGTAGAAATAATTAGAGCAGGTATTTACCTAGCGTAAATCCATCTCTTGAATAATCTCGTGAGCAATATCAGCAGTCGTACATTCAGGTTTTTTGTGTAAATCGCCTTTTAGTTGGCCTTTACGATGCTTAAGGGCTGAATCTAATTTTTTAGCTGCTTTAGAAATAGCTGGATACATAACAGAATTTTCAGCTGATGCAGAAATTCGAGAGCCTTCATATTGGGTGCTTATCTCAACCATAAACTCGCCATGTTCTTTGGAAATAATGATATCGAGGGAAATTAGAGTTGGAAAATGACTGGCTAATTTTGAGAATTTTTCGTTAACGTGTTCTTTTACGGTATCGCTTAAATCTACATGGTGACCTGAAAGATTTATTTTCATAGGTTTTCCTTTTGAATTAACGTTACTTCTTTACTGTACTTTTTCAATGTACATTTTCTTGTTGCTATAAACAGAGTTTGGGGCTGCGTATTAAAAAACAAGTATCTTGAGGCGAGATCCACATTTACTTGTTTATTTAATGACGATTCGCTCAAGTAAAGAGCAAAACGCACAATAAACACTCATCCCTCTATACATTTCCTCCCGTTGACCTTTATCGCATAGATCGTCATACAAACGCTAATAACGTCTTATTCATTGAAAACAATTAATAAGACCCCAGTGTTATTAAGCCATGAGCAAAGATATGCTCAAAGTTATAAAACCAATAACGTCATCATAGGCGTTTTTTTTAGATGAGGAATACTAGACTTTAGGAGAAGAACAGATGAGCAAAACGTTGATCATAGGAGCAAGTGGGCAAATCGGTAAAATGACCACCCAGAAGTTAATCGCAAAAGAGCAAGAAGTTGTTGCTCTGGTCAGAGATAAAGAAAAGTTAAGCGATATCACCAGTGACAAGTTAGACATTATCGAAGGAGACTTAGAACAAGACTTTAGCCACGCCTTTCAAGGTTGCGACAAAGTCATTTTTGCCGCAGGTTCTGGTGGTAGCACGGGTACCGATAAGACCGTGTTAATAGATTTATGGGGCGCTTGTAAAGCTGCAGACTATGCCAAAAAAGCTAATGTGTCTCAGTTTGTTATGACCAGTTCAATTGGTGCGGATGATCCCGCTCAAGGCTCATACGATATGAAACCCTACTTAGTTGCCAAACATATGGCCGATGAGCATCTTATAAACAGTGGCCTAAATTACACAATTTTGCGACCAGGTGGATTGCAAGATGAAGAAGCCAAAGGTGGCTTTCAAACCGCTAAACCAGAAAGTCGAGAAAAAATGGTTATCACCAGAGAAGACGTTGCTGATGCACTGGTATTCAGTGCAGGTAACACAGCTGTGAATAACAAAATATTCGAATTATTTAATGGTGAGCTACCGCTAGAACAAGCACTCGCCTAAGTTTCATTGTCAGAAACGAGCCCTCTGAGCATAGAGGGCTATTTAGCCACTATGGCCTGAAGTATTCCAACCAAAAAGATCCTCCCTTTCCTCTCGTACACGGCAAAATACGTACATTGTACTTCTAAAGTATGAGTTTTTTTGTGCAAAGGAAGCATGGTGCTTCGCTATGCTTGCCACCTATTCTAGTACCCGAACTAGCACATTGGCTTCATCCCTTAAGGGTAAATCCTTTGAACCAAACATACGCTGAATTTTCCAGTCAATGATACGAGGTACATTATGATCTATGCAAACCCAGGCAGCGCTGATGCTGTAATCAATTTTAAAGATCGATACGAGAACTTTATCGGTGGAGAATGGGTCGCTCCAGTAAAAGGCGTTTACTTCAACAACCTGACGCCGGTCACCGGTGAAGACTTTTGTGAAATCCCCCGCTCTAGTGCAGAGGACATCGAATTAGCCATCGACGCTGCTCACGCTGCGAAAGATGACTGGGGGAAAACCTCGGTACAGGAACGCTCTAACATATTACTGAAGATTGCTGATCGTCTAGAAGAAAATCTAACCAAACTTGCTGTAGCCGAAACATGGGATAACGGTAAACCTATCAGAGAAACCATGGGCGCTGACATCCCACTGGCCGTCGATCACTTTCGGTATTACGCAGGTTGTATTCGCGCTCAAGAAGGCACGCTTTCACAAATTGATGACAATACAGTTGCTTATCATTTTCACGAGCCAATGGGCGTTGTGGGACAAATCATCCCTTGGAATTTTCCTATTTTAATGGCTGCTTGGAAGCTGGCTCCAGCCTTAGCTGCAGGGAATTGCATAGTATTAAAACCAGCAGAGCAAACACCAGCCAGCATTCTGGTGTTAGCTGAATTAATATCAGATATTGTTCCCGCTGGCGTGCTTAATATCGTTAACGGCTTCGGTAAAGAGGCCGGTGAAGCCCTAGCCACTAGCACGCGTATCGCAAAAATCGCATTTACTGGGTCGACTGCAGTAGGTGGGCACATTCTAAAATGTGCAGCTGAAAACCTAATTCCATCTACTGTTGAACTGGGAGGTAAATCACCTAACATCTTTTTTAAAGATATAACCAACTTTGAAGACGACTACCTTGATAAGTGTGCTGAAGGTTTTGCTTTAGGCTTCTTCAACCAAGGAGAAGTTTGTACCTGCCCTTCACGCGCTTTAGTACAAGAAGATATATTCGACGAATTTATGCAGCGTGTGCTTGAAAAAACCAAGAAAATCATTCGAGGAAATCCATTAGACGACAGCACCATGGTCGGTGCTCAGGTATCAAAAATTCAGTTCGATAAAATCATGGGGTACATTGACATTGGTCGTGATGAAGGTGCTACGGTACTTACAGGTGGTTTTTCAGAAGAGTCACCAGCAGACATTGACGATGGTTACTACATTCAGCCAACCATCCTAAAAGGCGATAACTCAATGCGCGTTTTCCAAGAAGAAATTTTTGGGCCTGTTATTTCGGTAACGACATTTAAAACACCTGAAGAAGCGGTAGCAATCGCCAACGATACGGCCTACGGGTTAGGCGCGGGCGTCTGGACCAGAGACGCTAATCTTGCTCATAAAATGGGACGAGCGATAGAGTCAGGTCGCGTCTGGACCAACTGCTATCATCTGTACCCAGCGCATGCCGCTTTTGGTGGATACAAAAAGTCTGGAATAGGGCGCGAAACACACAAAATGATGCTAGATCATTATCAGCAAACCAAGAACTTATTGGTTAGCTATGATACTGCGCCACTCGGTTTCTTCTAAGCTGAAGAAGTGCGTACCGCTTTGCAACTTGTGCGGGCGGTATGCACATTTATCCGCGAATTTGCTATGCGTTTAACTCACCTATATAACGATTTAATCCTGATTATTGGTACTTTACTGTGCCTTTTTTCAATTGCCAGCCATGCAGATACCGTTCCTCCAGATATTGCTAAACTGTTCCCCAGTGCCACACGCATCGAAGCCCCTCTTGAAAATCTAGCCGTTACGCCTGTTTACCAATTAAACGAGTTACTAGGTTATACGTTCGAGTCTGATGACTTCACCCAATTTATTGGCTTCTCAGGTCAAACTATTAATCTGCTCATCGGCTTAGATACCCAAGGGATCATCACAGGTATTAAAGTACTGACTCACAATGAGCCTATTTTTCTCCACGGTTTAGGAGAAGAAGCGATGTTCGGTTTTATCTCGCAATATCCCGGACACTCAATTAAAGAGCGCTTTATTATCAACAGCCGAGAACAACATTCAGCCGATAATACTTACCTTGATGGCGTCACTCGAGCTACGATCTCTGTACTTGTTATCAACGACACCATTATTGCCTCTGCTCTAAAAGTCGCTAGGCAAAAACTCGATGGTTTTCTAGCTGCTCAACCTCACCAAATTAAACATAATTTCTATCATCCTATGTCCTTTGAGCAACTTATGGAAAAGGGATACATTCATCACTGGGAGGTAAGTACCGAAGAGGCAATGGGCATCTCGTCAAAACTCGCCCAAAAAGTAGCAAGCGTAACCAATGGCCAAAGAGACTTTATCGATATCTACTTTACTTTCGTCAATATCCCTATTATTGGCCGGAACCTATTAGGTGACAAAGAATACGATCGCCTATTGGAAGAGTTAGCCCCTGGCGAACATGCCTTAATGCTCTTCAACAAAGGGCAGTATTCATTTGTCAGCGAGCAGTTTATTCCCCAAACAACCTCCAGCCGGTTAAGCGCTGAACAAGGTGGATTCCCGGTAGATGTGCGAGACATAGATTTTTACAGTTATTACCCTCCTAGTTTTGCTATAGATATACCTGCATTCAATGACCAGAGGGTATTTCGAATTAAATCTCAATCAGGTTTTGATATCAGCCAACCGTTAAACTTAAAACTACTTGTCAGCTATCATTCCTCATTCTTAAGTCAGCAAGAGTACGCATTCCCCTATACAAGTGAGCCAAATAACGAGTTATTTGAAGAAACCTCTGCAGATATAACTAGCCAGGATCAGAGACCATTATGGCAAAAAATCTGGTTAGACCGCTCTGTGCAAATCAGCACTATGACACTCTACTTACTGTTCGTCATTTGGGTATTTATGGCACAGCATTCGCTAGCCAAAAACCAAACGAAGATACACCGCCTGCGTTTCGCCAGTTTAGTGTTTGTCCTGTTCTTTATTGGTTTTTTCACTCAGGGACAGCTTTCGGTAGTGAATATCTACACCTTACTTCTAGCGCTTGGCCCTGATTTCAATATTACGGTATTCCTGCTGGACCCTATTATTTTCATTCTATGGATGTTTGTATTTGTTACGTTATTTTTATGGGGCCGAGGTGTTTTTTGCGGTTGGCTTTGTCCATTTGGCGCGCTTCAGGAGTTTATGGGGATGCTGGCAATGAAACTCCGTATACGCCAAATTAAAATTTCACCAACGCAACACAAGTTTGGTCAGAAGATAAAATACGTCATACTGCTAGGATTAGTCGGATGTTCATTCTATTCCCTTACCTTGGCAGAAAAATTAGCTGAAATAGAGCCCTTTAAAACATCGATTACCTTGAACTTTGTGCGCTACTGGCCATTTGTGCTGTATGCAGTGTTGTTATTGGTTCTGAGTTTAAAAATTCATAAGGTGTACTGTCGTTACCTATGCCCATTAGGCGCTGGCTTAGCCGTGCTAGGCCGTTACCCTTTATTTAAATGGTTAACGCGACGACAGGAATGCGGCAATCCCTGCCAGCTTTGTCGCAACAAAAAATGTGCAATTGATGCGATTGAGCCTAGCGGAGCCATTGATTATAAAGAGTGTATTCAGTGCCTTGAATGCTTAGTAACCATCGAGAGCCCTAAGCTATGTGTTGTAGATAAATATAAGAATAAGAGCATTAAAGTGCGTAAAGTGACATAAAACAAACCATTGAATCTGTTTGAATTTCACTCAATCCCTGAGATATTTGTATGTGTTTAGCTCTTGTTAAAATATGCAGCTATCCCCTACTCATCCGCTTTGGAAAACGAGTTTCCCATTATATTATGAGTGGCAGATCAATAAGAACGCGATGCTAGATTTCATCTAATAAGATATAAAAAAGGCTATACATAATGTCAAATATAAAAACAATAACAGCCATCACTCGCGCCACTGACCCGGCCATTGCCAGCCTAGAATTGCGTCAACAATTGTCTGACCCAGATATAGCGTTCGTGCTGTTCTACTGCTCATCTGTATACTCCTTAGACAACCTAGCAAAGCACATGACATCTACCTTTACTGGTATTGAACTAGTCGGCTGTACGACCGCAGGTGAAATTACCCCAAATGGTTACGAACAGCATTCCATTATTGCCATTGGTTTTAGCGCTTTTCATTTTGCCGTTAGCGCTCAGATTGTTGAATCAATGGAAAATTTCAGTTTGATAGATGCTCAAGAAACCGTTAATAAGCTTACCGAAAGTTGCTTTGTTAAAAAAATAGCTTCTATTAAAAACAACTCGTTTCTATTGACACTGCTAGATGGATTATCTGCCGATGAAGAGCAATTTTTGGTTACGCTCAATTCTGCCGCTGGGGGCATTCCTCACTTCGGGGGTTCCGCTGGCGACGACATACATCTAGCCAATACACATGTTTTTTACCAAGGGTCGTTTTATCAAAATGCGGCGATTGTCTTAATGGTCAACACAACATGTCCTTTTGAAGTATTCAGTAGCAACCATATCAAATACGCTACCAGTAAAGTCGTGGTAACCGCCGCCGATGCGGACAGCCGTACCGTATACGAATTAAATGCCGAGCCCGCTGCACTTGAATATGCCCGGCTGCTCAATGTAAAAGTTGAAGACTTAAGTCCTGAGTTGTTCGCTTTGCATCCTCTTGCCGTTAAAGTGGGCGGGAAATACTATATTCGCTCCATTCAAAAAGTGAACGAAGCGGACTTAAGCCTCATATTTTACTGTGCTGTAGATGTAGGAATAGTGCTTAGCACTGTAGTAATGGACGATATTTTTGCGTCTCTTAGCAGTGAATTAACCCGCATGACATCTCAGTATGGTGAGCCTGAGTTAGTGTTGACTTGCGACTGCTTCTTGCGCCGCCTTGAAATAGAGCAGCGCCAGCTACTTGGTGAAGCAAAAACCCTACAACAACGATATAACATTCGTGGATTTAACACCTACGGTGAACATATTGATGGTACCCATCTCAATCAAACGTTTACCGGCGTGTTCATCGCCGGAGTTAGCAAATGAGTGAACAAGAGCTGCTGCAAGAAATCGCCCAATTACGGGCTGAAAACACTAAATTAAGAAAAATCAACGATGCGCTCATTTCCCGTGTAGAACAAGGCGGAGGCAATCAATACGCCCCCTACGCAGCATTTGAACATTCTGTGCACTTAGCAGAACAGGTCAGAGAAAAGACCCAAATTTTAAATGAAACGTTGGCAGAAGTAGAGTACAGCCACCGTGCACTTAAGCAAGCAAACGAAGACGCTAATATTTTTAAGCAACGTTTTATTGATGCGATCGAAAGCATATCTGAAGCATTTGTATTACTCGATAGTGACGGCCTCATATTGTTGCAGAATTCAAACTTTGCAACGTTCTGGGGTAAAACCGGCTTATCCATCCAAGAAGGTGCCAACTTCAACGATTTAAAAGATCGTGCAAAATCTAGCGGTATGATACGACGTGCAAGTCCAGGTGGTGAACAAAGTAGCCCAGTATATCAATTGGCAGATGGGCGCTGGTTTCAGCTGAATGAGCGACGCACAAGTGAAGGTGGTTGGGTAATGTTGTACACCGATATTACTGATATCAAAGTTGCTGAAACAGCCCGCTATGAACAAGGCATGATCCAAAAATCGATGCTACTGCAAGGATTAATAGACAACTTGTCCCAAGGGGTTGTGATGATCAGCAGTTCGAATCAAATTGAGGTCTGGAATAACCGATTTGTACAAATGAGTCAGCTTTCTCCTAACCAACTACGTTCCATGCCGTACTTTCAACACTTAACTAATTTGACTGAATTAGAGCTCAGTGAGCGACCAAGAAATAAAGATGGCTACTATGTTCAGACGTTATCCAACGGAACCGTATTGGAAATCCGAGACCACAGGTTAATCAACGGTAAATTGATCAAAACCTACACCGATATCACGGTTAGGCACCGTTATGCCGAATCACTAGAGAAAAACGAACGTTGGCTACGGCTTATTACCGATAATGTACCTGCTATGATCGCCTACATTGGCAGCGATTTAAAGTTTCAATTTACCAACCAAGTCTATGTAGACTGGTATGGTTGGCCCCAGGGGAGTTTGGATGGCGAATCGATAAAAGACAGCCGAGTCGATTCAGATTACAGCCAGCTTCGCCCTTACATCGAGCGCGCGCTCAAAGGGGAAAGTCTGAGCTTTGAAATTGCTGAAAACAACCACGTGGGGGAAGCTAGATACCTACTAAAATCCTACGTACCTAACCGAAATGGTGAAGGCCACGTGCAGGGTTTCTTCGTTTTGGTCAGAGACATTACTGAACGTAAACGCAATGCCGTCGCATTACAAAAAGCCCATGACCAGCTTGAAATACGCGTGGCTGAGCGAACATCTCAACTCAAAAATCTAAATGATGAACTACTGATTGAAGCAGAAGAACGCCGCATTGCTCAAGTGAATCTAACGAACGCTAAACGAGAAGCTGAGTTTGCGAACATTTCGAAAACAAAATTTCTTGCCGCGGTTAGTCACGATCTACTGCAACCCCTTAATGCGGCTCAACTGTTTACCAGTTCACTAGCTGATACACTGATAAATACGGAATCTTTTCCGGTGGTGAATTCATTAACCAACTCACTTGATGATTTAGAGAATTTAATCAGCACGCTTATTGATATATCAAAGTTAGATGCCGGTGTGGTAAAAGCGGACAAAGGAATATTTAAGCTCTCTGAGTTGCTAGACAACCTGGCTAATGAATACCAACAGGCAACCAGTCAATACAACATTGAGTTACGTTACGTTCCATCACATATCATGGTGTATAGCGACAGCGTTTTGCTTGCTCGTATTCTGCGCAATTTTATGTCTAATGCTTTTCGTTACGCCGCGAAGGGTAAAGTTTTGTTAGGCTGCAGACGTCGTGGCGAGCACGTTACATTAGAAGTATGGGATACGGGCTCCGGTATTGCCCAAAATCAACTCTCTGAAATTTTTAAAGAATTTAAACGTTTAAAATCTTCACAAAGTGCATTTGGAAACGGGCTCGGTTTGGGATTGGCTATTGTGGATAAAATAGCCTCGGTATTAGGGCATAAAATAAACGTACATTCTGAATTAGGTAAGGGCTCAGTATTCTCTGTTTCTGTGCCTATTGCTGCCACACTCGAACCTCTAAAGCCATTGACCTCAACGCAGTTTGCGGTCAATCCAACAGATTTTTCAAATTACCGAATATGGTTGGTCGATAACGACATAAGTGTTTGCGAAGGGATGTCGCGTCTACTTGCAGGTTGGGGTTGCAAAATAATTACAGCGGTTAGCTTAAATGAATTAAAAGACAAGGTAGATATTGCCTACGATAAGGTAGATATTCTAATGGTTGATTATCACTTAAACGATGGTGAATTAGGTCTAGATGTAGCGCAGCATATTAATCAAATTCGGCGAACCGCCCTACCCACCATAATGATCACGGCCAATTACAGCCAATCACTTAAAAATGAGATCAAAAACAGCAAAATATTATTGCTCAATAAGCCGGTAAAACCCATGAAACTGAAAACATCAATGCTTTATCTCTTACGAAAAGCTTAACGTTTCAGATATTGGTTAAAATCAATATCACCACAGCCTACCACTACTTTTACACGATTTGTGGCGCCTAGTTTTTTAAGGATAGATGACACATGGGACTTAATGGTTGTCTCTGAAATATGTAGGTTGTAAGCAATCTGCTTATTTGCTTCGCCCTTAGTTAAATGCTTTAACACGATCAGTTCTCGGCGAGTTAATAGCGATATTTTTTCGGGTGATATTTCACATTCATTTGTTTGGTTATCAACCGTTTGAGAGCGCATTATATTCTGTCTCTTATACACATCTCCGAGCCCACGAGACTAGGCA
>OJGX01001136.1_pt1 | contig 11425 bp, 9 predicted proteins | sample 1594661 | NCBI WGS metagenome assembly OJGX01 (sample SAMN05416839, study PRJEB24817) | seawater metagenome | isolation source: Sea water | place: Canada:Atlantic | collected 2013-07 | reverse complement strand
TCGCCATCCACAATCACGGTCCGGGTGCTCTTTACGACCAACCTGTTGATGCTTGGAAAGCTGTCGCAGGACATGATCGCCGGATCGGATTCTGTGCCGATCTTGGACATTATATCCGTTCAGGAATCGACCCTGTGGAGGTGACCTATCTCTTAGGCGATCGTCTCTATGGGGTGCACTTAAAGGATTTTGCCGAGCAGAAGAAAAAGGCCGAGGGTGTGATTATTGGTAAGGGGCATCTCGATGTCGAGGGCGTGTTTCGTGCGCTCAAGAAAGTCGGATTCCCGGCGGATGCGTCGCTCTCACTGGAGTATGAGGAAAATCCGAATGATCCCATTGCTGAGATACGTGAATGTCTCGATGTGGCCGCAGCCGCAGCCCAAAAAGTTGCTGCCGAATAAGGCTTGGCTCAGGTCAGTGCTGCGTTTGAAATGAAAAGAGCATCCTCAACGAGGATGCTCTTTTTTCGTCTGTTAAGATTCTGAGGTAAGAATCGACTTCGATCGGCGGGTCGAGAGCTATTTCAAGAAGGCCTTTGCCGAGGCGGTTAGAAACTCCACTTGCCGATCGTTTGGGATCGCGTTTCCAGGCGTACAGCGGCCGCTCTCGACTTGGTGGGCCAGGAGTTGAATCAAGCGGCGGACTCGTTGTGGTTCTTGCTGTGCTAGGTTATTCTGCTCTGCTGGGTCTCTCGATAGATCAAAGAGTTGGACTGGGGGAAGACCGCGTTCTTGGGCAGCCTTCTCTCTTGGCGCGCTCCATCCTCCGCTTCCGGCAGAGATGCAGAGTTTCCAGCTTCCTTGTCGGATCGCGAAGGATCCACCGATCGAATGACTGATCAGTGTGCTGCGCCCTGAACTGGCGGCACCATTGAAGACTGGAAGGAGGTTGAATCCATCTTCGCCACCTGTGTCGCGGCGTTCCTGGCCGGTCAGAGATTCAAAGGTGGTGTATAAATCGGTGAGGCAGGCGAGAGCCTTGGTCTCTTGACCGGCTGGAATGGCGGCTGGCCAGCGGGCGATTAAGGGGACGCGATGTCCGCCCTCATAGATATCAGCCTTATGTCCACGGTAGGTGGCACTGGGGTGATGATCGTGCTCTTTGAGGAGTGAGAAATTTGCCTCCGGAGAACAGCCGTTGTCACTAGTGAATAGGAGCAGCGTGTTCTCATCGATGCCATTGTCTTTCAGAGCCGTCAGCAGTTGCCCGACGTGGAAGTCAGTCTGGGCGACGAAATCAGCGTAGTCATTGATTCCGCTGGCTCCGCGAAAAGGGGATACAGGAACGATGGGGGTGTGAGGAGCGGGCAGGGCGAGGTAGAGGAAGAAGGGGTTTCCAGCCTTGGATGCCGCCGCGCGTTCCTCGACGTATGAGATGGATTTTTGGAAGAGGTGAGGGAGCACTTGATCGATATGAAAGTCGGCTCCAATGGGGCCCTTTCGGTACCAGCCGTATCGATTCTGTGCCTTGGACACGCCTTCTTCGCGATTGGGCTGCGCGGTGATCTTTCCTGTATCTACCCAGACATAGGGTGGCATGTCTAGTGATCCACAGTGCCCGTAATATTGATCGAACCCATTGATATCGGGACCATTCTTGACGGCTTGAGTGAAATCAATCTTGCCATCAACTTTGTGCCAATCCCAGCCCAGATGCCACTTCCCTACCATGGCAGTGTGATAGCCGGCCCGTTTCATGAGATGACCGAGTGTTGGGCGGCTTGCAGGGATTAAATGGTCGCTTCGGCCGCTTAGCACGCCTCGGGCCAGACGCGAACGCCAGTTGTAGCGGCCAGTCAGTAAGCCATAGCGGGTTGGCGTACAAACGGAGCTTGGGGTGTGCGCGTCCAGGAATGTTATGCCCTCGTCTGCCAGTCTTTGAAGGTTTGGGGTCTTGATCTTGCAGTTCGGATTCGTGGGGGAAATATCACCTATTCCCAGATCATCTGCCATGACGACGATGACGTTCGGTGCTCCCGACTCTGCATGTCCAGATTGGGAAGCGAAGATGGGGAGAATACAGGCAAGTAGGGCAATCAGTGGGGTAGCTTGAGAGTGCTTCATGGTCCGTTCAATCCGTGTTTTGTCTTTGGGTGTGCCCAAAAAGTAGTCGAAAACGATTTGATGGGGCGATAGTAAATATTCGCTGATTTTCTTTCGAGCGAATTGAGGCTGGTCACTCTCGAGCCATGATAGCGGTTTACAATCTGTTCCCCCGGGGGCAGGGTTTCTCGATGAGTCGTGTGGCTGTGATCGGTGCGTCTAGCAATCGGGGAAAGTTTGGGAACAAGGCAGTTCGAGCGTACCTTAAGCGAGGGTATGAGGTCTTCCCTGTGCATCCCGCTCAGTCTGCTGTTGAGGGGCTGTCCTGTGTGCCGTCAATCGGCATGCTTGCTTCCGATCTCGATATCGTGAGTGTCTACGTGGCGCCGTCAGTGCTCGTCGGTCTCCTACCTGAGATTGCCGAGAAAGGGTGTGGGGAACTTTGGTTGAATCCTGGGACTGAGTCACCTGACGTCTTGGAACGAGCTAAGGAGCTCGGGCTGAACGTGATTCAGGGGTGTAGCATTGTCAGTCTGGGCTTCAGTCCATCCCAATTTCCTTGAGCCAGTTGTGCGCTTCGGCATTATTCGGCGGCTTGGCACTTGAGAAGAGTCGGATGACCAATCCCTTGGGCTACTTGAACGTCGAAGAGCTCGGTGATCGGAGCATCGAATTGAACCGAGTGACTGACTTGGTGGGTTTCAATGTTCACAGCCATGATCCCGCAGATAGCTTCTTCATTTCTCCGATCAAGGGTCTCGCCCAGTTGGAGATCCTTGAACTTACCATTGTGCCGAGCTTGGGAGAGTCCAATGATGGCGTGGTCGTTGTAGAAGGCGAGGCCGCGAAGAAAGCCGGGACAGAAGGCAATGGCATTAAAGGTGCCGTTGCTGGGCTCGACAAAGCCAAATTCACCCGTGCCAGCGTTGAGCACCCAGACGCGATCACGGTAGATTCGCGGTGAATGGGGCATCGAAAGATTCTCGGCAACGACGGCATTCGATTCGATATCGAGCAAGGCACCGCCTGAGCGCCGATCTCTTCGCCAGCCTTCGGCATCGTCCGATTGACTGACGATGGTCGCGTAACGGGGAGTTCCATCTTCGGCTGCGAGACCATTGAGGTGACAGCGGTCCTCGGGAACGAGATCTGTAATGAAGGAGGGACTCCAGATAGGTGTCGGAGTTTCGCTGTGATCGATCTTTCGGAGGCAGCTGTGATGGGTGTCGACGAGAATCGAATCGCCGTTGCCGTCCGCTACTAAGTCGTGGGCGTCTAGAAATCCGGTTGCCTGGATTCCTTTGAGACGATAGACGGCGTCGATCGAAGGGGCGCCGCTTGAAATGAGGGGAGAGATGCGGTCGAATTCCCAGAGGTGCTGTCGACTCGCGAGTTTCAGTCCTGTTGCCGACACGGCGATTCCCATCGGGCGGTCGAAGGGATAGCCCGTGATCGCGAGCGAATCTGAACCATCAGAGGACAGTACGATGAGGCAATCATGCTGATAGGTCGAGATAAAGAGAGTCAGCCCCTCGCTGTGCAGCCACTGGCTGAAACCAGCCGTTGCTGTCTTGATCTTGGGCGCCTGCATGGGTAGCCCGTCGAAGGCTTTCTAAGATCTTATGAACAGCTCTTGATCAGGGCTCTGCCGTATTCCCGGTTCATGCGGGCAATGAAATCTAGGCTGATTTCTTTCGGGCAAACAGCCTCACAGGAACCGGTGACTGTGCATGCGCCAAAACCTTCTTGATCCATTTGGGAAACCATATCTAGCACGCGCTGTTCTCGTTCGACTTGACCCTGGGGCAAGAGACTCATGTGCGAAACCTTAGCGGAAACAAACAACATCGCTGAGGCATTCTTACAGGCAGCCACACAGGCTCCGCAGCCGATGCATTGAGCGGCGTCCATCGCCTTGTCGCTATTGGGTTTTGAAACCGGAATCGTGTTGGCATCGGGAGCCCCGCCGGTGGAGGCAGAGACGTAACCGCCAGCTTGAATAATGCGATCAAAGGAACCTCGGTCGACGACAAGGTCACGAATGACCGGGAAAGGACGAGCGCGCCATGGCTCAATCGTGATGGTCTCGCCGTCACTGAAACTGCGCATGTGCAACTGGCATGCCGTTGTTGCTTTCTGACCGCCATGGGCTGAGCCGTTGATGACCAGAGAGCAGGTCCCACAGATGCCTTCTCGGCAATCGGAATCGAATGCGATTGGGTCCGCACCTTTTTCCAACAAATCTTCGTTGACCACATCCAACATTTCTAGAAAGGACATGTCGGGGCTGACGTCCTTGGCGAGATATGTGACGAACTCACCCGAATCAGTGGCGTTTTCTTGCCGCCATACGTGCAGTGTTAGGTTCATCTATTTGTAACTCCTTTGAGTCATTTTCACTTCCTGATAGGCCAGTGGTTCTTTGTGAAGGGTGGGGCGTCGGCTCTGTCCTTTATATTCCCAGGCCGCAACGTAAGCGAAATTCTTGTCATCCCGTTTTGCTTCGCCGTCAGGAGTTTGATGCTCCGTTCGGAAATGGCCGCCACAAGACTCATCCCGTTTTAGGGCATCGGTGCAGAGCAGCTCGGCAAATTCCATGAAATCAGCCACTCGACTCGCTTGTTCGAGAGAGGTGTTGAGTTCGTTGGGGCCACCGGAAAGGTTGAGGTTGTCCCAAAATTCATCGCGTAGTTCAGGGATGAGTTTGAGGACTTTCGTTAGTCCGGCCTTATCTCGTGCCATTCCGCAATATTCCCAAACCAGTTTGCCAAGTTCACGATGGAACGAGCGCGGTGTGCGGCGTCCTTTGATCGCAAACAATTGATCAATCCGTTCGTTCACTTCGCTTTCAACCTTCTTGAAAGGCTTGCTGTCGGTGCTGGGCCGATCCGCGGGGCTTTCTTGGGATAGGTAGTTTCCGACCGTGTATGGAGCGACGAAGTAGCCGTCCGCGAGGCCCTGCATCAAGGCACTGGCGCCTAGTCGATTCGCCCCGTGGTCAGAGAAATTGGCTTCTCCCAGGACAAATAGTCCCGGGATGCTGCTCATCAAGTTGTAGTCAACCCAGAGGCCTCCCATCGTATAGTGAACGGCGGGGAAGATTCGCATCGGTTGGTGATAGGCGTTTTCTCCCGTGATCCGCTGATACATGTCAAACAGATTGCCGTAGCGCTCGCGAACGGTGGATTCGCCTTGGCGCCCGATCGCATCCTGGAAATCGAGGAAGACTCCGAGACCGGTGGGGCCTACGCCCCGTCCTGCATCGCAGGCTTCCTTAGCTGCCCGAGAAGCAATATCACGGGGAGCAAGATTGCCGAAACTGGGGTATTTCCGCTCGAGATAGTAATCTCGTTCTGCTTCTGGAATGTCTTGGGGCCGCCGTTCGTCGCCCTTCTTCTTCGGTACCCAAACGCGTCCGTCATTGCGCAGCGACTCCGACATCAGGGTCAGTTTGGACTGGTGATCACCGGTGACTGGAATACAGGTCGGGTGAATCTGCGTGTAGCACGGATTTGCAAATGCCGCCCCTCGCTTGTAGGCGCGATAGGTCGCACTGACATTGCAGCCAACGGCATTGGTCGAGAGATAAAAGACGGGGCCGTAGCCGCCGGTGGCCATGACCACGGCGTCTGCTGCATGCGAACTGATCTCACCTGTCACAAGATTTCGCACGACAATTCCTTTGGCTTTTCCGTCGACGAGCACCACATCTTGGAGCTCAGTACGAGGGAACATGGTCACTTTACCCGCAGCGATTTGACGGCTGAGGGCTTGATAGGCCCCAAGCAAGAGTTGTTGGCCGGTTTGTCCGCGAGCGTAAAAGGTTCGAGAGACTTGAGCCCCACCAAATGATCGATTTGCCAACATTCCGCTATATTCTCGAGCGAAAGGAACGCCTTGGGCGACGCACTGATCAATGATATTGCGGCTAACTTCGGCAAGACGGTGAACATTGGCCTCGCGAGCCCGAAAATCACCGCCTTTGATCGTGTCGTAAAAGAGCCGATGGACGCTATCGCCGTCATTCTGATAGTTCTTGGCACTATTGATACCACCTTGCGCGGCGATACTATGAGCTCGACGCGGGCTGTCCTGGTAACAGAAGCATTTTACATTGTAGCCCAGTTCGCCAAGCGTTGCTGCCGCTGAGGCCCCGGCGAGACCGGAACCGACGACGATGACCTCGTATTTCCGCTTGTTAGCCGGATTTACAAGCTTTAGATCGAACTTATGCTTCTCCCACTTTTGGTCGAGTGGTCCGGAAGGAATCTTTGCATCCAACTTCATTACTTGAGCGCCTCCTTTCCGAAGCCCATTAGAATTGCGAGCGGAATTGAGCTATTACCCAGGAAAATGCCCCAAGCGAGTAGCAGTGCCAGGCGGTTTGCCCATATTTTCTGTTGTCCTGAGCGAAACCCTAGCGATTGGAAAAGACTGCTTGTTCCGTGACTGAGGTGAGAGCAAAGGAGCGCCATCGAAAGAAGGTAGAAACCCGAGACGAGAGGATGGCTGAAACCTTGAATCACCATCAGGTAAATGTCGTGTCGCCCGGCTTCATCTCTAAGTGCGAGAAGCTCCGGATTCACGGCGCCTACGGTAAAGTGCAACAGATGGTAGATGATGAAGGCGAGCACAATCAGCCCGCTCCAAATCATGGTTCGAGAGGCATAACTGGCGGCCACGCTTCGGTTTACCTTGTAAGTTATCGGACGAGCGGCTCGGTTCTTTGCGGAAAGGGTGATTGCTGACCAAATGTGTACGGCCACCGTGGCCAACAGCCCAAGACGGGCTCCCCATAAAAGAGCTGGCTTTGATTTTAAGAACGCCCCGTAAGCGTTGATTGACTCAGGCCCGAGAAAGATCTGGAGATTGCCGATCATATGCCCGATGACAAAGAAAATCAGCAGCAGCCCCGTGATCGCCATCAGGTATTTCTTCCCGAGGGTCGAATGAAATATGGCGGTGAATAAGTTCATAATCGATTGCCCATGCCGCTCATCAACTTCGAAAGGTGAGTCGAATCACACTTACTAGCGAGAGGGAAGCGAAGGCCCTGCCAATATTTATAAGCAAAACTGGTTAACGTCAATCGGTCCTGTGAACTATTAGCAAATCTTCTTTTGAAATAAGGCGGTTCTCCTTACCAGGCTTCCACGAGTAGATTGGAAAGTTCGTTCAAGTTTTCAATTGAATTGGCCGCCTTTTGCCCCTGGCGTTGGATCATGATGGCGGTGATTCCTACTGCTTCAGCGCCATCGACGTCTTCGGCCAGTGAATCCCCAACGTGCACGACTGCAGAGGCAGGAAGCCCAAGCTTTTTCAACGTCTGCTCAAAAAGAACGGGTGATGGCTTGGTGAACCCGAGCTCACCCGAAATGGTCGCGGTTTCGAAGAATGATAAGAGCTTCAAGTGCGTGAGCAACGGGCGAAGGCGCGTATCCCAGTTCGAAACAAGGGCGAGCCGGAAGCCTCTGCCGGCAAGATCGTCGAGGGTGGGAATGACATCGTCATGAATTTTCCAGACATCCGGTTCCTCGAAACGACGATAGATGGCAGGGAAAAATCGGGCGGATTCATCTTCTGGGACAAGCCCTGAAAGACTTTGTTGGACCAGACTGAGCCATTCCGGCTCGCTGTAATGAAACTCGCGCTTGTCTTTCCAGGCATTGGCGAAGTTATCATTGATCTGCTCTGTTGGCAGATTAGAAAAGCCATGATCGGCCGCTACCGAGGCATAGACGGCTCCGACGGATGGCCAGGGTTGAATCAAGGTGCCTCCGACGTCAAAACTGACTGCTTGTGTACTGATGGTATCCACGTTTTTCCTCTCCAAAAAGCATCCGAAATGGGTAGTGCGTATCAGAGCATCGAATGAGCGTGCATTCAATGCTTACTGAAAAAATAAATTTATTCTCAAAGATTTGGTGTGATAGAACCGACGACTAAACAACTTTCGTTATTCAAAGGCGGGAAAAACGTTGCCATTAAGGAGGCTTTTGGCGACAGTGCCGGTCTTGCGGAGGAGAGATGGCTGAGCGGTTGAAGGCGCACGCCTGGAAAGCGTGAGTACTCGAAAGAGTATCGGGGGTTCGAATCCCCCTCTCTCCGCCACTTGTTTTCGATGAGTGTTATGCGCTTTGAAGGCTTCGTCACTCGTCTTTACCATATTCGAATTCTCTCTATCCTTCCTTCCAGCGAAGCTCGATGAGTCCGTCTTGAGCATGGAAGACGTTCGTTGCCCTTCAATTCGTAATCTCCCGTTTCTGTGATATTGGGGTGAGAGCCGTTGGCCCATTGAATCCTTGGGTTAGGCGAGAGGGTTGAAAGGACACCTTGCCTTCATTCAAGCCGACTTGTCTTTATCCTTACGAAGGATGTTCCCAAGCGCCTATTTTCTTGGCTGGATTTTGGACGGAGATTGGACTTGTGTTTTGTCGCTCTTGAATGGGTTAATAATAATCTCGTCTTCTTTATGAAGAAGTAATGGGCAATCCCGGAAAACAATTAACATCACTCATGACGACTCTGAAAAACATTTTGGCTCTAGTGGCGATCTATTTCTTCTCTGTTTCGATATCATTGGCGGCAGAGTCACAAACGACCGTCGCGAAGATTAACTACTCTGAAATTCAAGCTCTCCTCGAAGCGGTGGTGTTGAGTGCTCCTGGAAATCAAGAATTGGAAAAACAATACAAAGCGGCAAAGTCCGAGCAAAAAGCCGCTGAACGGAGAATGCAAAAGGCGTTGATGAATGGAGAGAGGTTTGATCCGCTTGAGGCGGCTTCGGGCGTGTTGAACCGCTTCTCCGGAGAGCCGAAAATTCTCCTTCTCTGCGAGAAGCGCTTGGTCGAGGTGGTGGAGCAGTTATTTAAGGATAAATATGATCTTATTCTTAAGGGCGGATACCGCAGTTCCCTGCTTTACAGTAGGATTGCTATTGATGATGTGACTTCTCTCGTTAAACAGCAGTTGCTCAAGGATCTTTCTGAAGAATAGAGCAGGGGACTCAATTCTTCTGAGCTTGTAACGTGATGTGAACCAACTCTCCATCCTTAAGGACGAATTTTAAGTTGTCCGAATCATAGCTGATGGATTCGAGCCCTTGCCTGGCTTCTTCTCTTCTGAGCATTTTTGCGGGAGGTGTGTTGGCTTCTTGAGGTTCCCCAAAGACTTTCACAATCATCTCCCTTGTCGCTCTCATACCGATCCCTTCCTTGGTCTCTCCTTGGAATCGATCAACCAGAAAGCTTCCGGCGGAATCTCCCATCATGATCGCGCCAACGTGGGAGCCGTTGCTCGGGATGATGGCGATTCCTAGTCGCTGATAGTGCAGAACCTTGCCTGCCCCTGGATCTGGATCACCGAGGAGGGCAGGGACTTCGTCCATAGGCATCCCGAATTTTATTGGACCGAGTCCGACACCAGGTTCGATATGTAGGTCTCTGGACTCGATGCCTATGACACCGGATTTGCTGCAACCGAACAGCGTCAACGTCAGCAGCGACAGCCCGATGACGAGACGGATGTTTGGTCGAATCGATTTTCTTTTCACAATGAGGCGACACTAAGGATCTGGACTGCCCTGTCAGTTATTATTCCTCTTGGACATTGTATCGTCTACCGGGAGCAGCTGGCCTAACCGCTTGGCTTGGCTACTCGGGGCCTGTTTTTTGGGCTTTTTTATTGGATCTACCTTGTAAGAATCATTTTATCCTCTCGTTTTGGCCTGGTAGGAGCCTGTCTGGTTTGATTGGGAAGATTCTATTAAGGCCCAATGTTGTTGCTCCGTTAATCTCTACGAAGGGCTTCAATAGGAGCGAACCCAGCTGCTCGGCGTGCCGGGATCCAGCAGGCGAAGAGGCCAATGATTGCGAGGAGCGTCGGTACGGTAATGAAGACTTGAGCGTCATTGGCTGTAATCTGGAAGAGTAGGCCGGATTTCTCCATGAGACCGGTCGTGCTCCAGGCCAAGACTAGTCCGAGGAACACACTTATCGCTAGTTGTCGCAGTCCTTTGGATACCACTAGTTGAATGATTTGAGATCGAGTCGAGCCCAGCGCCATTCTGATGCCAAACTCATGGGTGCGGCGTGCTGTGGCTTGGGCCACAACCCCGTAGATGCCGACCGATGCCATCAGGAGGCCGATGGCGGCAAAAGAGCTAAACAAGACTCCGAAGACTCGAATCGTCCAATGGGAGCGATCGAACGCATCTGAAAAGGTGGCGATGTCGAAGACGGGAAGATTGGGGTCAAGGGATTGGATAGCCCCGCGCATCGGGGCGGCGACTGTTTCAGGGGAACGAGTGGTACGTAGCAAGAGATACATGAATCCCGCTGGTTCTTGCCGATGGGGAATAAAGAGGAGTGGAGGTGCCGCAGCCTGGTTGGGGCTTTGATCGATGTCTTCGCTCACTCCAATGACGGTCATCCATTGACCAGCCTGATTGTCCTGTACGAAACGAAGACGTTGTCCGATGGCAGTGCTCTTTGCCCAGTGCCGTTCCGCAAACTCACGAGTTACAATGGTCGTCTCGTTTCCTGGGAGGCCATCGCGATCGTTGAAGAATCTTCCTTGGAGCATCGGAAGTTGGATACACGGCAGATACTCTGTGGTCTGAATTATGAATGAAGCGCTTGGTAGGGAGGAGGATAGATTTCCGGCTGCAGACTCGATTTCGATCGTTCTGCTGACGGATCCCATTCCGGGTAAATGGGAAGCTGCGGCAGCGTGGGTGACGCCGGGAAGCGTCTCCAGCTTCTCGATCGCCGAGTGCATGAAGGTTACTCGACTTTCAGGGCTGGCGTATCGTTCGTTGTTATTTCTTGGAAGATCGACCCGGCTGGTGAAGAGATTTCTTGTCGGGACGAATGCATTCAGGGTTTGAGAAGCGACAAAACTACGGATCATCATTCCGGCTCCGGTGAGCAGCACTGCTGTAAGCGCAAACTGAAAAATGACGAGAGAACTGGTGAGATGTCCGCCTTCTTTGCTTGTGACGGTCCTCGCTCCGTCTTTCAAGGTAAGATTCAGATTCACACGGGAAGCTCGAAGCGCGGGAAGGAGTCCAAAGACGATTCCACTGAGGATTGAGATTCCTGCGAAATAGGCGAACGCCACCGTGTTCATTTCGAATTGAATCCAGAACGGGCGTATGTGGGCTGTTGCGAGATCGAAGGCGTGCACGCCCAGCAAGGAGATGCCGAGACCACAGAGCCCGCCAATCGCGCTGATGACAAGACTTTCAGTAAGAAGTTGTTGGGTGATTTGTCGGCGGGACGCCCCGACGGCAGCCCGGAGAGAAAGTTCGCGTCCTCGAACGATGTTGTGACTCCTGTCTCTTATACACATCTGACGCTGCCGACGACTCCTTACGTGTAGAT
>OJGX01001134.1_pt1 | contig 11434 bp, 8 predicted proteins | sample 1594661 | NCBI WGS metagenome assembly OJGX01 (sample SAMN05416839, study PRJEB24817) | seawater metagenome | isolation source: Sea water | place: Canada:Atlantic | collected 2013-07 | reverse complement strand
GAGATCATGCCTAGTCTCGTGGGCTCGGAGATGTGTATAAGAGACAGGCGCTAAATATAAAAGTGCCATTTGGTTGTTGTTTACCCACCAACCAGGCCTTGCTCTCACAACCAGAGATTAAGGTCTGCGCTGTTTTATCTTCTTCAGCTAAACCTAATTGCTTTTTTCCTAACATCATAATTTCACGATGTTTACTATCCCAACTTTTGGCTTTTGAAAATAAAGCTACAACATGTTTTTCGGTAAAATCATTGATGTTCTTTTCAGCCGTATTGATATCGGGAACATGATTATTTTTAGCCACAGTATTAATTGGGTTAATTAAATTAACATTACGAGGAGAGTCAGACATGTTAGAACTTAAATTTTTAAGCTCTTGCACTGTAAAGTCAATTTCTTCAAAACTATTATAAGCAGACAAAGATAAGCGTATACAACCATCTAGCTTTAAATATTGCATTAAAGGCATAGCGCAGTGATGACCCGCTCTAACCGCAATGCCTACACTGTCTAATGCGGTTGCAACATCATGATTATGTTGCCCTGCTAAGGTAAAAGAAAATACCGGAATATCGGGTATTTTCTCAACAATAAAGCTTAGTCCTTGCACCGTTGACAGTTGCTCAAAACAATAATTTTTTAATTCACTCTCGTAGTTGAATAAAGCAAGATGGCTGTACTTTTCAATAAACTCAATCGTAGCTCCCATAGCTACAACACCTGCAATATTGGGTGTGCCTGCTTCAAATTTATGGGGTAATTCATTAAACAAAGTTTTTTCGAAGCTAACGGTTTTTATCATTTCACCACCCGCTTGATACGGCTGCATATCATCAAGAAGTGCTTGTTTTGCATAAAGTACACCGACACCTGTTGGACCATACATTTTATGTGCAGAAAATACATAAAAGTCACAATCTAACTTAATAACATCTACCTTTAGATGAGCGATCGCCTGCGCACCATCAATTAAAGTTAAAGCTTCGTACTTTCGAGCAATACGTATAACCTTTTCTATCGGGTTAATTTTGCCGATAACATTGGATATATGAGCACAACATACAATTTTTGTTTGCTCGCCGATAACATGTTCAAGTTGTTCAGCATCAATTTGACCGGCAAGTGTTAAAGGTAATATTTTAATTTTAGCGCCAGTTTGTTCTGCAACTATTTGCCAAGGTACAATATTGGCGTGGTGTTCACTGTAACTCAATACTATTTCATCACCGGGTTTTAAGTTGGCTCTGCCCCAGCTATTGGCAACCAAATTAATGCTTTCAGTACTTCCTTTAGTCCAAATAATTTCTTTACTTGTTTTAGCATTAATAAAGTTTTTTACACTTTCACGCGCAGCTTCAAATGCTGACGTAGCTCTAGCGCTTACAGCATGTGAAGCTCTATGAACATTAGCATTGCTTGTTTGATAAAATTGGTTATGACTTTCGATAACACAACCAGGCTTTTGAGTAGTTGCAGCATTGTCAAAATACACTAATGGCTGTTCGTTCACTAAACTAGTTAACAGCGGAAATTGTTGACGAAAATCGATATAAGAAAAATTTTCCATAAATGTCATAATGATTTCATTAAGTTGCCACAATTATATCCTAACTTCTCACTAATAAAGTTAAAAACTATGCTTATTTAATCAAAAAATATTTGAGATATATGAGCAAAAAATAACATTTTGCACTATACCTTATAAGTGTAAATGGAGGAAAAATACTATGGCATTATTTTCATGGTTTATTACAAGAAAAAATATTAACTCCACCAAAAATAATCGAGCTACATTAGAACAAGAGCTTTTAATTTTTAATAACAACACTATGTGGCCTGTAGCTAAAGTTAGAAAGAATGTTGTCTTACACAAGCAAGAATATATCAGTTCAACTTTGCAGCAAGGAAATGAAGTTAAATCAAACTCACAGAAGGATTTTCAACACGACTTACTCAAACAGCAGGCAAGCTAAAATATAAAATTAAATACGAGGAAAAACTTAAGCATTAAAATTTAGCCAATGAATAATATGCAAATGTTTAATAAATTTAAACTATTCAAATATTCACATGGCTAAATTTTAATTAATCAAATAATGTTGTTTGCAACACTTCAATCGCGTCACTAAGCTCTCCCTGCTCGACTAAGTCTTGGCTAATATTATAATGGTAACTCGGCATCAAATATTGCCTTGGAGCTAATAGGAATATGCGTTCGTATATTTCTGGAAACGTTAATTCAAAGTATTCTAATTTTGTTCGTCGGGCAATGGGTTTAAATGCCTGTACATGACTTGAATAAAAACAAGTATCTGCCTCAAACACACCTACTTGATCGTTAAATTCTCTTGGCGTAGCCAATTGCCAACCGTTGTTTCCTTGAGATAAAATCGGTGTCGAATCTTTAATTAAATCGCGCCATGGTATTTGAGATAATATATGCTCTCGCAGAACTTTGCGGTTACCTTGATAATTTTTATCTAATATTACGAGGTTATGGGCAAATGGTGTTTCCTGTGCTTTTTGACATACTTGATGTTGTTTGGATAGAGGATACTCATCTAAAAAACCAATAAAGTGGCTGAGTTCATGAACCAAAACATCAATCGTATCATGTTGATCAAGATACATAATTCCGTTATCTACATTTGCTGCGCCTTGTTCAACAATTAAACCAATATAACGTGATGATACATCTTTTCGTGTAAGCCATACTCTTGCATTACAGTTAATGTGCTTTGATATTTCATTCTGACAATTTATTGTCTTTGATGGGATATATTTAGGTGGCGCTAAACAAATATACTCTGACAACCTATGTTGCTCAAAAGATGAAATTAAAGCGACAGCATGGCGCAAACCAGCTAAGTTCGTCGCAAATAATTGTACTTCAAATAAACAAGTGGCTGACGATGAACTGCTTCGAGTACCTATTTTTTTCTCTTCTAAAGTATCATTAAACACTGAATAATGTACAAGCTCACGATAGAAATCAGCATCAGTAGCTTTTGCTAATTGGCTTTTGTACTTATCAATAAAATTCAGATCACCTTGATGTAAAGCCAACTTATAAAGTAAGGCTAACGCGTTATCATTGGTTATTATCGGGAGGAGTAAGGGTTTAATCGCAAGATATTGCTGTGATTCAAAATAGATATTAGCTAACGCTAAACGCGCCTCACTATGTTTTTGTCTGATGGCAGTTTTAAACCAAATTACTGCTGAGCGTTTATTATTTCTACTCAGAAAATATTCACCCAACTGAAATGCGGTATTTGGGCTTTTATGCGCATGTAGTTGTGCTAAATGCACCCAAGCATTCTTATTACCCGCTGCTCGAAATTGGGCCAATCGCTCGTCAGTATTAGTTGCCGTAAAGACATGTAAATATTCTAGTATAGAAAGTTCTTGGCTCGTTATCTCAGCACTATTAAGTTTAACTGTGTAGGTAAAGATCAAAAAAAATAAGCTTAGTAATACCAATATTACTAAGCTTATTATCAGCTTTTTAAAAACATCCATAAATAACTAAAATTCAGTATTTAAAGTGCACTAGATTGTTGAATGGTTTGTCGCATAAGATCGAGTTCAAGCTTGGCATATCTATGCTCAACGAATTCATATACGTTAGTACTTAAAGCAAGTTTAAAAAAGTTAAGGGCTGCATAATTATCACCTTGCATTTGGCTGTACTTGCCTAAATAAAAGTACGCTTCACATAAGCGCTCTGTTAAGCCTACATTTGAATTAACATTATCCGCTAAAAGACTAATAAAAGTATTTTGGCTCATCTCACCTAAATAAAGCTTAATAACATTTTTAGCCCAAACGCTTTCGCTTATTAATTCAGCATTTAAGCGTAAGTCGCTCGTCGCTTTTTCTTTATTTATTTCTAGATCTGACAAGTATTGCCATAACACACGGTAAGGATCATTTTGTTGGTATTGCCTAAATGTTTCAAAGTCAGCAGACGCTAAATTAGGACGGCCTCCATAATAAAGTGCAATTCCACGGTTTAAAAAAGCAAACTCATGATCAGGCGCCAATTCTATAGCTGAGTCAAAAGCATCGTATGCTTGATTAAATTCTTGAAGCTGTGTGAAGTGAATTCCTAAGAAGTTATAAGCGTCAACCATATCAGGCTTTAAGGATAAAGCTTGATTAAAGTCAAAACGCGCTAAGGCACGTAACCCTACTTTGTCATATTCAACACCACGTTGATAATACAACTCTGCACGTTGTCCGTCGCTAATTTCCGCTCGCAGCAACACTTGTGTTAATCGAGCTAAAGCGATTTCATTTTTATAGCTAATCTCAATAGGCTCAGCAATGATCAGATCACCGATTGCCGATTGCGGATTAGTGTTTGTAGAACAAGCTTGAGTGATCAATAAGCCTGAAACAAGTAATACTTTGGAAAATAAAGTTTTTGAAAATTGAATATTAGGAAGTAAGCGCACGAAAAACAGAACCCTAGAAAGAATTTATGCTAATGAGTATATAAAAAAGGGAGCAATTAAGCTCCCTTTTTGTTTATTAGATATTAGCAGAAATAAATTCGATTTCCGCTGTACCTATTTATGGTATTAAGTTTACTCAGCTGAGTCAGCTTCAGGTGCTGCTGCTGGCTTTTCTACCGCTTCTTTCATACTTAAACGTACGCGACCTTGACGGTCAACTTCGAGTACTTTAACTACTACATCTTGACCTTCTGTTAACACGTCGCTTACTGCATTAACACGTTCTTCAGAGATTTGAGAGATATGTACTAAACCATCTTTACCAGGTAATACGTTAACAAAAGCACCGAAATCAACGATACGTACTACTTTACCCGTGTAAACAGTACCCACTTCAATTTCAGCCGTTAGTGCAGTAATACGTGCAATGGCATCTTTAGCTTGTTCGCCATCAGTTGCTGCAATTCTTACTGTACCGTCGTCTTCAATTTCAATTGTAGTACCCGTTTCTTCGGTTAATTGACGAATAGTTGCGCCGCCTTTACCAATGATGTCACGGATTTTATCTTGTGGCACTTTCATTGTGTGGATACGTGGAGCAAATTCAGAGATATCGTTACGATGTCCGCCAATAGCTTCGTCCATTACACTTAAGATATGCGTACGTGCAGCTTTTGCTTGGTTTAAAGCAAGTTGCATAATTTCTTGTGTAATACCTTCAATTTTAATATCCATTTGAAGTGCAGTAATACCACCCGTAGTACCGGCTACTTTAAAGTCCATGTCGCCTAAGTGATCTTCGTCACCTAAGATATCTGAAAGAACAACAAAGTTGTCGCCTTCTTTAACAAGACCCATAGCAATACCAGCAACTGAAGCTTTAATTGGTACACCAGCATCCATAAGTGCTAATGAAGTACCACATACTGAAGCCATTGAAGATGAACCATTTGATTCAGTAATCTCAGAAACTACACGAACTGCATATGGGAATTCTTCAGCTGATGGCATAACAGCCAACATGCCACGCTTTGCAAGACGGCCATGGCCAATCTCACGACGCTTTGGAGAACCAACAAAACCAGTTTCACCAACACAGTATGGAGGAAAGTTGTAATGCAACATGAAGTTGTCTGTTTTCTCACCCATGATAGTATCAAGGCGTTGAGCGTCACGTTGTGTGCCAAGTGTAGCAGTAACAAGTGCTTGAGTTTCACCACGTGTAAATACAGCAGAACCATGAGTACGAGGTAATACGCCTGTCATAACATCTAACGCGCGAATCATTTCTGGATCACGGCCATCAATACGCGGAGAACCTTGAGTGATACGACCACGAACAACTGTTTTTTCTAAGTCGTGGAATAAATCTTTTACTTCTTGAACGTCAACTTCAGCGTCGGCTTCAAGTAATTGCTCAACAACAGCGTTGCGAATTTCAGCAATTTTTTCATAACGAACAGCTTTTTCAGTAATTTGGTAAGCTTCGTTAACTTGTGCTTCTGAAAGTTCAGCAATTTTAGCAATTAAATCAGCATTTTTAACTGGAGCAGTCCATTCCCATTTAGGGTTGTTAACTTCTGCAGCCATTTCTTTAATTGCAGTAATCGCTGTTTGCATTTGCTCATGACCGTATACAACAGCACCAAGCATAACTTCTTCAGATAATACGTCAGCTTCAGACTCAACCATTAATACGGCTGAATCTGTACCTGAAACAACTAAGTCTAGTTGTGAAGTAGCTAACTCAGATTGTAACGGGTTAAGAATATATTTGCCGTCAGTATAACCAACACGCGCTGCACCAACAGGACCACTAAAAGGCATACCTGAAATAGCTAATGCTGCAGAAGTACCTAATAAAGAAATAATATCTGGGGCAATTTCTGGGTTAGCAGAAACTACAGTAATAATAACTTGAACTTCGTTTGTAAACCCTTCAGGGAATAATGGACGAATTGGACGGTCAATTAAACGCGCGATTAATGTTTCTTCTTCTGAAGGACGACCTTCACGTTTGAAGAAACCACCTGGGATTTTACCTGCAGCGTAAGTACGCTCTTGGTAGTTAACCGTTAATGGGAAAAAGTCTTGACCTGGCTTAGCTTCTTTTTTACCTACAACAGAGACTAATACAGAAGTATCGTCCATGCTTGCCATAACGGCACAAGAGGCTTGACGAGCAATAACACCCGTTTCAAGAGTAACGGTATGTTGACCGAACTCAAATGATTTAGTAACTGGTTTGAACATATTATTAGTTCCTTAAATATTTTTGATTTTAATCAATCTGTACAATTATTTATTCACTTAGTTAATCATTTGATATTAAGGCGTTACCGATAAGTTACGCACCAAGTTGAACAAAAAATTATACAGTTTGATTGATTAGTTTTTTGCAAATACAAAATTTGCAGGCACATTATACTGAACAGTTATATTTTTACTAGCATCAAAGGCAAAATGTTATGGTTAAAGGTGTAAAAACAGACGGTTTTTTATTAATATTTTCAAATTACACAAATTGAAAATATATGCAGCTATTATTGGGATAATTTATTACCACTGAGATAGTTTTTTAAATAATACAATAGCAAAACGTCAAAGCCTTCGGCTTTACAGTTATTTAATAAGTGAAGTTATTCTTAGCGGATAGTGTGTTGAACATAAAATTTGGTTGCTAGTTTATTAATCAAGGATATTACAATTAAAGCCCTACTTTACATCAGATAAAGTATTAATCATCGGGTAATAACTACAGATTTATTAGCATTAGAAAACACAATACATTAGTGCAAGTATTATATCAGAACGGCTTAATCAAACTGCAGTGTCGAGAGCATACGCTCTTAATAGAAAACAGCTTTATATGCTCTTTCGAACTAGTCACTTTAAAATACGATATACAAAGCAATAAAAAAGGAGCCGTTAAGCTCCTTTGAATATTCTTTATTTAAATCTAGTCTTAACGACGTAGACCTAATTTACCGATTAAAGCAGTGTAACGTTCAACGTTTTTGCCTTTTAAGTAATCAAGTAATTTACGACGTTGGCTTACCATACGTAGTAGACCACGACGTGAGTGATGATCATGGATGTGCTGTTTAAAGTGACCTTGTAAGTGGTTGATTTGTGTAGTTAACAAAGCAACTTGAACTTCTGGAGAACCAGTGTCACCTTCAGCTTGTGCGTATTCTGCAACGATAGCAGCTTTTTCAGCAGCATTTAAAGACATAATATTTACCTTAATTTTAGTGTTTTAAAAATCGCGTCGAGCCGAACACTAAATCAGCAAGACGTTCTAAGAGCGCGTATTCTATCAGCAATAACCCGAAATGCAACTTTTACTGATATTACAAGTATTTCTCTAATTAACAACAGTAATTCGTTTAGGGGCAACTAAACCATCATCGTCAATTTCGCCAACACCGATAAACTCACCGGTATCAACATCATCACCGATAAACACTTGTACTAAACCATCACTGGGTCCGTTCGAGCACTGAACAGGATTACCGTGTCGTAAGAAGTTAGCCGACATATCATCAACAAAAACGACAGGTATACCATCACATGCTGTCGTCATAGGTAATAGTAATGGATCTAAATACACCGACGGTTGAACATCTTCAGCTTGTGCTTGTTCAAGCAAAGCTTCTAACTCGGCCATTGTTACCATACGCTCGGTCGGGTAATTTCCTACCGCACTTCTACGAAGTTGGGCAACATGAGCGCCACAACCTAAAAGCTCACCTAAATCATCGATAATCGTACGGATATATGTGCCTTTAGATACATGAATATCTAAATCGACTTCATCACCTTCAAAGCGCAATAAATCTAATCTAAATACCGTAATATCACGAGATTCTCGTGGTACTTCAATGCCTTCACGTGCATATTTATATAAAGGTTGTCCTTGATATTTTAATGCAGAATACATTGATGGAATTTGTTGGGTTGTGCCACGAAATGAATCTATTGCTATTGCTAATTGCTCAGCACTAACGTCTACCGGTTTCTCGCTAACGACTTCACCATCGGCATCACTGGTTGTCGTACGGACGCCTAATTTCGCAGTTACTTGATATGTTTTATCGGTATCAAGCAAGAACTGGGAAAACTTAGTCCCCTCACCTAAACATATTGGTAACATGCCAGTAGCTAGAGGATCTAAGGCGCCGGTATGCCCTGCTTTTTGAGCAAAGTAAATATGCTTTACTCGCTGCAGTGCATTATTAGATGACATATCGTAAGGCTTGTCGAGTAACAAAACACCGTTAATTGCACGGCCTTTTCTTTTCTTAGCCATTATTATTCACTCTCTGGCTTTTGTGTTTCGTCGATTTCGCCTTCGTGATTTTTCATATCTTCAGCGACGGCTTTATCTACTAAGTTACCCATACGAACACCTTCAACCATAGAGCTATCATAGATAAATCTAAGCTCTGGCATAATGCGCGCTTTAATACGTTTAGCTAACAAAGTGCGAATGTAACTTGAAGCTTCATTTAATACCTCAAGTGAAACATCAACGTTTTGTCCTTCTAACGTAAAGAAGGTAACAAATATTTTTGCATAAGCTAAATCACGGGTAATTTCTACTGCATTAACCGTTACCATACCTAAACGTGGATCTTTGACTTCGCGTTGAATAATCATCGCAATTTCTTTTTGAATTTCTTGTGCAACTCGATCAGTTCGAGCAAATTCTCTGGCCATAATTAATTCCTAAGACCTAATTATATTTAACTCGGTACGAATGTAATCACCATACACTTTAAATATTAGGTATATTTTTCAAATGAAAATGGAGGCTAAGCCCCCATTTTAACTAAACCATGAAAACTAAACGCGATTAAAGTGTGCGTTTAATCTCAACCGTTTCAAATACTTCAATTTGGTCACCAACGCGAACGTCGTTGTAGTTCTTAACACCGATACCACACTCAGTAGCGTTACGAACTTCTTGTACGTCATCTTTAAAGCGACGTAAAGATTCCAACTCACCTTCGTAAATAACTACGTTATCACGTAGTACACGAATTGGTGCTGAACGTTTAATAATACCTTCAGTAACCATACAACCAGCAATTGCGCCAATCTTAGGAGACTTAAATACATCACGAACTTGTGCTAAACCAATGATTTCTTGTTTAAACTCAGGAGCAAGCATACCGCTCATTGCCGATTTAACTTCTTCAATTAAAGCGTAAATAACACTGTAGTAACGTAAATCGATTTTCTCAGCGTCAATCACTTTGCGTGCTGTAGCATCGGCACGAACGTTGAAACCAACCATAATCGCATTAGACGCTGCAGCAAGAGTTGCATCAGTTTCAGTAATTGCACCAACACCACTACCGATAATACGTACTTTAACTTCGTCGGTAGAAAGTTTAGTTAGTGAATCAGAAATCGCTTCAAGTGAACCTTGTACATCAGACTTAAGTACCACGTTAACTTCAGAAACTTCACCTGTAGCCATGTTAGCAAACATGTTTTCAAGTTTAGATTTCTGTTGGCGTGCAAGTTTAACATCACGGAACTTGCCTTGACGGAATAAAGCAACTTCACGCGCTTTCTTCTCATCTTTAACAACTGTTGCTTCGTCACCAGATTGTGGAACACCACTTAAACCAATAATTTCTACTGGGATAGATGGGCCTGCCGATTGAATCGTTTTGCCGTTTTCATCACGCATAGCACGAACACGACCATATTCTAAACCACACAGAACGATATCGCCTTGGTTCAATGTACCTTCTTGAACAAGTATAGTCGCTACCGGACCACGACCTTTATCAAGTTTTGACTCTACTACAACACCGTTAGCCATTTTATCAACTACAGCGGTTAGCTCTAATACTTCAGATTGAAGTAATATCGCGTCAAGTAATTCGTCAATGCCTAAACCTGTTTTAGCTGATACGTGACAGAATTGAACGTCGCCGCCCCACTCTTCAGATAGTACATCGTGTTGTGAAAGTTCACTTTTAACACGCTCTGGGTCTGCACCCTCTTTATCCATTTTGTTAACCGCGATAATAATTGGTGCTTCAGATGCTTTAGCATGCTGAATAGCTTCAATTGTTTGTGGCATTACACCATCATCTGCGGCTACAACAATAATGACGATATCTGTAGCTTTAGCACCACGTGAACGCATAGCAGTAAACGCTGCGTGACCAGGAGTATCTAGGAATGTGATCATTCCGTGCCCTGTTTCTACATGGTATGCACCAATATGCTGAGTAATACCACCCGCTTCGCCAGCGGCAACTTTTGCTTCACGAATGTGATCAAGTAACGATGTTTTACCGTGGTCAACATGACCCATGATAGTAACAACCGGAGCACGTGTAATCGCTTCACCTGAATGATCACGATCTGAAAGTACCGCTTCTTCAAGGGCATTCTCTTTTACTAACACTACTTCACGGCCCATTTCTTCAGCAACTAGGGCCGCTGTTTCTTGGTCGATTACTTGGTTAATGGTTGCCATAGCACCCATTTTAAACATAGCTTTAACAACTTCAGCGCCTTTAACAGACATTTTGTTTGCTAATTCAGCTACCGAAATAGTTTCACCAATGCGTACTTCGTTAAGTTTAATTTCTACAGGTTTAGTAAAACCATGTTTTAAACTTTGAGGTGAAGAAAGGCTTAACTTGCCTTTGCCTCTAGCATTACGACCGCCGCGGTTGTTTCTGTCTTGGCCTGCTGGTTTTTTCTTCTTACGTCGACGACCACTTTCGTCAGCAGAGTCACTTTTATCTTCAGCTTCTTGTGCGTATTTAGAAGAAGTTAAATGTACAACTTCTTTTTCCTTCGCTTTACGTTCAGCTTCTTGCTCTTTCCAACGTGCTTCGTTTTCTTCTGCAAGCTTACGTGCAACTTCTGCAGACAAGCGTGCTTCTTCTCTGTCTCTTATACACATCTGACGCTGCCGACGACTCCTTACGTGTAGATCT
>OJGX01001131.1_pt1 | contig 11442 bp, 9 predicted proteins | sample 1594661 | NCBI WGS metagenome assembly OJGX01 (sample SAMN05416839, study PRJEB24817) | seawater metagenome | isolation source: Sea water | place: Canada:Atlantic | collected 2013-07 | reverse complement strand
TCGGCAGCGTCAGATGTGTATAAGAGACAGACCAAAGGGCGTGTTCTCGAACCGAAACTCCCGTACCCGTCGACTCTCCTCTGGCCGGGACAAATCAAACAAGACACAAAACACGCGCCCACTCGCCGGATCGCGATCATTGAAGAAAAACTGGGTATCTGGAGACTCCGGATTCCAATAAAACATCGTTCCTTGCTGTGGATTCCACGCTCGCGTCTCCGCCACCTTAGTCACCGCATGGTCATTTTCAGTGTCGATAAGGACAATATCAGCGGGTTCGCTCTGATCCGGAAGGTGATCTTGAAACGGAGTCCTCAGGGCGAGGAGATATCGGTCACTCCCATTCCAAGGAATATTCTGGACGTGACCGATATAGCCAAAGAAGTGATTCTGGGGCCCAGCAGTGATCTGCCGGGAACGAATTTGAAACTCCGCCGCTTGGGGTGAAGCAACGAATTCAAGCAGTCCAACCGCAAAGGTCCAAAAGATGGTCAGCTCGCCGAGCAGCGTTCTGCGAGCTGCCAACAATGCAGGGCAACCAAGAGTCATAAAAAGAGTCTGTGACGCTTTCGCACCGTTTTCCAAACAATTTCTCCGCTTCCCAAACGCTCCCTTCACTGTCTATACTTCGTTATTCTAAGATTCAAAATCCGGAACCACCCTAGACCAATGCCTGTCCCTCTTCGAAGCAAAACGAAACAACGCCATCCAACGTTCGGCTTCACACTCATCGAACTCTTAGTGGTCATTGCGATCATCGCCATTCTCGCGGGCATGCTTCTGCCCGCCTTAAGTAAGGCGAAGGGAAAAGCCAAGGGAATCAAGTGCATGAGCAATCTCCGTCAAATGGGCATTGCAATGATTGCCTACACCGACGACAACCAACGCTACCCGGTCGGCATCAACCGAGAGGTCGGCAACGCCTGGATCTGGCCATCCTTGCTCCGTAGCTATATCGGCCTCGGTGAAAACGTCGAACTATTCAAATGCCCTAGCGCCCCTCCCGAGGCGCAATGGAAGGTCGAATACGGCAGCGGCCTCCCGGCTGGGGATGGCTACCTAGCCGACGAAGTCAGACTACGCCCCGGAGGCAATAGTTTCATGAGCTACGGCTACAATGTCTGGGGCGGTTGGGCAGGACAGGTTCCAAATACCGGCCTCGGTGTCTACAAGGGGGACCCGGTGTATGGCGGTGCGCCAGAAGCATCGGTAAGGGTGCCCACTGACATGATCGCAATCGGTGACAGCAACTGGGACATCGACAAGCAAGGCGATCGGAATTGGAGCGGTTTCATTGGCATGTATGAAGAACGCCAGTGGCCCTTAGAAATTCACGGTGGGCGGGCCAACATCTTATTCGCCGACAGCCATGTTCAGGCCACACCACGCAGAGAAATGATTGCTCAATTGGTCGATTCCCCATCGGAAAAAGAGCGCGTAGCCCGCCGCTGGAACCGAGACAACGAGCCCCACGTCACTCCAAACTAGAACGCGCTGCGTCCCCAACACACGAACGCAAGCCTTCAGACTCAACGAACACACTCCTCCAAGCCGGGATGCAAAAAGAACAAACGACTCTGTGGATCATCGCGGTGGTTGTTCTCACCCTTTCCCTTTCGTCTCACTGGGCGTTGGTTTCGTTCGGAACGAACACCCAAGCTCAATGGGACCTGCTGAGCGATGCTCTCCCTCAATCGAACGCTCAAGAACAATACGTTTCTTCGGACACTTGCCAATCCTGCCATCCAGGGGAACACACTAGTTGGCATCAATCCTACCACCGCACCATGACTCAGGCTGCTTTGGGAGAGAACGTTCTGGGTCGATTCGACGGTTCTGAAATCGTCTCGAGTGACCTAAGATACCGCGTCTACAAAGAGGGAAACACCTACATGGCAGACCTTCCCGACCCCGATGAAATGATGTATGTCTTCCAGGGAAACAAACCCCTAGATCCAAGAGATATTCCGCGCCTTCAGCTTCCGGTGGTGATGACAACCGGCTCTCACCATTACCAGACCTACTGGGTCGAAAGCCCCAAGCACCAAGGACTGATGCAAACCCTCCCCTTGGTGTATCTGCTTAAGGAAGCCCGTTGGATCCCCCGCGAGGAAGCGTTCATGAGAAGCCCCGATGATCAGGGAAGGCTAATCACCCAATGGAATCATCATTGCATCCGCTGCCACAGCACCGGCGGAAACCCCGGTCTTGACGAAACAAGTGGATTACTAAAAACGAAAGTGGGCGAGCTCGGAATCGCTTGTGAATCCTGTCACGGCCCAGCTGAGGACCACGTCAAACACTACCAAAATCCGCTTAACCGATACCGAAGCCACGAATCAGGGCAAGGCAGCGCCTTCATCGTGAACCCGGCGAAACTCGATCACAAGGCCTCTAGCGAAACCTGTGGACAATGCCACGGCGTCTATATCATGGAAGACGAGTTTGCCATGACCTATGCCCGTGAAGGAGTGATCTATCGCCCCGGAGATGATCTCCACAAAACACGCTACTACATTCAACATCCCGTCAACGATTCCACCACCGAACGGCGGAAGGATCTCGAGCAGAACCCTCAATTTTTTAGAGAACGCTGGTGGGAGGATGGCACGATTCTCGCCGGCGGACGGGAATACACGGCAATGTCCGTTAGTAGGTGCTTTACCGAGGGAACACTCTCGTGCCTCTCCTGTCACTCAATGCACAATGCACCACCGGCAGATCAACTGAAAACCTCTATGGATGGGCCGGCTGCCTGCACCCAGTGCCATACTGAAGCACAATACAACGACGAGATCGAACAACACACCTTCCACTCGGCGACGTCATCAGGCAGCGATTGTCTCAATTGCCACATGCCGCACACGACCTACGCGCTCTTTGGAGCCATCCGCACCCATCAGATCAAGTCCCCGAGCATCGCGAGCAGCGCCCACTACGGCGTCCCCAACGCCTGCAATCTCTGTCACCTAGACAAGACACTCGCCTGGACCCAAGACAAGCTGCAGCAACGCTACGGGCAAGCGCGCATCGACCTGACACGAGACCAACGAGCCGTCTCTGCCGCTCTCCTCTGGCTACTGAAAGGGCATGCGGCACAACGCGTCATTACTGCCTGGCACATGGCTTGGCCACCCGCTATTGAAGCCTCAGGAAACCAATGGCAAGCCCCCTTTCAAGCCCAGCTCCTGGCCGATCCCTACGGCGTTGTCAGACATGTCGCCGAAAAAGGACTGCGACGACTCCCAGGATTCCAAAACCTCGACTATGATTTTCTAGCCTCCCCCGTTGACCGGAGCAAGGCCCGGGAACAGGCTGTCCAGCATTGGGAACAGTCACTACGTTCCCCCTCAAGGGAACCCGCATCAACGCTTCAAGATAATGACGGGACACTACGAAAACGGCTCCTCGCCCGTTTTCTTTCAGAGCGAGACGACCAACCGATCACAATTAAGGAGTAAATGAATGGATCGAGGGCCGCTTAAAGGTGCCCCGATCGCTTCAAGGCATCCCTAAGAGTAAAATCCCAACAAATCCCGGACACTCGAACCTCCTTCTAAATCAAGAAAAGCCCCTTCCTCGGCGGTTTCTCTTTTGCATTTCCAGGCAAATTCTGGCTGAATCAACACTGTGCACACTGAAACCCCGGCGTGACGTGAGGCAAGCAACGTAGACTTTAGACATGGCCATAGATCGATTCGTAGACTCCATTCTCGATTATTTCCGACTCCCAGAGCACAAGAAAAACGCGCCCCCTGGTGTCGGAGCCCGTATCGAACCGTCGGGCCATCAACCGATCCCGAACACAACACCGCCTGCAGCTCAGGCGCCAGGATCGGCTCCGGTCGCCAGAGATATCCCCGCGACCGTCCCGCCTCCAAGCGCAGCACGACAAGCACTCGAAGCAAGCCGCAGTCAATCAACACCAGTTGCTCCCCCGGCACAGGCACCCGCCGTGGATGAGGACCCGATTCGTATTTTGCTCGTCGAGGATGATCCCAAATGGGCGAAACTGGTCCAAGCTTACGTCAACGCAATTAACGGAGAACACACCCTAGGAATGCTAGAACTTGTCTGGGTAGAGACGCTCGAAGCCACCCTAGAGAAACTCCGGACCCGTTCCTACGATCTCATCTTTCTTGATCTCATGCTGCCAGACAGTCAAGGGATCGCGACCCTCGATTCAGTCTGGGCGAAAGCATCTCGAGTCCAAACACCTGTTGTTGTCATGTCAAACCTGGACTCAGGCGGCGTCATGGATCGGGTCAGGGAAGTGACCGGAAGAGATATTCTTCTGAAAAAGAACATTAGTAAGAAAGTTCTTTTCGGTCAGATCGATTTCAATGTCTTTGAAGATTAATCTAATCCGGCGCGCCACCACTCGAACAATCATCACTCTCCAGTTGCTAGCCATCGCGCTTCTCTAATGCTCTAGCAGCATACTCGAGAGCCCTCTGCGTCAAGGCCAGGATTTTGAGTTCGCAACGCTGTATCTGAATCCGGGAAACTCCCGTTCTGCCAGCGTGGTAATCTCGCCTTAGCACCTTGGCACGCCGTTCCTCCAACTTGAGCAGAGCCTTCAGATAAGCCCCTTTGTCTTGAAACGAATCCTATAGTCTTTGCCGAAGCTTCACCTGCCTAATCTCAGCATCTATCACGTCTCGGATATCGCATCCCCCCTTCGGCATATTCAAGGTTGAGTTGCGAGACGATCTGAGACATCAAATCCAATCGCTTTTGCTTCAATGAGTTGATGGTATCTTCGGCGCGCAAGAGACCTCCAGCGCTCCAACCCAGTACTAGGCAAACAACGGCTACGTTCTTCAAATGATTCATGGCGACTTATCTCCGTGGCTCTAAGGATTCAAGATTATTCAAGACGACAATGGCTTCCCATGAGCAGCATCCAATCAAATCTGGGACATCATGTCGGCCTAAAAAAAGAACACCGAAAGTGGGTGGCCCCCTGCTATTGAAGTAGTCGCTTCGCCTTATCGAGCGATAAAGAAGGACGGCGCCACTAGGCCCAAGGCCCAGCCCCAAAACAACAACAGCAATCCCCCCTCAAAACCCCCGCTTTTCTTGGTGGAACTCTACCTACGACGATCACGTCACTCTACCGTTCAAGAGTTAACCCTAATGGCCCTGGTCTCGTGCATTTGGTTACCACTATCCTGGGTAACGGGGGTAGGTCTGGAAATTTGAAGACCGACTTGCTATCCTAACCCTATGAAGACAAATATTTCTCCAATTACATCGGAATCAAGTGAGCAGGAAATTGCGAAGCACCTGAAAGAGATCGCAGGCCAGAAAAAGGATCTAGGAAAAATCGAGCAAGTAGCTTCCTCTCCGTTTAAAATCTGTTTTGGTATTTTGGAATCACTCTACAGAGAAGTCTTACGACTCCGGCAAGAATCCGACGCGCAAAAAGCAAGAATTCACGATCTTGAGAAAGCGATACTTCCGCCATCAAAAGTTGAAGCATAACTCGAAACTCGGCCGACGCCCGTAGCGTTCCGAAAATAGATCAGCTGAATTCAGGCAGATCTTCGCTCTTGTGAAGCGCCCCCTTTTCTGATCGAAATGACTACCTCACAAATCCTTGACTATCAGGACGCAATGTATTTTCCACCAGGACATAGGTTGACTAATTCCTACCCGACAGAGTCTTTCACCCTGCTAGAGGCACCAAGCTTCGCTTGGCTCACACGATCTCAATTTTGAAGACCGAATACGCCCTTAGGGTCCCCCCGTCACTTAAACAAAGGCAGCAAGAAGACCGTCAAGACCATCACTTTTTTGGCCAAACTCTAGCTACTACGATTGTGAAACCTTACATTCTAAGGGTTGCCCCTCGTTGACCAAACGGAGCGGGTGGCCAGGATTCAACACGGAAGGTGAACTTGCACCAGGGATAGGCAGATAGGGTCCGTCTACTGTTGCCGCTCCAGTCCACGTGGGAATAGAGGGCACGTTGAGACATTCAACATTTTGTTCTTTGGCCAGCGGTTCTCACTCTTCTTAGCAGGGGAAGTGACAGGAGAGGCTCTCACAGAGAAGTATTCATTTGTTGAATATCGAGACGCGACTCCTATTCCCACGACAAATTGGCTTCAGGCGTTTCAACGAGCAGGTGATAATGATTCCACATCAACACGTAGGCATGAATCATCCATCCGGTCTGTTCACACACTTAGCCCAAACATCTCAGCTAGGCCTTCCTCTGACCATCCTTCGTGAAATTCATCTCAGCCCGATTAGCCCGGGACATTACGTGATACACTGTGCCGGGATATTCGACTCGCAATTGCCTGACCATCTTCTGAATTTCCTTTCCTCAATCATTCCCAGCAATCACAAAACTCACGAATCACGCACTGCCCCCGTTTGGCTCCAACATCAATCGTTTCCGAACGGGTTCGAAGGCCCAGGAATTCGTTCTTCCAGCTTCGGTCGCTGACAAGCTCCAAGCCTGATGACTCGCCACGGGTAGACAAAAGAGAAATAATACCCAAAGAAATGCAAAGTAAAACATCGGCATACCATCATCACCGAAAGAAGCAGGACGAAACGGCATTGTCAGGCTTCCAAGACTACCAACCCCATCGAGTAACCCTAGTCAAATGATTATTCAAAAGGCGTCGCGAACCCGATTCAACAACTTAAATCAATCGATTGGAAAATTCACGCTGATCTATTCTTTTGTTCTGTTGGAAGACAGAAAACTCCAATTCTCCGCAGCCGCCTTTCAAGATCATTTCCCCCCATTAAGAGTCTTACGAATGAGCTGCATCTTTGGGGAATTGACGTAATTCGTCCATCCAGCCTTGATCTTAGTCTTATCGCTCTCAGACAAGTGCCAAGATAGCGGCGGATCGGGTAGATCAGAGGGTCGAATCACAATAGGTACGACTTGGGGATATCTATCACGCAATAGTTGGAGCTCCATATTGCCCCGATCTTCCTGAGAGGCACTACGGACTTTGACCAATCCCGATACAGGTTGCCCCAACTCCGTCATGACTCGATTGCTCTCCGCAAATGGCGGTGAGTCCGCCCGCTCAGAAAACCCATCTATGATCAAAAGCAGGACTGAGCTGATCGGTAGTTGTGGCTTCTCACCTTGAACAACACCCGAAGGCCTACCGTCAGCCTTAAGGACGGCTCTGATCCAACCGATACCCGCTAGCAATCCAGCATTGTCAAAATATCCTCCGTCACCAAATCGCCAGAACGGAAACCTGAAACTCCCCCACTCATCGGGAGTTTGTCCCTCAATCACAGGAGTCGCTGGAGGAGAGACGAAAGGAAAAGTGGCAGAAAGTCGAACTGCAGTTGAGACTTGAATATCGAAAGACGTATCGCCGTGTTTGAACAAATTCGCAAAAGTTCGGCCATTCAAATCATAGACAAAGTTGTCGGAGTCCCCTTTGTTATCCTGAGGAAGTTGAATATTGGAAAAGAACACTTGCTTTCCACTCGTTAGATCCGTGGAATTAAAAACGACGGCTGGCATCTTCCCGTCCCTCGCGGCAACCATCCAATCAGATAGCATCGGGCCAACCGTTCCCCCCGAATGCAAGCTGTTCGACTCGCCTGAGAAGTGTCCAGATTTTCTAATCAAGTCTTTAGAACTTTCTCTCCAAGCTTGCTCAAGAGCTCTCCCCCGATCCCCCTTAAATGAAAATCCGGGAACGATGGCATTGATGAAATCTGGATAAACAATTCCCCAAGCCGTTTCCTCCAAACTCGACTCCATCGAAATGTTTGAGGCCTCCTCGATATGATCCACTCTTGGCAAACCACCATTCGAAGAATAGGCCAGCAAGAAGTTCATTACCCCAACGCTTCCTCCAGAAGTAGCGCTCAACATCTGAACTGAGTTCAAGAACCTGCCAGCCTCTATCTCCGAATCTGACGCCAGCCCATGCAGCACCTTGCTGGTCCAGGCGGCAGCTTGTATACCGCCGCCGTTAGCACATATAACTGTCACTACCCTTCCGTTTCTTCCAACAGACTCCGTTCCTTCACCACTTCCCTGAGAGGGCGCATCTACGATACGCTTATTCAGCACTGCCATCAGCCCAGTAGGCCGTGCACCATCGTTAGGATAAACCGAAAACTCATAATCGTTCTTAAAAGTTGTAACGGAGACGCCCAAGAGCACAGCTAAGAATAAAGGAAACCGGCTCCGATCAAGGAAGAAGCCTAGAGCTGATAAAATTGACGTCGCCAACATGACCACCCAGAGCAGGTAACCGACTGTCGGAACCGTGTCTGTTGCCAGAAAACCATTCCACGGATTCAAGCAGAACCATCCCGCAAAGTAGACGATTGCGATCACTAGGAGAACGGCTCCAGCTTCAGCATGTTCCGAATGCAATTGGCGCCGACCGTCTTCCGTTCGCTTGACGTAGCCACTATCCAGCATACGATACAATGCCCAGTCCTTCACCAGGTGTTTTCTCACGATCGATTGGATGCGGGGCCCGAAAAAACTCGCGCAACAATAGAGCACCGCTGCAGCTGAGAAGACTCCCACCACCCATGCTACTCCAAACCAAACCGGCCTCGCACTCGGATCGTCCAAGTAAGTTTGCCACATGGTTAGAATTCCCTGCGGGATGATAATCAGTAGGGCCAGCAAACAGTAATAGCGGCCAGGTACTATCGCGCTATTGCTAGAAGCTTTCGACTTACCTGAAGGAAGCTCTAACCACTCAACGAGAAACTCCAGTTTTTCAATCCCCAAACGATCCGGACCGTACTTCCAAATAATCTTGGCGGACGCGACACAAATAGACACTCCGAACACCCCGACAAAACCGATCACCCAGGCCTGGAAGTAACTGGTAACAATCCAGGCATTCTTAATCATACCTGGCCCCCATCCGCCGGCAATATTGAGCCCCAACAGGAGTATAAAGGCCAACAATGGAACGCGTAAGGCAAACATGGCACGAACGAATTTTTCCCAATAAAGGAAGCCTACGAATCCGATCGCACCAAACGCGAACGCGAGAAGGAGAATGAGCAGTCCCCACTTTCCCCAAAGTAGGACCTGCACCAAAAACGCAAGCGATTGATTTCCCGGAACTTCAATTAGCTTCCAGAGTGCCCCATTCTCTAGAACGTCGAGTATTCCGGTCAGAATCAGAAGTTTATCACTTTGATGACCAATTCGGATCAAGCCCCCTACGATCCATTGATGGATTTCCGACTCTGCGAAGGCGCTCTGCCCAATCAGGCGCACCGTCAAACGGTAACTCAGCACGCCAAAAAAAATGACGTAACCGACAATAAGGCCAAAATCGAAAAGGAGAGCCTCCTTAAATAGACCCTCCCGGGAGTTTTTCTTAGTTTTTGCCCCCTCCTCAAGTCCGGCAACTTCACCCTCGCCCTTCTTCGCAGACTTATCCGTTTGGTGTTCCAGCTGATCTTGTGCAGACCATTCGTTTACAACCAACCGAGTATGTTCAGCAATTTGAAAATAGATAACAGGCCCGTGGACGTAGGCATTTCGCAATTTCGCTTCCTTGCCCAAAATGAGAATTGAGAAAATGAAAACCCCAACAAAGCTAAGGCCAATGAGGATGCCGCAGACTCGGCCACCCCACATTTCCAAACGGCTATGGATAGTAGACCATGATTCTTTCTCTTCGTTCTTCACAATCTCCTCCTACTTGTCAGGCACTCCCAGCAGTCCACTTGCGATGATGCTTTTCAATCACTCGAACTGACGAGGGCCAACGCAGCTGCCTACACGATCATTTGCTTGAGTCAGACCGCAATAGTTAGCTAGTCAATTAAAGCTAACCAGCGAATGGAACTTTATCACCTTTCTTGATCGGACCAAAATCCATCGGTGATTTCCAATCACGGGGCACAATAGAGTCGGCCGGATTCTCACCCTCCTTCGTACGGCTCCAATCGTTCGTGACGACATAGTTCGAGCTTCCGGCGATCGCACAACCTAGATCAAGATCCAAGAACTGATTCCCTTGCACACTGATATTTGAGCCCCCAGCAATGATACCCGCTTGTCCTTCAACCTGAATCGGTTCTCCTTGTTTCGTTCCCAGCACATTATTACTCGTAATTCGAACCTTCTTCGAGTTACGAACCTCCATTCCGAGATTTGCATACAGGATCGTATTGTTGTGAATATTCACATTCAGCCCCCCCGAGACACTGATAGCAGCGCTCCCTCCCTCGAACTGGCAATCTTGCACAGTGACCTTGAAATGACCCCCAAAAATAGGACCAGGAGCTAAGTAAGACTTTTCAGGTGTCAGAGAAAGAGATAGAGACACCCGATGAAAAGCAAACGCAAACGACACAGCGCGCAATTCAAAGCAAAGATTGGCCTTGAAGCGCTCCGAGGACGAAAGACGGTCCAGCAAATCGCAAAGGAAAATCAGATTCACCCGACCCAGGTAAGCCAGTGGAAACAGGAGATCGCAAAGCGTTTACCTGAGGTGTTTGAAAGCCCCTCACACGGAGGGCAAGATGATTGGGAAAAGGAACGAGAACGCCTTCACGCAAAGATAGGCCAGCAGAGCGTTGAGATCGATTGGCTAGCAAAAAAGTGCGAGCAACTGCATCTCTAAAACAGCGCAGGGTGATGGTGGACTCAGGCCATCACCCTATTAGCGTGAGGCGGCAGTGCTCCCTGGTAGGAATTCACCGAAGTGGATTCTACTATCGAGGAATTCCCGAAAGCAGGGAGAATCTAAAGTTGATGAAGAGGATCGATCGGCTCTATTTGGAAGAGCCGGTTTACGGCTACCGACGAATGACAGTGATGCTTCGACGTGAGGGGTATGAGATCAATCACAAACGGGTTGCCCGCTTAATGAGATTAATGGGGTTAGAAGCAATTTATCCCAAGCCAAAGACGAGCGTTCCGGGGCTCAATCACACAATATACCCCTACTTGTTACGCAGCCGCCATGCGACAGGCCCTAATCAAATATGGAGTATGGATATCACGTATATCCCAATGAAACAGGGGTTTATGTATCTGATGGCGATCATCGATTGGTGGAGCCGCTACGTAATTTCGTGGCGACTGTCCAACACGATGGAAGCAGGACATTGCGTGGAAACGCTGAGGAATGGGCTCAAGAGAATCGGCGACAAACCTCATATTTTCAATACCGATCAGGGAAGTCAATTCACCAGCGATCAGTTTATTTGTGCTCTCAAGAAAAAAGAGATTCTGATCAGTATGGACGGCCGCGGACGTGCCTTGGACAATGTGTTTATCGAACGCTTGTGGCGGAGCCTAAAGTACGAGGATATCTACCTGCGAGAATATGCAGATACGGAGGCACTAGAAAAAGGGATTAGAGCCTGGTTTCGAAAGTACAACACCAAACGCCCTCATCAATCACTGTGCGATGAGACCCCGGCGAACTATCATCTGAGACCAGAGGACTA
>OJGX01001126.1_pt1 | contig 11499 bp, 5 predicted proteins | sample 1594661 | NCBI WGS metagenome assembly OJGX01 (sample SAMN05416839, study PRJEB24817) | seawater metagenome | isolation source: Sea water | place: Canada:Atlantic | collected 2013-07 | reverse complement strand
GAGATCATGCCTAGTCTCGTGGGCTCGGAGATGTGTATAAGAGACAGTTCCTGCCGATATATCCTCGACTCCAGCAGCGGCGGCTACATCCGAAAACTTACCGTCCTCATTTCGATATAGATTGTTACGTCCGAAATCATTCGCTACGTACAAATCAAGATCGCCGTCGTTGTCGTAGTCTTCCCAAGCCGCTGCGTAGGAAAATCGTTCATTGTTCTCTTCAAGGCCAACCTCACGAGTGACGTCTTCAAAGTCCCATTCCCCCTTATTTTGCAACAAATAGTTACGCACTCCATTGTTAGCATCATGATACGGAATCGGACGACCGATCCCTGAACTGTGTCCTGATTGAGAAAAGTAGCCGCAGACATAGAGATCCAGGCGACCATCCAAATCGAAATCGATGGCTGTCAACGAGCGGGCAACGGAATCGGAGTGATAGACCAAACGTCGTTCGAAGCCTCCTTGGCCTGAATTCTCAAGAAACACCAAATTTCGACCGGAACTGAAAACGAGATCCTGATTCCCATCATTGTTAAGGTCAATGATCAGCGCGCTGGATGAAGGCTCCAAGTAATCGACCGCCCACTGAGCAGAAACGTCCTCTAAGCGCCCGCTATCCTCTTGAATAAAAAGGCGGTTTGGAAGCCCCCCGGTCTCACAGACAAAAAGGTCATCGAGATCGTCGCCATTGATGTCCCCAATTGCCAAGCCGTGTGGCCCGGTCACCATCTGAGTAAAGCGCCAATCAATGCGCTCCCTCCAATGATCGATTCCGAGCTTCAACTGTTCTTCAAAACTCGCATTCCCACCAAGAATTGCTTCAGTGCAATCGACAAAGCCGGCCTCCGGGTTCTCTGTTCCCACCAAGTCGAATGCGACAAGCTCAATCCCTGCAAGTTGAGGCAAGTCGCCTCGCTTTGCTGCTGGATGCCACTCACAGTTCCAGGTTGCATTCTGTTGCACTCGACCAGAGGGCCTCGATTGATCTAGTTCAACCAAGATTCGAGTGTGGCTCACCATCTGATCAAGGCTTACACCGACCACCTTGAAGTGAATCTGGGTCGGAAAATCACCCCCCTCGCTTCCGTTGAAATCACCTAATTCGATCGGGCTCAAGAACCCCTCAAGCGCCGTTAGAAATCCGGTGGCTCCGAGATGAGTTTTGGGGATTGTAGACAGATCTCCTTCGGTCCGTTTTGCGATCAGGGGTTCAGAATGAAATACCACCGACAATGCTTCTGGGCGCAGCGGTTGACATTGAAATCCGGCGGAAAGCATTGGTGAAAGTGAGGCCTCACTCATTTCCCCTGCCTCCAATATTCGCTTCAGCTCTTTCAAGCGATTGGACACGGCATCGTTGATCACCTCAGTGACCCAACCTTCTCTTCGTGGGTCTAGATGCACTAAATCGTCAGAGGCATCCGACAAATAGCGGGCGTTGCTTGTTTCTGGCAAGCGCAAGGGACTCAGCGACCCTGAAGTTACGACTTCAGACACGCGTTCCCGAGAATCTGGAGTCGACTCGCTTGATTGGGCCACGGACTCTGCTGGCCGAGTAGGGTTCCCAGCAACCTCTTGTTGCTGTTCAATAGTGCCTTGGGATTGCGGTGCTTTTGAACAGCCCGCCAGTCCCAGCAAAAAAATCAAGCAAAGGCCATGTACAGCATTAGCGTAAATACAAAACAGTTGTCCCAGCACTCGTCCCATGGAATTTCCAAAGTACGTACCCTGTTCGAGCTTGTGTCAACGAAAACGACACGAACCAACGACTAAGTTCCTGAGTATCAGAATCAATCCATTGCGAACGAGCAAGAACGACCTAGAGTCCCTTCATTGCGACCCGGAAAAAGGCCTGTCCATGGCGCCGCATCTCAGAATGTTTCTCAAAGTGAGCGGTCCAACGAGTGCTTTGTCCTTGATCGGTCTTAGAATCAATCTGATCAGGATTCAGTGCCGTCCAGTTTAAAAGATCCAACGAACGCTCCCACTTAAGGTCATCAATAATCGTCGATCCTTGAACACTCACTTCGAGTTGAATGCCCTCGTCGCTCAACTGCACGGTGAAATCCCGAAAGAAAACAAATTGATCAAATACGGCAATGACCGTTTGTTGTCCTTGAGGCAGAAAGAAAAGGAACGGTGATTGCCCCTCCTGACTCCCTTGCCATTCTTTAAAGCGGAATCCGGGGCGCGGATCGGCTCGAAGGGAAAGCGGCACTCCGTGAAAATAGTTCCCGGTATCAGCCAACCAAGTGAGCGTTCGTTCCGCTTGGGTTAATCCTTGAATCCGGATCTCGCCTCCCTCCGGAGGGGAAGCGGAAAATGAAAGGTGAGCGTTCCCAACGAGTCCAAAGGCAGAGATGAGCTGTTCGCGTTGAACCTCAGGGCGGGCTTCCGCGAACGACTCAAGCTTCCGGATCTCTTCCTCCCACGACTCAACCGATTCGGGACGCCTCCAACGATCCACATGGGCTGGCATCACATCGGCAATCTCAGCGGCTTTCTCTCGAATCACCCTTACGACTCGCGCTGGTTCTAGTTCGTGATTCATTGCCGAAGCAAAGCGCGCCAAAAAGTGAAAGCGAAAGGGTGCGCTTGAAACAAGTTTTCGAAATACCGCCGTTGACCAGGCAGGCAAGAAACTCCCATTCACTTCTTCACCCAAGACATGCGCGATGGAATTATGAGTCACATCGGAACCAAGCCCAAACCCAGCTTCGGTGCCAAAGAGGAGCCAACGCCAACGTCCATCCTTGAATCTCGGATTCCCTCCCGAATCGGATGCGACTTTCGTTCGCCAAACACCAATATTGTTGTGCGGCCAATCCGTATTTCCAAAGAATAATTGAGTGATATAGTGTTCCACGAAGTTCTCAACATCGATTCGCTCTAAGATCATTTCAACTGCGCTCGCATCCGGAGAACTTGCCAATTCCAGAAGATCATAAAAGGCCTCTGCATCCCCTGCTCGAGGTTTTGCATTCACTTCAATAAGATCAAGTCTCGTTTCGCCTAGGTCAAATCGACGCCTTAGGTCTTCTTCATTGTAGTGCTGCTGCCATTGATAGATCCCCCAGAATTCTCCATTGATGAACACTTGAGCAGGTTGGATGTCGAGGGCAAAAGCACGGGCGGGAGCACAAGCTTGGATCACCGAATCTCGTATCAACGTCGGCTGCCAAGCCGAGTCTTGCCCCGCATTCCGTAACACCAGCTGGCGCGCTCCTTCGGTCTGCCCCGGAAAGCCATCCACGCGGGGGAACGACGAGGCTCCAAGCGCATTCCGAGCGACTAAGCGAAAGGCCTTCTGCGGTTGAGCCCGAGATCCTCCTCCATGAAGGCGGGCCCCGAGTCGCTGGGATAAAAGCTTCACTCCAAATTTCGAGAACCCCTCCAGGACAGCCGGTCGCTCAGCGTAGCGCCCTTTCAGAAAGTAGTTTCCCGTCCCCCAAAAGCGATTCGACCATGAATCTGGATCGTATCGGTCCCCGCCTACGGACAAACCACGGAAGGGATCAAACCACTCACGCGGATCAAGCGTCAGAGAAAGGATCGGGAGAGACCCCGGACGTTCAATCGCCGTTGCATCGAGGAACGTCCTTGTGACCACGTCGCTTGGAAGTTGCCCATCAGAAAACGCACGAACTCTTAAGACACGGCCTATGGGTAAATTCCCAACGGGAGGCAGCCATCCAAACGCTTGCCGCTGAAATTCTGGCATTGTCCAGAAACCAAGTTCATCTCGATGTTGGGAAGGGTTCGAGGGAATCTGTGATAGCCCTTGGGCTCGCGAATCATCAAAATCGATCTCAAGTTCTCCACTCAGGATTGGAGAATCTAAGGAAGGCTCCTTTCCGTCCAAAGTATAGCGGAGGATGGTCTCATTCTCGGAATGAGTCACTCGGATAAGCAACGGTCCCTCGTAGGCTCCGCTATCATGGGATACGATTGGTTGTGAAAGCGGCCCATCAAGGACTTTCTCCGAATTCGAGGCGCCCGGACTTGGCTCGGCGAAATATCCCAAGCGCTGTGGGGATTCACCTGCTCGGCCAAAACTCTGATCGGCAGTCAACGGGACAGCAGGAAATGCATCGATTTCATTCCCATCTGGGTTGGAAAGAAATAATTCCTCTCCTGTCGCCTTGAGCTTAAAACTAGTATGAAGTCTTCGTCCATAGACTGGCAGTTGATACCTTTCGGCAAGATAGTGCTCTACTCCACGGCGCAATTCTGGCATCAAGGCTTCCTTAACCATGACAATCTCAGCGACATCTCCCTGATAATCAAACGCTCCAACTGATAGTCGCCCCACTTCTGTCCCATCCAAGGCCCCGTTCATACGACTGCGATGCGACAGGACACCACCAACAAAAACACTTCCCGTCCCGTCGGGCTCCCGAACGAGCGTAACGAGTCGCCACTCGTCTAAGAATCCTTTTGGAGCCGCTATGGCCATCCTCCCCCGATCCAGTACGCGACCGAAGTCAAAATAAAGCACGTTGTCTGACCAGGGTGCGTGTAGGTTGATCCTTCGTTGACTTTCTGTCTCAAAAAAAATGGTAGAACCAGTATCCCGAGGCGCATGGGTCCGTTGAACGACAAACAATGTCATCGACTCCTCAGCTGCGAGCTGTCCGGTAGAGAGGTTCGAAACGGATAGCGGAGAACTGGCAGGGTCAAAACGGAGCACAGGGAGTCCATTCAGAGCATTTGAAAGTAGGAGGGGGCCAGATTTGCTCTCAGATGAAGCAAGCGTCAGGGCGTCACTAGAGCGGCTCTGCCAGGCATCGACTCTATGATCGAGCTCTCCCCTATCAGGCGCAAGTTTCATGGCGTCCTCTGAAGCAAGCCAAAGTGACAAGTGCTCAAGCGAAGAAGGATCAACAAGCGGGACCTTGTCTCGATCGAATTGACGGTCCTTACCCGAGGCGAAGATAAGGAGTGACGTCTGAGGGGACAAGACAGACGATTCGAACACCCACCGCCGGAGGTCCTCACGCTGATCGCTCAGCGAGTACCCCTCCAGGTCAATCGCCTCGCTCCCGTCATTGAACAATTCTATCCAATCCGAGGAGTCACCATCCTCGTCCAACAAAGTCGATGAATTCGAAGTCATGACTTCGTTCAACACAATCGCCGCGGATGACGTCGCACAGACAAAGCCTAACAACCAAGCGATAAGACCCAACCATAGAGAAAGGCGAAGCGGCTCATCGGTGAACGGTCCCGTCCTCATTCTTATCCTCTCAGCGGACTTGACGAAATTCCTTACCGGCCTGAAATCAAGTTCACATAATCAAAGAAGGCTCGCTTCCGTTCGTGTTGAACACCCCAGTCTACCGGCACCGACTGATAGCCAATCTTGATATCCGATTCGTTCTTTCGCCTGAAATCGAAGTACCCCCATGAGGCATAAGATTCGATGGCATACTTAAAATTGTTCATCGGATTGTCATAGCCATAATGATCATCCTCATTGAACACAATTGGCTGCCCACGATAGGCGGCTAGATTCGTTGTCTCGTCCACCATTTCCTTAATGTACGCCGGATCATTCACCCCGTTTCCATGAATCAGAATAAAATCCGAAACATCGACGACTTTTTCTAGTGGGATGGCTCGGCCCTTAAAACTCGTGCTCGCCAGGAGGCGGCGTCCCTTTGATGTTTTTGATTTCACCCGCTGGATCAGCTCGTGGACCCGAGACGGCATTAGGATCGGGTGGTCGTAAGCGGTAACATCACATTCGTTGTTAATTTCAACGAGAACATTTCCATACCCCTGCTCAAGGAGCCAGATGGTCATTTGATCAACGGCATTGAGAACCGCTTTTTCGTCCAATAGGTTCTGATCCTGTCCGAAATAGAAATATCCAAGAATCACAATCATTTGCAATTCCTCTGCTCGATTCAGGATCCTTGTGAGGCGCGCGAGGTAGGCGGGTTTCAAATCGCCGGTTTCGGTGAATGCAGAATTCTTCCATTTTTTGTTTCCGTAGCCCGTTGGGCTGCCGCCCTGCATATTAAGCGTGAAAGAGTTCAAGCCGTACGCATTCCACGTTGCCATTGCTTGAACGAATTCGTTGGTATTGCGATTGGGATCCCATTTTCCGGTATCGGGGTAACGGAACAAGGGCCGGGTATCAGGATTCTCATCATCAAAGATTCCTTGGACCAGGCGGGCGTTGAGGAGAAGCCCTTCAATCTTGTTTCCGTTCCAGAAGCGCCCTTTGTACGTGGGCTGACCATCGACATGAAAGGCATTCCCGACAATGGATACTACGGGTCGATTCACTGCGGACTCGGCATTCAAGCCAAGACAGATTCCGAGGAAAAGGCAAAGATAGCTAGATTTCATGAACTTCGAAGATACCCACAGAATATCGCAGGCCGGGATTCAAGCAAGTCCGATTGCCCAGTCCGACAAACACCGTTGGTTCGCTGTAGAGAAACAAGGTCGCCGTGTCCACTCCAGGCGAGAAGGCATGGTCTGGAAAAATATTGCTTTACGCTTGAGGCGCCCCCCTTTAGAAGGCCTTATCCCTTTTCGAGAAGCGGACCAGGAGACTGCGCCGTATCCGAATCAATTTGGAACCCGATACATGACAGATCAAGCTAGCTCCACCTCGCCGAACGAGAAATGGTATTCGGGGATTAACCGATACCAATGGACCGTTCTTGTTATCGCCTCTTTAGGATGGGTCTTCGATATTTTCGAAGGCCAGATATTCGTTGCCAGCATGCGGGAGGCGATGCCTTCGCTCGTTGCGGCCGGAACAGAGGCTAGCCAAATTGCCTACTACAATCAAATCGCCTTAGCCGCGTTCCTATTGGGAGGAGCCATCGGGGGAATTATTTTTGGGGCCCTGAGTGATCGAATCGGACGTAAAAAGACGATGTCATTCACAATCCTCTTTTACTCTCTCTTCACCTGCCTTTCAGCCTTTTCCCAGGATTGGTGGCACCTGGCAGGATTTCGCTTTCTCGTCGCTCTTGGCGTGGGGGGGGAATGGGCAGTGGCGAGCGCTCTCGTAGCGGAGGTGTTCCCTAAGAAAGCCCGTGCCCATGTGGGAGGAATCTTCCACGCCTCAAGCGTGCTGGGAACCTACCTTGCGGTCGCAGCAGGAACATTCTTCATCGGCAACGCTGCCGTGCATTCCTGGGCTGCAAATCAAGAGGGAACCTGGATTGCTAATATTGTCGACCCCACTTCCCTGCCCTGGCGTCTTGGTTTCGCCTTAGGCGTTCTTCCCGCCATCCTCATTCTTTGGATCCGCAGCAGTCTTAAGGAACCTGATAGCTGGGTCGCCGCTCGACTCAAATCTCAAGACGATGCAGGCGAACAAATGGGGAAGATCAGCGATCTATTCAAGGGTGAGCTCCTACGCCACACGCTCGTTGGGGTTTGCCTGGCTGCTGTTGGATTGGCCACCTTCTGGGGCGCCCATATCTACGGGAAGAATACGCTTCTCGCCGCCGCTGAACGGAACATCGTCTCCGAAGCCGAGGCCAGTCAGGGAGGGCAAACGCTAAGCGCCGAGGCTCGAAGCACATTGCTCGCAACCAACGCTCCGTCGCTCAAACGATCTGAGATGCTTGGAATGTTCATCGTCACGACTGGGGGCGGCATTGGCTTGCTTTGCTTTGGCCCCATCTGCACACGCATCGGGCGTCGAAAAGCGTTTCTCTTCTACCATATCGGAGGTGTCCTCAGTGCCCTCCTTGTCTTTCAAGTGATCAAGAGTTCTGGCCCGCTGATGCTGATTCTTCCAGTTTTTGGTTTTCTAACCCTAGGCATGCACGCTGGATACGCAATCTACTTCCCTGAGCTATACCCCACACGACTTCGCGGAACGGGCACGGGGTTCTGCTTCAATGCGGGACGTATCATTGCTGCCCCGATTCTCTTCTCCATGGGATGGATGCAAAGCAACTTCGGGCTTTCACTCACTCAAGCCGCTTCATATCTCAGCCTGCTTTACCTCCTCGCGGTCGTGATCCTGATCTTTGCGCCGGAAACGAAAGGCCAAGACCTTCCGGCGTAGGGTCCCTGGAACGGTTAGAGCGAAGGTGGAAACGGCAATCAGAAATCAATGGGTTTTTGTTGATCGGTCAGCGATCGATCGACAGGGAATATTCGCGAGCATTGACATCCCAGCGGGAACTGTGATCTTCCCATACTGCGGGGAAAAGATCTCAAAGACCGAATCCACCCGTCGACTTGAAGCAGGAAACGCTTACCTCTTTATCTTGAACGATGACTTCGATCTTGACGGAGACGTCCCAGAGAATCTGGCGCGATTCGTTAATCATAGCTGTCAACCGAACAGTGAGTCACAACAGGACGAAGAGACTATTTGGATTCAAACCCTTCGTGACATTCAAAAGGGAGAAGAAATCACGATTAACTACGGCTTTGGACTTGAAGATCACACGGAAAACCCATGCCAATGCGGCTCATCAGACTGCGTAGGCTATATGGTGGCTGAGGACCACTTCGAAACGATTCGGCTCCTCAACCTGGCTCCCCAAGAAATCAGCCTCTAGCTTGACAGCGACGCAGCCCGTTCCTCGGAGCGGGCACGAGCAGCCCTTTTGGCAAACTCTGCCATGGTCAATTCTTTAGACACCGTTGACGCAGCATCTTCCACACGATCGTAGGCCTCTCGAATTTCGTCCCGCAAGAAATCATCCGCGCTCACAACGCCGATTCCCTGTCCGCGCCGAATCGCCATGAGGACATCGTTGACACTAATCGTGGCTGGCGGCCTCGCAGGCAGGAACCCACCCTTCTCGCTTTGAATTTCACTTACCAACTGGTTCTCCTCAAGCTGCTCCATGACTTCCATCGTCAACCCTGATGCAATACCAAGATGATTTGCCAAATCTTGAATCTTCGGAGGAGGGGTTCCGGCAACAAAGCGATCAGCTACCAACGCCATTAATCGCAATGCGAGGAACTCTCGACCGGCATGATGAATCCGTTCATTCTGTTGTTCTTGCATGTAAGACTGATAGTTCTGAAACGCATAGGCCACCTGAGCGCCAAATAACAGGATGATCCAACTCACATAAAGTCCCAAGAGCAACATGGGAGCAGCGCCTAAACTTCCATAGATACGATCCGCATTGGCCACGTTCGAAATATACAGGAAGCTCAGTTTATTGTTCAATTGCAACAGGAAGCCTGCAACCAGCCCTCCCATCAAGGCAGAACGCAATTGCACATCGGTCTTCGGCATCACCTTATAAAGCACCGAGCACGCGATGGCATAGAGAAACCAGGAAACTGAAAAAAGTATCACCGTACCGATGCCTTCAAGCTCTCTAACCCATTCATACGACCGACTGAAATGCGAGCCTGAGCTGACGCCAATAGCCAAGATCAACAAGATTGGACCAAGCGTGAGACTGGTCCAATAGTGCACAATACTTGCGAACCAACCTCGCCCCTTTTTCACCCCCCAGATGTCATTGAAAGTGGCCTCAATAGAGCGGAAAAGAAGGACGGCAACCAGAATAAAAGCGATTACGCTGGTGACCCCAATCGTCTTGGCGTGAATGTTGTTGATATACTCGTGGATGGTTCGGGCAACCTCGGTTCTACGGCTAACACCACCGCCCTCGGTCTTTGGGATCGACGCAACCGCGTCTGTATCCTCGAGCGTTTCAGCGCCGTCACCAGATTCCTCGATCACCTGTAAGTCAAGCATCGGAGCAACTGTTGCAACAAAATACTCGATCAATTGCTCGACCTGTTCCTGTCCCTGCTCGCCGTCTTTCGCGATGAGATTCGTCGCGACACTCAAGGCCACAGCAAGCACAGGTATCATCGCCAAGAGTGTGGTGTAGGCAAGGGACGATGCGCGGACCAGACAACGATTTCGCACGAAACTTTGCCAGGTCAACAAGAAGAAATAGAAATAACTGTGCGTTCGCGTCGCCTTAAGTGCGGTTTCGGCAGCGATTCTCAGCTCATGCAAAAGTTTTTTCAGAGCGTCGATTCGATCTTTCATTTTCTCCATTGTTGCCCCTCTCGGCTTACTGCGAGGACTAGAACGCCCTTGCCACTGCCGACTTGCTACTCGGAATCCTCTCCCAGACTTAGTACCACGCGAAAACCGAGATCCTTCTGCCTTGCATCCATCGGTAGTGAGCTCCGGTAGCCGCTTGCTAATTCAGAACGCTCAGCAGTTAAGAACGATCCACCGCGAACGATTCTTTGATCCGATCCTGCATTGTTCCCACGGAGCGTCCATTCCCAGACGTTGCCACCCAAGTCAAAAAGCCCAAATCGATTTTCTGCAAAACTGCCTACCGGAGCTAAGCCGGGAATCGCATCTTGAACAATGACCTGCTCGTCCTCTTCGCCGTACCGGATGATGCCATAGTTTCCGACGCCCTTTGTTGGTGGCCATGGTCCCCAGGGAAATGATTCTCCATTGCCGCCTGAAATGCCAGAGTGTGCAACAGCAAGGTCCCATTCCTCATTATTCGGAATGCGGTATTGTTGTTCACGACTTAGAAGCCCCTGAGAAAACTCGTGATCGGTCAACCATCGGCAAAACGCATCTGCCTCTTCCCAGCTAACGTTCACCACCGGCAAACGATCCTGACTGGCAGTCTCCGTCCCTGGTTCCAGGGCCTCCCAAGCATTCGAAACCACTGTTGTTGGTGAACGCTTCTCAGCAAAACGCCGATACTGCCCGCGGGTCACCTCATGCATCCCCACCAGAACGCGACGGCTTCCAACAGGAACAAAGGTCATTCCGAGAGAGTTTTCCCAGTCTTCGTTGAACTCAGGAAATGATAGCGGTTCGAGCGACTTCGAAACGAACGTTTCGACACCTTTCTTGATCGAAGCCGTTAGAATAATACTTCGGTGCCTGAGTGCTTTCAGAATGACTCGATGATCTCCAGGAGGAAGATTGGTAACGGTCACTGGCGTTTTCCCTCTCAACGTCGCCCCAACATACACCTCTGCCTCTTCGGGCTCCGTCTCTACGGCGAGTTTTCCTGACTCAAACAAGACCGTCGATTCATTCTTCTGATCTTTACCCACCCGCAAATAGGTTGTCCGCCGGCGTTCTCCAAGGATGTAATCGAGCTGATAAAGCCCGGTACGCAAACGAAACTCATCAGGACAGAAACCAGTACGGATCTCCTGCTCACCTCGTTTGAGAGCATAGCTGACTCCATGGGGCTCCGAGCTCAATGAAACGAGCTGCGCCTCGATCTGAAGACTGATTGCGATGCGATTCGTTTTACCAACGATAATGGAACTCGTGAGATTGGTTTCCGCGAATCCTGTCGCTATCAGACGAAGCTCAACCTCTCCAGGTGGGAGGTTTGAAAATACTGTGGGAGTGACCTGCTCCATGGGAATCTCTTGAGAGTTTAGCCAAAGCTCTGCAATGGCAGAGACCGGTTCCGTCCGTACCGCCAACCATCCAACGTTCTCTTCCGGCACCGGCACGAGCGCCGCAAACTCATCATA
>OJGX01001118.1_pt1 | contig 11572 bp, 9 predicted proteins | sample 1594661 | NCBI WGS metagenome assembly OJGX01 (sample SAMN05416839, study PRJEB24817) | seawater metagenome | isolation source: Sea water | place: Canada:Atlantic | collected 2013-07 | reverse complement strand
CCACACTAATAGATGAGCAAATTCATGCGTAAGTGTAATCAAAAAAGAGTAAGAGTTAAGGTTTTGGTTTACTGATATTTTGCAAAGATGTTTGCCTACTTCGCCTCTAAAATCGCCTAATTTGGTAGTTCTTTTTTTGGTAATGTTTAATATAAAAGGTGTTTGTGTAAACCAATTTTTTAAAATGGGCATACTTGCTTCTGGTACATATCTCGATAATATTAAACCGTCTTTTTCCGTCATCTTAGATTAAGAAAAAATAGTATAAACAATCCAACTGGAAACATAAGCCAAAGCGCCCATATAAACCACTTGAATAATAGGCCATTTGTAAGATTTAGTTTCTCTGTAAACAACTGCTAAAGTTGCCATACATTGCATGGCAAAAGCATAAAATATTAGTAAAGAAAAAGTGGTTGCCCTGTTATAAAGTCTGTCGCCTGTTTCAGGGTTTTTTGCTTGTAGCATTTTTTCTCTGATAGAAGTGGTGTTATCTTCATCACCAACACTGTATAAGGTTGCCATAGTTCCTACAAAAACCTCTCTAGCAGCAAAAGAGGTTACTAAAGAGATGCCTATTTTCCAATCGAAACCTATTGGTTTAATTAATGGTTCAATGGTTTTTCCTAAATAAGCAGCATAAGAAGCTTCTAATTTTTCGGAAGCGATTAATGTGTTTATTTCGTTTTCATCTTCATTTTCAAAAGCAGGTGAAGCATATTTTTCTTCAATTTTTTCAAAAGTATCTCCCGGTCCATAAGAAGAAAGTCCCCATAATACGATAGAGATGGCAATGATTATTTTTCCTGCTTCAAAAAGAAATACTTTTACTTTATTATAAACCGAAAAACCAATATTTGACCATTTTGGCAAACGATAAATAGGCATTTCCATAATAAAGTTTGTTTTTCCTTTAGATTTTAAAATCCATTTAAAAATCAATGCAGCAAATAGGGCAGCGAGAAAACCAATAAGGTAAAGCCCCATCATTACAATTCCTTGTAAGTTAAAAATACCTACTTGCTGTTCTGCAGGAATAACCAATGCTATTAATAAAGTATAAACAGGAATTCTAGCAGAGCAACTAATTAATGGAGCTACCATTATGGTAATTAATCTTTCTTTTAAATTATTAATAGAACGTGTACTCATTATAGCCGGAACAGCACAAGCAATAGAGCTTATTAATGGAATGATAGATTTTCCGTTTAAACCAAAAGGTCGCAACAATCTATCCATTAAAAAGCTAACTCTAGACATGTAACCGGTATCTTCTAAAATAGTAATAAAGGCAAATAATAAAGCAATTTGTGGAACAAAGACTACAATTCCACTTAGTCCCGCTAAAATTCCGTTAACAATTAAGTCGCTTAATACACCCTTGGGCATCCAACTTTCCACTAAACCGCCAAGCATGGCAAAACCTTCTTCAATAAGTTCCATAGGGTATGCCGACCAAGAGAAAATAGCTTGAAAAATAACAAACAGGATGCTTAAAAAGATGAGGTATCCGTATATTTTATGCGTTAAAATATTGTCAATTTTTTTGGTTCTATCTATCCATCTGTTTGCTTCTCCACCTTGCAAACAAGCCGAAATAACAGTTGTTATTTTCTCATATCTTTCTGATGGTGTTAGTTTGTTTGATGAAAAGCTTGCTTTCTTAAATTGGTATTTAGAGACAATTTCTTTTAGTTCATTTATTCCTTTTTTTATACGAGCATTTACCGGAACTACAGGGATTTGTAACAAAGCGGATATTTTATCTAAATTGATACGCTGATTACTTTTTTGAAGTAAATCCATCATGTTCAACACCAACACAACGGGTTTTCCTAAATCAATAATTTGGGTACAAAGGAATAGGTTTCTTTTTAAATTAGTAACATCTGCTACCACAATAATTAGTTCATCATCATTAATATTTTTAATGGTGTTGGCAGCTACTCTTTCATCTTCAGCTTCAGGGTTTAAGCTATAAGTTCCCGGTAAATCTACCACTTCAATTTGTTGGTTATTGATATTGGTATAACCTGACTTTTTATCTACCGTAACCCCTGGAAAATTTCCTGTTTTTTGAGTTAATCCCGTAAGTGCATTAAACAAAGAACTTTTACCGGTGTTAGGGTTTCCAACAAGGTAAATAGTTTTTATAGCTGTGTTATTTTGGGTTGACGAACTCAGTTTGCGTTATTTTTTTCGATTAATATTTTTTTTGCATCTTCTTTTCTAATGCTAATATAATTGAGTCCGGAAGTAATTAAAATAGGATCTTTTAGGGGAGCAATACGGTCAAGTTTTACGTCTTCACCAACAATAAAACCCATGTTAAGCATCGATTCTTCTAACTGTTCGTCAAGTATTTGAACAATTTGAGCAGATTCGTTTTCTTTAAGTTCATCTAAGGTCATCAGCAATAGTTATTTAGATTTAGTCTAAATAGAGGGTTCAAAAGTAGATTAAAAAGCTGATATTTTCAATGATTTTTGTCAGAAAAAATTGGATAAACTCCATTTAGGACAAGTATTGCATTTGTCTTTTTTTCCTAAGAAACAAGAGGAGAGAGATAATAAAACTCCAAAAGTGATAATGAGGTATTTTATTTTTCGGTTCATACTGCTAAATTAATTATTTTTTTTTGGACATAAAATTTTAAAAACAGTAAGAGTATTATATTTTGATTAATAAACCTTTTATTTTTTTTACATTTGTGGCTTATATTCTATAATGATAACACTTTTTGAGAACATAGGAGCTTATTTTATTTTATTATCTAGGGTATTTAAAAAGCCGGATAATTATAAATTAATTTTCAAGCAAACTATACATGAAATGGTGAGTTTAGGAATAGGTTCTTTGGGCTTAATTGCTATCATTTCGGTATTTATGGGAGCGGTTGTTACCATACAAACAGCTACCAATATGAACAACCCATTACTTCCTGGTTATTTGGTAGGTTTTGCAACAAGAGAGTCGTTTATATTAGAATTAGCACCAACAGTTATGTCGTTAATTTTAGCTGGTAAAATTGGTTCTAATGTAGCTTCAGAAATTGGAACTATGAGAATTTCAGATCAAATAGATGCATTGGAAATAATGGGAGTAAATTCTGCGTCATATCTTGTATTTCCTAAAATAATTGCTTCTTTAATTTTTATTCCAATTATTGTTATTTATAGTATGGCTTTAGGAATAATTGGAGGTTTAGTGGTTTCTATGTATTTTGATGGAATGACATTAAACGATTATATTTTAGGAATTAGATTTGATTTTAAAATGTTCTCCATTACCTATGCTTTAATAAAATCTGTGTTTTTTGCATTTATTATTACCAGTATACCGTCTTATTTTGGGTATTATGTAAAAGGAGGAGCATTGGAAATAGGTAAAGCCAGTACTAAATCTGTAGTTTATAGTAGTATAATTATTCTTATAATTAATTACTTGCTTACACAAATGTTATTGGTATGATAGAAGTAAAGAATTTATATAAGTCATTTGGAGATAATCATGTGTTAAAAGATATTTCTGTAAGTTTTGAGCCCGGAAAAATTAATCTAATAATAGGAGGGAGTGGTTCGGGAAAATCTGTTTTAACAAAATGTATGGTAGGCTTACACGAAATTGATAGTGGATCTATTTTATATGATGGAAAAGAGTTTACTACTATGAATTTTAAGCAGAAGAAAAAAATTCGTAAAGATATAGGGATGCTTTTTCAGGCATCAGCATTGTTTGATTCGCTTACCGTTGAAGAAAATGTGTTGTTCCCTTTAGAAATGTACACCAAACAAACAAAAAAAGAAATGCTGGAGAGAGTAAATTTTTGTTTGGATAGAGTAAACTTAGAAAACGCCAATAAATTTTACCCTGCTGAGCTGAGTGGCGGAATGAAAAAGAGAGTGGGTATAGCCAGAGCAATTGCTTTAAATCCTAAATATCTTTTTTGTGATGAGCCTAATTCCGGGTTAGATCCTTTTACAGGAATTGTTATCGATCAATTAATTCAAGAAATTACTAAAGAGTATAACATGACTACCATAGTAATTACACATGATATGAACTCTGTTATGGAAACAGGAGAAAACATTATGTTTTTATATCAAGGTAAAAATTGGTGGCAGGGGGATAACCATGAAATTGTTAAAGCTGACAATAAAGAATTATCAGAATTTGTTTTTGCTTCTAAAATTATGAAGCAATTTAGGAATGCTTAATAGTTGAATTTACAACACAAAAAAACCGCTATGAAACTCATAGCGGTTTTTTTGTGTTTGGTTTTAAACTATCAAAATTATTTTGAAATAGTTAATTTTTTAGTAAATCTTGTACCATTAGCAATAATAGAGTAGAAATAAATTCCAGCTTCTAAATTAGTTGCATCAACAGTTTCGTTATATAAACCGGCAGCTAATGCTCCTTTGTTAACATTTAATACTTCTTTACCTGTTAAGTCAACCATTTTAATATTAACATTACTCATTTCTTTATTTAATCTAAAAGAAATAGTAGCTTGGTTGTTAGCAGGATTAGGGAAAGCACTTAATTGCATATCATTGTAAAATTCTTTATCATTAATACCAACAGTACCCTCATCTATTACTGGGAAGATAGCAATATTATTATCTAAGTTACCACCAAATAAATCATCTGTTACAATCCAAGCAGTTAGACCAGGTACATAATGAAAAGCATATCTTTGACCTTCTCCATTTGCATCACTTGCTAAACCAACAGTATCTGAAGCAGTTTTTACAGCATTAGCGTCCATAGAAGCAGCAAAATCTCCGTTAATAGCAACCGGAGTAGAAAATTGAGCATAAGTTAAAGAGAAAAAATTAGTATCTGCGTCCGCAGTAGTAATGGTAGTTGTAGCAACTGCAGCTCCTGAAGGACCATCAGCAGTTTGAGTAACATTTGGAAGCGTTCCTTCGTAAGCGGCATTAGCAGCCATATTAAATAAGTTAACAGTAATAACAGAAGAACCATTACCAGTTCCTGCATAATCTTTACCAATAAAGCCTAACAAAACTCCTTCAACATTAAATGAAGCAGCACTTAAATTATTATAGCCTTGAGCAACGTGATTAATTTCGTTAGTACTAACGTTTGTTCCATAAACATAACCACCACCGTTGTAGCCATAATTAAATACTTGAGCCCCTACAGCGAATACAGGTAAAAAGTTAGAAGAACCAGTCCATCCAACAGTGTCTGTAGGTGTTTTGTCACCACCAACTGATTTAGTAATGGTTTTAACGTCTAAAATAGTCGCTTGATTATTGTTTAATTGAGCAAATGTAGCTCCGGCAACAAAAGTAGTTGCTAATAATAAGTAAATTTTTTTCATAGTTATTTTTTTGATTAAATTATAAATTTTCGACAAATATATATAAAAACTCAGCTTATATAAAGTTTTATAGTATAAAAAAAGAAGTTTCTTAGAATCCTAACTTGTTTATAAGTAACCTTAAATGTTAAAAAAATATTAACAATCATTTTTAATGTTAAATATATATGAGTAAATTTGAATTTTACAAACATTAAAAACCAAAAAAATAAAAGTTATGAAAAAAATTTACTTAAGTTTATTGGCTTTATCTATAAGTGCGACTTCTTTTGGTCAAACCGGTATAGCAAAAAGCCATCCGCTAAAAGACAACCAAACGGTTGGAAAATCAACAACAAATCAGGTTGTTAGATCTAAAGGGGCTACATTATATTCATTTGATTTCAGTACGCCTAGTAATTGGACAATTGGAAACTTAGCATCAAACAGTGATGATTGGGTTATCGGTACAGGAGTTCCATCTGGTGCTTTTGCTATTAATGGAATTCAGTCTACAACAGCAGGTAATGGATTTGCATTGTACGATTCTGATTTAATGTGTTCAGGAAATCAAAATGCTTATATTCAAATAGCAACTCCGATTAATTTATTAGCAAACCCTAATGTTTCTATAGAATTTGAACAGTATTATAGAAGATATCAAGACTCTACTTTTGTTGAAGTAAGTAACAATGGGGGAACTACTTGGACAAGATTTAGAATTAACGATATTGGCGTTAATGATTTTGGCGGTGGTAGCTCGGCTGTTAACCCTCAAGTTATTAATGTAAACATATCTTCAGTTGCAGGTGGACAAGCAGCTGTATTATTTAGATTTAAATATGAAGGTGGTTGTGATTATGCATGGATGATTGATGATGTAAAAATCATAGAAACTGATGATAATGATTTAGTTGCTAAGAATGATTTTTATGGGTTTAATACTATTCCTTATACAAGAGTTCCTTCTAACCAAATTCAACCTGTTGATTTTTCAATGGAAGTTGATAATGTTGGTGCTGCTACACAAACAGGTGTTTATTTAAATGTAGATGTAAATTCAGGAACGTTTGTTGGAACTAGTGCTACAGCAAGTATTGCTTCAGGGGCAAGTGATAGTTTGTTTACTACTACACAATATACTCCTGCTGCTACACCGGGAGCTCATAATATTACCATGAGTATATTGTCTGATTCAGTAGATAGTTCTCCTGCTAACAATGTAATTACACCTCCTTCTTTTGAAGTTACTGCAGATATGTATGCTATGGATGATTTTACTATCACAGGAAATGCAGGTGGACTTAGTCCGTCTAATGGAACTGAATTTGAAGCTGGTAATTATTTTGAAATAACTACTACTACCATAGCAACAGGTATTGAGGTTGTTGTTGGTACAACTGCCCCTGCAGGAACAACTATTGATGTAGCTTTATATGAAGATGACGGAACTAATTTTGTTCAAGTAGATCGTTCTGCTTATTATACAACTACTGCAGCTGATCAAGGAAATGTGGTAACGTTGCCTTTGCCTTTAACTCCTGCGGTTACTGCCGGTAAGTTTTATTTTGCTGCAGTTCATTCATTTACTGAGTTTTATTATGGAGTAAGCGGTAGTTCACCTGGTTTAAATACACCATCAGGAGCTGTTAGTTTAATTTATTATCCTACTATGACTAATCCTACTACAAACGAAAACTTCTATACAACAGCTACTCCTATGGTTAGGTTAATTGTTAATACACCTTTAAGTGTAAGTGAATTAGATAACAATACTTCTTTTTCAGTATATCCAAATCCAAGTACAGGAGATTTTAACATTAACTTAACTTCTAAAAATGCTGAAATGTTAACGTTAACTGTAAACAATATTGTTGGACAAACAGTAATGACAAAACAAGTTAGAGTAGCAGGACAAACAAATGAGACTATTTCTTTAGCTGGATTCGATAAAGGAGTTTACTTCTTAACTATTGATAACAATAAAGAAAAACAAACTGTTAAATTAATTGTTGAGTAATAACAACTTCGTTAAAAATAAATAAGTTGTACAAAAAAAAAGCTACAGAGTGTCACTCTGTAGTTTTTTTTGTATATTTGTTCTGTTAATATTAAACTAAATTCAAATTTAAAGCTATGAAAAAAATTTACTTATGTGCAATAGCGCTTTCTATAGGCTCATTATCTTTTGGGCAAAGCGTTATGCAAAAAACATTTAGTAACGCACAGTTGGAGATGTATAATCCATCTGGTGATGTTTCTATTAAAACAAATAATATCAACTCTAAAGCACCCGGAGACACTATTTGGTCTGAAGATTTTACAGGTGGAATGCCAGCTGGTTGGTCTACAGGTGGAGCAGATGGATCTAATTGGGTAATTAATTCAGCTGCTATTTCTGCAACTTATACCAATACGGGGCCAATTGCATCTACTAGTGGAGGTAACCATATGTTGTTTTTTGGGGAAACAATAACTCCAATTGCTGATAGAGATGCTTATTTTCAAACTTCTGCAATTGCCTTAACAGGACAGGCTGCTGTTACTGTTATTTTTCAAGAAAAATTCAGATTATGTTGTGCATCAGCTGCTCAGTTAAACTTAGTTGTTAGTACTGATCCAACTTTTGCAACTAATGTTCAAACGTTTGATGCTAGAGGTGGCGTAGCAATTAATGCAATGTCTGCAGATCCTCTTGCTAAGTCAATAAACATTTCTGCTATTGCTGGAGGTGTTACCGGTAATATTTACCTGAGATTTCACTGGGCTAGTGGGGCATCTCACTATTTTTGGATGATTGATGATATTGCTGTTATTGAAACACCAAGTAATGACTTAGTGGGTTTTAATGGATTTTATGGTTCTCAACAGGGAGAATTACCTTACACTAGAATTCCTGCTACTCAAAATCAACCTATTATTTTCTCTCAAGAGGTAACTAATGTTGGTGCTGATACACAAACAGGAACTATCGTAACTGCTAGTATTAATAGTGGTGCAGTTTATGCAGGAACTTCTACTCCTATTAGTTTACCAACATTAACATCTGATAGTTTATCACCTCCTGCCTTTACTCCGGCTACAACAGTTGGAGTTGCACATAACTTAGAGTTAATTGTTTCTTCAGACTTTACAGACGTTTCGCCTACTGATAATGTGAATGCTTTTCCTCCATTTCAAATTTCTCAATATATTTATGCTTTAGATGATTTTGGAACTACTCCAGGTAATGGTGGTGGACCAAGACCAGCTCCTTCTACTTCTGTAGAATATGAAGCAGGTAACTTTTTTGATATTGTAGCCAATCAGGATGTTTATTCTATTGATGTTGTAATTGGTACAAATACTGCTAATGTAGGTCAAACTATTGATGCTGTTATTTATGATGCATCAGGTGCTAATTTTGTAGAATTAGGAAGAACTGCTTTTTATACAGTTACTAATGCTGATTTAGGACAAAAGGTTACGCTAAATTTAGTAAATGGAACTACTCAATTGCCTCAAGAAATATCTTTAACAGCAGGGAGTTTCTATTTTGCTGCAATTCATGCTTTTACTGAGTTTTACTACGGAACAAGTGGTAGTTCTCCTTCAAATACAAGTAGAGGTGGTACGGCTAGTTTAATTTTTTATCCTAACATGACTACCCCTAACACAAACGAGAATTTCTTTACAACAAGTACTCCTATGGTTAGATTAAACTTAGATCCTAACAGTGTTGTAGGTATTAATGAAATAGATAACAATACTTCTTTTTCAGTATATCCAAATCCAAGTACAGGAGATTTTAACATTAACTTAACTTCTAAAAATGCTGAAATGTTAACGTTAACTGTAAACAATATTGTTGGACAAACAGTAATGACAAAACAAGTTAGAGTAGCAGGACAAACAAATGAGACTATTTCTTTAGCTGGATTCGATAAAGGAGTTTACTTCTTAACTATTGATAACAATAAAGAAAAACAAACTGTTAAATTAATTGTTGAGTAATAAACTTAAATTGATAAAAATTAAAAACCTCTATGAATTAATTCATAGAGGTTTTTTTGTATAAAAAATATAATGTTATTTATTTCCTCAAAACTTCTACCTCTCCATTAACTCCTAACTTTATAAGTGCAGAAGGTTGGTGAGTTCCGTTATCTAATGATGCATCAACAACATAAGCTACATTAGATATAATTTCTTTAGAAATATCATTAAATGTTAATGGAGTTGGCATATTACTTATGTTGGCAGAAGTAGAAACTAATGGCTTTCTGAATTTTTGCATTAATTGGTAACAAAAACCTTCTTTAATCATTCTTATGGCTATACTACCATCTGTTGCAATTACATTTTTTGCTAGATTTTTGGCATTTGGAAAAATAATAGTTGTAGGCGAAGTAGTTAAATCAATTAAATCCCATGCTAAATCTGAAACTTCCGTTACGTGTTTTTGCAACATGGCATCATTATTCACTAAAATAATTAAGCTTTTAGATTCACTTCTTTGTTTTAAGGTATAAATCTTTTTAACGGCAACTTCATTAGTTGCATCGCAACCTAATCCCCAAACAGTATCTGTAGGGTAAAGAATAATTTCACCAGCGTTTAATACCTCAATGCATTTATCAATTTCGTTGGTCAAGGTGTAATAGATTAAAAAATTATGATTTTCTGGAAATGGCTTTTTCAGCAGCTTTAACAATAGCCTCAGCATTTAAGCCATATTTTTCCATTAATTGAGCTGGAGTGCCGCTTTCTCCAAAAGTATCGTTTACACCAACATATTCAATAGGCATAGGATTGTTTCTACTTATTACTTGAGCAATGCTATCTCCTAAACCACCATTTATCATGTGTTCTTCTGCTGTAACAATACATTTAGTTTTGTTAGCTGAAGTTAAAATAGCTTTTTCATCTAATGGCTTTATGGTATGAATATTAATGACTTCTGCACTAATTCCTTTTTGTTCTAATGTTTCGCAAGCTTGAATGGCTTCCCAAACTAAATGGCCTGTAGCAAAAATACTTACATCTGTACCTTCATTTAGCATAATAGCTTTTCCTATAATGAATTCTTCATTCATAAATACAGGCACAGCAGGTCTTCCAAATCTTAAATATACAGGGCCTTTGTGATTCGCTATGGCTTTTGTAGCTTGTTTAGTTTGGTTATAATCACAAGGATTGATAACAGTCATTCCGGGTAGCATTTTCATTAACCCAATATCTTCTAAAATTTGGTGTGTAGCTCCGTCTTCTCCTAATGTTAGTCCGGCATGTGAGGCACAAATCTTTACATTCTTATCGGAATAGGCTACAGACTGACGAATTTGATCGTAAACTCTACCTGTAGAAAAATTGGCAAAAGTTCCTGTAAAAGGAATCTTGCCACCTATGGTCATACCTGCTGCAATACCAATCATATTAGCTTCAGCAATACCTACCTGAAAAAATCTATCTGGATTTTCTTTTTCAAATTGATTCATTTTTAAAGAACCTGTTAAATCTGCACAAAGTGCAACAACATTAGGATTTTCTCTACCTAATTCTGTTAAACCATCACCAAATCCTGAACGTGTATCTTTTTTTTCTGTGTAAGTATATTTTTTCATAATATAATAAGGGTTATTTTTACAACCTAACTTGCGTTGAAGCTCCTGATGTTATTTTAAATGATTTTTCTTTAGTATAAATTACATTTTTAATATTTTTTCCTCTATAAACTAGTCTGTAATTTCCGGGTTGCAGCACAATAGTTTCCCTATCTGTATTTGGAGAAATGTTGTAAATCCACTCTAGTTTATTATCTTTTTCTAATAAGATGCTAGCAACACCGGAACTTGGTAAAAAAAATATACCCAAGCCGGGTTCGGGGATAAATACTTTTGTTGTATGGCTTTGTTTAATGTTAATGTTGTTTACTATGGTTTTGGGTAGTGTAAGTATTTCTAAATCATAATCTCCCACAATGTATTTTGTTGTTTTTGAAAAGTCTTGAACATGAAAAGTTTTATCACTGCCTTTTTTTCTAACAATGCATTTTAAATCTTTGTATTCATTAAAACCATTCATTTCCATCTCTAAATAGCCTTGGGGAGCATCTAATGCGATAACATTATGAATTCCGGGAGTTATGGTAATATTCTTTTTAGAAACAGGAGGTAAAGTATGTACCACTAAATCGTATTCATTAGCATGGTTTAATGGAATAGTATCAGGGTTACCTCTGTGGTTAATGGTATGAATAAAGTT
>OJGX01001107.1_pt1 | contig 11626 bp, 15 predicted proteins | sample 1594661 | NCBI WGS metagenome assembly OJGX01 (sample SAMN05416839, study PRJEB24817) | seawater metagenome | isolation source: Sea water | place: Canada:Atlantic | collected 2013-07 | reverse complement strand
GCAAACTGCGCCCAAAGCGCCTTTATGGCGGGCAGGCGTAGCTCGTTGAGTGCCAGGGTGAGGCGGACTGTGTCGGCATCAGTCTGGGTCATGCTGTGGCCTCCTGCATCATAGTCGAGGCGGACAGCAGATTGTTGTAGGCTGCCAACGCGCCGAGACGGACCTCGACTTTGGGCAATCCACCAGCGCACGGGGCGAAGCGCGCTCGTAGAGCTACGATATCGGGTATTTGTTTGTGACGCATGTCTTCCTCGATCTGTGCGGCGATCTCGGCTTCACAGCCACGATCGTGGGCCAGCGCCAGAAGATCCACGATCATGCGACAGGCCTGCTTGTCGGATGTCTTCTCCAGCATCATGTCGAAGAGATCGCGGAAGGCTTGGCGTGGAAACAGCTGGTCACGGTAAGTCAGGCCCATCAGAGCCATGGGCTTTTGACGCAGCGAGTGGATCACGTGATGGTAGCTGACGACATGCTGATGCGGACCCTGGCGTGTTGCCCGCGCACGCGGCAATGTGAGCAGAAAGCTCGCCCCGAGAAAGAGGTCGATCCTATCATCGTAGACACGCCCTCTGAGTTGATGACCTATCAGCCGGGACGGGACGGTGTAGAAGACTTTGCGCAGCAAGAACCCGCCCGATGAGGTGACGCGGACCGTGACCTCCTGATAATCTGTTGTGCGTCGTGCCGGCAACGGCTTGAGGCATGCGCGTTCAAGGTCGATCCGCTTTGCATTACGTGCATTGATCCGGCCAACGACGACATCAATGAAGCGTCGATAGCTGGGCAGGTCTGCAAAGTCGCGCGAGCCGCGCATGATGAGGGCATCGTTGATCGCCCGCTTCAGGTGGCCGTTGGGGCTCTCGATCGAACCGTTCTCATGGGCCACGCCTTTGTTATTGCGTGACTGCGCCATGCCGTAATGGGAGCATAGCCCTTCCATGCTGTCCGTCAGATCTTTCTCGGCCGACACCTCCAGATTCTTGAATGCCGCCGAAAGGCTGTCGGTGCGATGCTCTGCAGGCACGCCGCCGAGCGTCCACAAGGCATTCTGCAGGCCTTCCGCCAACGCGACATAGCTCTCGCCACCCAAAACAACATGGGCGTGCTCGAACCCTGAATAGGCCAACCGGAAGTGATACAGCCGATGCGCCAATGGTTCATCAGCGATGGTCACGCAGAGCTTGCTCATGTCGGTAAAGTCCGACAAGCCCATCTTACCCGGCTCATGCACCTGTCTGAACATGACTTCCTGCTCGGGCCCGTGCTCGGCACGCCACGCGCGGATGCGTCGTTCGAGCGTGCGACGAATGCCGGGGCTCAGATCCGCATGGCGGCGCTGCAGTTCCTCGAAAATCGCGACCGGCCTCATGCCAGCATCTGTCATGCTTACCGCCGTCAGCCTCAACCCGCTGCCCACATCCGAGGTGCAACGGGATGCCCTGACTGCATTCCTCGATCGTTATCCACGACCCTCAGATGTGCTGCGCGGGTTTGCTGACATGCTTGACGCTGGCCAGATCCCCGCCGGGCCTGCACCAGTTCATGAGCATGACGGCTACCTGTAGGACTACCGCGACTATGCCTACCGCAAGGCCTTTCGGGTGCCAGAGGAGGTCCGCCAGAAACTGCGGCAGCTCTCGTTTGCAACAGGTCTCGCACAGACCGCAATCATCAGGCTATCGCTCAGTGAAGCGGTGTCGCTGAAAGCCTCAGACGGGCAGGATCCAGATCAGATGGACCTGTTCCAGGATATCTAACTTAAAGCGCGCCGTTGTTTTGCAGTAGCAACAAACGGTAGTTTTTGACCGAGTGGCGGTTGCGAAGAGCCGATCAGTGATGTTCAGGCATGTCGCAGACATGAATGCTCTCTTCGCTGGTGCAGTAGCGTACCCGGCCCTTACCTGTCTCCTCTTATTTCCCTTTAGTGGATGTTCAATCCCCTCGTACAAATTCTGGCCCACTGGTCGTATCTCGCGGGTGTCAGGGACTTGTGTCAGTGACGAACAGGGGTATACTCTGAAGGCCCTCACGACTTTTTCTGACGTGACCGGTTCATCGACAACCCTCAGCTTTGGCAACAAGGTTGATATTCATTTGATTGCGGTATAAAGTTTCGTAGCCATTTTTTTTGACTGGCTGCATTTTAGGACTGCTGATCCTAAACCGGAAAACCCAATGAAAATTTGCTTAATGCCCGCGCTTGTCGCGGGGTCGATGCTATTTGCAACGAGTTTTGCCCAAGCGCAAACCGCGACGGGAGAAATGGGCGTTTCTGCCGAGGTTACAAGAACCTGCACGTTGTCAGCAGCGCCACTTGCCTTTGGCAGCCTCAGTGTGGAGGCTGTCAATAGCGCGTCGGCTGTCGTGTCTCTGGTGTGCAACGGCACGTCCACAGTGACCACCATTCTGGTCGGAATGGGGGCTAACGCATTGCCCCTGACCACCCAGCGCAACATGCTTTCAGGGACAGATCTCGTGCCCTACACCCTGCATGTGCTTGAAACGGGCGGTGCAGACATCGCAACCGACGGCGCAGTCACACTGGTGCAGGAGGCGGCAACCAACACCTACAGTGCTACGCTTTACGGAAAGGTGCAGCCCAGCACGGTCTATCAAATGGGGTCGTACAGCGACACGGTCGTGCTTACCGCCGCTTACACGGGACCATGACGCCGCAAAAAGACGATCTCATGTCAGGAATTGCGCGTGTCAAGATCGGAGCCGCTATTCTAGTGATCACGCTGGGCCTGTCTGGCGCCGCCCTCGCAAACGACTTCACGGTCTCGCCCACCTCCATCCAGGTTGCACAGGGTCAGCAGGTGACCACACTGACCGTCAAGTCAGGTGGGCCCGGGGCAACCTTCGGGCAAGTCCGCGTGATGCGATGGTTCCGCGACGGTGGGCAAGGCAAGCTGACGCCCACGCGCGATGTGGTGGCCAGTCCGCCAGCCCTTCAGATGGCGCCGAACCAAGAGTTGACAATCCGTCTCGTGCGGACGCTCAAGACCGAGGCGCGGGCGGAAGAGTGTTACCGAGTGCTGGTCGACCAGTTGCCGGGCGAAAGCCAGCGAGGTCAGGTGATCAAGTTCACGGTCCGGCACTCTGTTCCGGTCTGTTTTGGCCCCACCCGCTAAGCAATGTGGCTCGGGCGGCAGGGCAGTCCTGACCTGCTGCCGGACACAAGACATGAGGAACACATGAACAGTCGTCCGTCAATCATTTCTGTCGCAAGCGTGCTTCTCCTATGCGGATGGGGGACGGTTTCATCCTTCGCTGCGCAAGCGCAGGGTGAGGTGAGGACAGCTTCTGCCGGATCATCCTTGGCCCAGGCAGACATGCCATATGACCCCGACGCAGATGAGGCGCTTTTCTTGCTGGTGACCATCAACGGGCGCGATATCGGGCTAATCGCAGAGTTTTCCCTGTCACCTGATGCACAACGCATGATGGCCCGCCGTGACGAGCTTGATGGGATCGGCATCATGCCCCCCCGCGCCCTTGGTCAATCAGTGTATCTCGATCAAATTCCCGGCCTTACCTATGTTTACGACGCAGCAACCCAGGCGATCCATATCGCCGCCCATGGCCCTGCGCTGATCCCGGTCGAGCTTTCCGCACGTCTGGACCGCGATATCCCCGAAGCGCAAACAGGCTATGGTCTTGTTCTGAATTACCGTGTGACTGCCAATCTGGGTGACAACATCCTTGTTGACGGGTTTCGGGCCAAGGGCACTTTTGCCTCGTTCGACCTGCGGGCCTTTACGCCACTCGGGGTGCTGACTACCACGGGCACAGCAAGTTCTCGGCGGGGCGGCTCCAACTCTGCCAACTTCCGCCGACATGATACCTATTTCACAGTTTCCAGCCCAAGCCAGATGCTGACCCTCACCGCAGGAGATTTCACGACATCCGGTCCGGCTTGGGCGCAGCCCGTGCGCCTTGGCGGAATTCAGATCCGCCGCGATTTCTCGTTGCGCGATGATGTGGTGACCAATCCTTTGCTGTCGTTCTCTGGCTCTCCCGCCGTTCCGTCCAGCATCGAAGTCTATGTCGACAATGTCCGTGCCTATTCGGGGGCCGTCAGTGCGGGACCGTTCAACCTGTCGCATGTGCCGATGATCACCAGCAGTGGCGAAGCCGTCTTTGTCCTGCGCGATGCGGGCGGCAATGAAACAACCACTCTAGTTCCTTTCTTTGCAACCCAGAATCTTCTGGCAAAGGGTATGCTAGACTATTCCTTTGAGGCGGGTCGCGTGCGCATGTCCGCTGGTAATGGGGATGCTTCCTATGCTCCCGGCACCGCCGCTGCGGCTAGTCTGCGCTACGGGATATCCGACCGCTTGACGATCGAAGCGCGGGCGGAAGTCTTAAAGAACTTCAAAATGGTCGGTGTCGGGGTACATGCCGTCGTGTTCAACCGTGCCGAAGTCACTTTGGCCGGTGGCAAAAGCGCGGATGGCACGTCAACGGGAGGTTTCCGTTTCGGTGCGTTGCGCACCAAAGTGCGCGGTGTCGGTATGCGCTTAAGCACTCGGCGCACCTTTGGCGCCTTTCGTGATCTTTCAAGCACCACACAGCGGCAGGGGTCGGGTGCTGATTTTGATTTCCTTCCCGCCCCGATCCGGGGGCCTGCTCAGGCCATGGATGCCCTGACGCTCGCCTTTCCCGTCTTCGCGGACGGTGGCCAGCTGGGACTGAGCCTGATTACCTCGACACGGAAGGATTTGAAAAATACAATTCTTTCATCTGCTTACACCCATTCCGTGCCAAAGCTGGGCTCGTACCGGATCAATGCGTTCAAAGATTTCACCGGCGATGGGAGCTTTGGTCTTGCGGTCGGCATGTCGATTCCGCTGGGTGCTGCCCGGCATGCCACGGCAGGCGTGCGGCGTGACCGAAGCGGGCGAGCCGACCTTGTCGCCAGTCTGACAAAATCAGCAGACCGCAAGGCAGGAAGTTTCGGCTATCGTGTCAATTTCTCAAGACAGAACCGCCTGTTCGGGGCAACATACCAGACCGCATATGGCAGGGCGGATGTGCTTTTGCGTGACAGTGGCCGAGGGACCAGCGCAAGCGCCACATTCGACGGTGCCCTTGTTCTGGCAGGGGGCGGGCTGTTTGCCAGCAACCGGATCCACGACGGATTTGCCGTGGTCAACCTCGGTTATAGTGATGTCGCGATAAGCCTGAACAACCGTGAGGTTGCCCGCACAGGCGCTTCTGGTAAAGCGCTGGTGCCCGATCTGCGCTCCTACCGGTTGAACAGGATTTCCACAAACCCGCTTGAGCTGCCGCTCGATGCCAACATAGGGGCGACCGCCATGAACGTGGTAACCGCCCGCCGATCAGGGGTGTCGCTCGACTTTGGTGGCACCCCCGAAGTCGGCGCATTGGTAGTGCTTCGGGATGCAGCGGGGGCCTTTCTCCCGCCCGGCTCCGAAACCCGGCTACGGGGATCTTCCGATGTGTTTATCGTTGGATATGATGGCGAGCTCTGGATCACTGGCCTTGGCCCAAGCAATCAGATCACCGCGCAAACCCCTTACACGACATGCTCCGCCGCCTTCGACTATGTGAAGCAGTCAGATGCGCAGGTCTACATCGATGGAGTGACATGCCAGTGATGCGAACGCTTCTTGTGACTGCTGCCCTTCCTGCTCTTATATTCCTCCCATCTGCGGCCCGCGCGGCCCTAGTTTGCGAGGCTGACATTGTTTCGCTCGATTTCGGGCAGATTTCAGTGCGCGACGACATACCTGAGCTGACCAGCGGCCCTGTCACGATCTCCTGCTCAGGTGGGGTTCCGAACAGTAACGCCGTCGCCTGCGTGCAGATCGGCGCGGGCAGCGGCGGCAGCGGGCCGGGCCAAACTCCGCGCTACATGACCGGTGCAGGCACAACCTCGCTCGAATACCAGTTGACCGCTGGAAACACGTTTTCTGGCGGCGGCAGGACGTGGGAAACGGCTAGCTTCAACCTGCCCTTGGACGCCACCGGCAGCGCCACAATCGCACCCGCCCTTTACGCTGAAATCACCTCAATTGGCGCACAAGCGACCGTGGGGTCGTATGGTTCCGATTTCGCATCTGGGGGTGATGTGCAGTTGGCTTACGGCGAAACGACCTGTACCCAAAATGGTACGGCCAGTGCCTTTACAGTTCGCGCAAATGTTGCGGCAAGCTGCACCGTCAGTGTCTCGAACATGGATTTCGGCACCATAAATGCTGCCGTTGTCGCACCGGTGGACCAGACAGCCACCATTTCCCTCACATGCACCAACGCGTCTTTCTACACCGTCGGTCTAGATATGGGCATCTACGCAGAGGGCACCGGGTCATCCGCGCGACGGATGACCAATGGAGGCAATGTGCTGGCCTACGGCCTTTATCATGACCCCGCGGCGAGGGCGGGGTGGGGGCTTGACGAGGGAAACACCGCCACAGGCAAAGGCACGGGGGCACGTCAGACACTGACCGTGTTCGGCCGGATTTTCCCAGACCAGGTCGCAGTTGTAGGAATATACTCAGACACAGTTGTGGTGGTTGTGAATTACTGAAGCTCCTGTCGAGGGTGGGGATTCTGGGAGGAACCGTTGACCGGCGCGTCCGTTAAGGCATAACGGCTAAAGTGTGCTATTCACTTGTTCAGCGACCACTTCCCATCGCCTCATAGGTAATGCCGCGATTGCGAAGGATATATTCGCATGAAACTTCCCGCATAGCCCTCGGTCAATCAGGACAAAAACCTCCGGGCATAATGCCTGGTTAAATACGGTGTTTTTGGCAGGCGCTGCCGTCAGGTCAAATGCTGGCCGGGGTCCATACGGCCATGCAGGATGCGCAGCACCAGAATGCCTCTGGCAGTCGTGCGGTAGTAAATTGCGTGTGAAACGCATTCATAGCGCCGCAAGTTGTCCCTAACGAAGCTGTAGTCGGCGCCGAAGCTCGGGTTGTCAGCCGCGACGGCCATTTTCCCGTTGAGGGTTTCTGCATACCGCTCCGCTTGGGAGTGGCCGAAGTGTTCGATGCCGTACAGGTAGATGTCGATCAGGTCCCGTTCGGCGTCGAGCGTGAGTTCAATTTTCGTCACGAAGTAGGCCCTTCTGCCGTGCTTCTTCGCGGGCGGCCTGTAACACTTCACCGACTGATCTTTCGCTGATGCCGCTTGCCTCAGCGTGGTCGAGCATTGTGCGGAGTTCGCCAATGGCAACCTCCCTGCGCTCTTGGTCGCGCCGCACGAGGTCGCGGAAGTATTCGCTAACGTTGCCGTAGCGGCCTGCGTTGATCTGCGCTTCAACCCATTCATTCATCTGATCGGGCATGGAGATGGTCAGTCTGGACATGATAGGTCCTCCCTCATAATCAATCATAACAGATCATACATATTTTGCTCAAGGAGTCTCTCCGGCTACTGCATGCCGCTGGTCAAATACGCTCCTTTTTGGAACATGCGCGAAACATCATGATTTACGCCGCCACAAACCTCGTTCAAAACCGACGCGGTTGTTGAAGGTTTATGGAAAACCTAGCCACATAAGGACGGTCAGTGCCTCTGTTGGTCAGATCACTGTATTGCAGATTTTCGCAAAACCTCATTAATACGGCTTTGCCAGCCCGGTCCTGTTGCTTTGAATTTTGCGATCACATCTTGATCAAGCCGGATCGAGATTGGCCGCTTGGGGTTTTCAGACTTAGGACGCCCCCCAACATTTCGACGCATCTTCTCTGCAATTTCAGGAAAGGCTTCGGTGAACGGTTTGGCCGAGGCAAAGTCATCACTGGTCCATTCAGGGTTGTCGGGGTCGGACGCGATCATCTTTTGGATGTGTGACTCCTCCGCGTCAGAAATCGGCGCGTTTGAGTGCTTTTCAGTCTTCATAACATACTCCTTTCAAATCGACTTGCGGGGCGCATTGAGATTACCGAGATGCCTTCGGTTCCCAATGTTGCAAAGATCACTGCCAATGTTCCATCTGAACATCTGCCAATGGCTTTAAAGCGGTCCTGCTTTGCCGGTACTGTAATTGCATCCAAGAAGAACCACTCATCTAGGTCAGCAAAATCTAGCCCGTGCCGAACAAGGTTGCGCTGCCGTTTCGGCTCATCCCAGACAATCACTACCATACTTTTTGTATATACATAAACCTAATAAGTAATCAAGGCGTAACTCCCAAGTACTCCAGAGGATATCGGGTTTTGGGTTACTCTGGCGCCGTTAGAGCCGCGCGATGATCTGTTGTGGTGATAGGGTGAGTGTTTCGAGGATATTGCCCCCGTGTTTTCTGACCGTCGAGATGACGGATCTGATGTCAGCGAAGACCTGAGCACCCTCGAGAGTGCGGAAGGTTCCCGAGATTTTCATGCGCAACTTCATCATGCGCAGGTCCTGTTCGGCCTGATTGTTGGTGAAGGGCACTGTGAAGTCCGTAAGGAACCTCAGAACGTCATCGCGGTAGTCACGCAAGCGGATCAAGAGGTTGTGGCCTGGCCGTTTGGCTTCTCGGCCTCGCGCGCCAGGGAGTCTCACCAGCGGGGCTTGTCGCTCATGGAAGGCGAGGCCCTCGGTGAGGATTGCCATGTATTTGGTGATGATGCCCTGATAAACCGACGCCGAAAGTTCGGTCTCACCTCGGCCTTGAGCAGCGCACTTGAGTTGATTGGCGCTGGTGAGCATCGCGCTCATTGCACCCGCCCACGGCTCCTTTTCGATTTCTTCGATAGCCTTGAGTTCGCGTAAATGATGCGCCCCGCACAGGGCGTGAGTATCCACCCCACTCATATGGGCGTAATAGGATTTCCAGTGGTCATGAACAATTGTCCCGCCGGTCAGAAAGGCTGGAACAGCACCGCGCTTGGCGCTTATGCGATAATGCGTGAAGGCGTGATCGCTGATTGAGTGCAGCCAGTGCAGCTTACCAGCGACACGAAGTCTGGTCTCATCCAGATGCCGAACGCCGCCTTCAGTGAGACGGGCCAGAATGTGTTCGACGACGCCACCCAAGGTGCGCGCTGCGCCGTTCACCCAGTTGGTCACGCTGGCCGCGCACAGGCTGGTGGCACCGAACAAATCGCGCAGGAGTTGGCAGACCCGATCCTCGGGGATCAGCTGCTGAACATTGCAGTAGACCGCCGCCGCTCGAATGCGCTGACCGTATTGCACGTGTGCATTCACGCCATCGGGAAAGGCCGCGGTCGTCGTAGTGCGGCAATGGCCACAACAATAAATCGCTGCCTCATGCTCTGTGACCTCCAGGCGTGGTGGCGGCACGTCAAACACCTGACGTCTCTCAAACCCCTTGATCATCCCCGCCGTCAGGGCGCGCTGACACCCGCCGCACTGCGCAGTTTCATGTCGCTCCACAAAGTCGGGCGTTGCTGTCTGGCGTAATGTGTCGCCCCGGTGGCCAGCTTGGCCACCACTTTTCTTACCGGACTTACCACGCAGGCTTCGCGGTGCCGGCTTCTTCAACCCATCACTCGAAGGCGGCTTGCTACTATTACTGCTGTTCTTGGCCAACTGCCTACGCAAATCCGCATTCTCTTGCGCCATACGCGCCAACGAGGCTTCCAACTCGGCGATCCTGCGTAGAGCCGTGGCGAGGAAGTGTTCAAGGGTAGAAACTTGGTCCATTTCACCACTGATTCAGAGAAATCGGCGCAGCGCCACGAAATTCAGACCACAACAGAAAATTCATGCGCCAAATAGCCAGCGGGACCCACATCAAAACTGACAAAAACCCGTTGGCCCCTGAAAACCCGTTGGCCCCTGGGGTGCTTGGGAGTTACAAGATTTGAATGGTTTTTGCGCTTCATTTGCCTTCTGGATCTCGTCATTGAAGGGTTCAGGTTGACATTCCAACTTTTGTAGTTACGTTTCTACATAAGGTACTTAGAAGGATGTGAGCCATGGGAATGACAACGATCAACAGCCGAACGTTCAACCAAGACGCAAGTGGCGCAAAGCGGGCTGCGCAGGAAGGACCTGTGTTCATCACGGACCGGGGCAAACCTGCGCATGTGTTGCTCAGCATAGAAGCCTACAGACGGCTTACGGGACGCCAAGAAAGTATCCTTGATTTGCTCGCCGATCCAGAAGCGGCAGACGTAGCTTTTGAACCGGATCGCTTGGGTCGCCTCACACGTCCCGCTGATTTGTCCTGATGTTCATCCTCGATACGAATGTGGTGTCCGAGCTGCGCAAGGCAAAAGCAGGGAAGGCGGATGCCAATGTCGTTGCGTGGGCCGAGGATCAAGACCCGTCAGCGCTGTTTTTGTCAGCCATCACCCTCTTGGAACTTGAGATGGGCGTCCGGCAGATGGAGAGGCGTGATAGCACGCAGGGCGCCGTTTTGAGGTCTTGGATGGCTGATCGGGTGCTTCCAGTGTTCGAGGGGCGCATTTTGTCCGTGGACGGGCCTGTAGCGCTTTGCTGTGCGGCTTTGCATGTTCCTGACCCCCGCAGTGACCGAGACGCCCTTATCGCCGCGACAGGGATCACCCACGCCATGCCCATCGTCACACGCAATGTTGCGGACTTTGAGCCGACAGGTGTGCAGATCATCAACCCTTGGGAGCCGATGAAATGACAACAAGCATCCCAACAGCACCCACTTCAAGTCAAAGGAAGCTATCATCGAAGGCATCCAGCGCGGGCTTGCAGATATCAAAGCTGGCCGGACGGTCAGCAATGAGGACGCAATGGCATCCGTGCGAAAGATCATCGACGCTGCGGCGGGCGATGTTGTCCTCACACTCAATGCCCGTTGTGCTGTGATTTCGTTTTACTGTTTACGCCCAATTTGTGGGGAGCCGAAAGGAGTAGGTCCTGAAATGATGATGTGCCCGTATTGTGAGGGCGAGCGCCCCCACAACCCTGACAATTGCCCCAACTGCGGGGAAAGTCCGCCTCCACCTCCCCCCAAGGCAAAGCCAAAGCCAGAATTTGTCTTTCGCAGCACCCGAGGGCGACATGAACCGAAAGCCTGAGAAACCTTGCCCTGCTTGTGTCTAACCCAAGAACTTGTGTGTCAGATGCCGCGCCGAAAAGGGGGTCGAGTCCGGTAGGGGGCAGAATGACACCCTAAGAAAATTACCACTCGGTGTACCAGTTGAACCTATTGGGTTTCTTCACCAATAAGTCCTTGTTTTTGTTGGCTCAAATTTGTCATAAACAGACAATCCACCAGCTGGGACGCGCGACGGACCATTGATCCCAACGTCTATTCCGAACAAAAATGGGAGCGGGGGCTGAGTAATGGGCTCGGATTTTAAGGGCAAAAAAACATATTGCTAATCTCCACGCAAAAACCATTTGCATGTCTTGATAAGCGACCCGCGTTCCGAAAACCTTGATAAAGCATACACGATAGCGGCTGAGAGAAGAATACCGAGGCCTCCCACAACGGAGTACATTACAAGCGCCCACAGAAGTGACGACCCAAGAAAGAGGCTGATCGCAGCAGAAATCATGCCGAGCACCATGCCTAGGATTACATGTCCAAGGATCACTTCACCTCTCCCCATCTTGCCTATCAAATGCCCTATAGGTGCCTTGTTTACGCCAGATTTATACAGCTTTCTAAGCCTCGAACAAGGAAAGCTGATTGCGCATGAAGCATGTAGAG